>Ga0315309_1001860_pt1 | contig 12529 bp, 13 predicted proteins | sample TDP4_MG_FD_203080 | JGI IMG/M metagenome (GOLD analysis project Ga0315309, IMG submission 203080) | Freshwater sediment microbial communities from Lake Towuti, South Sulawesi, Indonesia - TDP4 | ecosystem: Environmental > Aquatic > Freshwater > Lake > Sediment | place: Indonesia: South Sulawesi...
GCATTTACCTGCTCGTTTATCCACGGTTCGAGGTCGGTAATCATATCATCCAGATACTCAGCCATAAACCCCATTTCTTCCGGAATCCGCTCTATCAGCCTCTCTCCCGCCAGTGATGGCACATCCAGCCTATCTAGCTGAGAGATAGCGAAGTCAGGATTGAGAACAGTACGATTTAACGTAAACGCCAGACCAAGAACTGACAACGACAGGAAAAGGAGAAAGCCTAAAAAAGCTATAGCCGCCCGTTTAGCTAAACCCATTTAAATGTCCTCCTTGCATCTTTAAATCGGGATTTTCTATCTTGTTTCACCAACAACAAAGGCAATGGCATATTTCTCACAATCGGAGAGACTGATAGCCAAATCGTCTAAACCCAGGGCGTTGGCTTGATTCCGGGTGTTACCGTGAAGATGGACCAAAGGTTTGCCCCTAGGGTCAGACAGTATCTCAATCTCCTTCCAGCTGAAGCCCTTGCTCCGCCCACCTAATGCTTTTATCACTGCCTCTTTACCGGCAAAATGACCAGCCAGAGACGAAGGGCTATCGCCGCACAGCCTAAGCTCGGAATCGGTATATACCCGACGAAGGAAACGCTCCCCCCAGCAGGCTATTGCCTTTTCAATGCGGGCTATTTCTATTATATCTACGCCAATATAATGCATCCTAGTTGCCGCATTATAGCCTATTTTAGATAGGTGCTCAATCTATAAGAACTTGATTTAATTCTTGACAAGGGATATACTACTTACCGAATTTGAAACCATCAAAAAGTAACAGGTTGTCAAGAAGGGGGGTAATTTATGATTAGACTAACTCGCTATGCTCTTTGTCTCATCCTACTCTTTGCCATGCTCAGTGGCTTACTGGGAAGTCAGATTGCGCTTGCCGCCCAGGAAGGTATTAATGGCTCAGTTTCGTTACCGCCAAGTCAGGAGGAGCCCCCGCCGGAAACAAAGTTTGAGACTATTCCCCGTTACCCTATCATGCGCGCTGTCTCAGGTGAAAGCTTTACGTTTGAGATTTCAATGGTCTATCAGGGCACTGAATCCAGGGCATTTGACCTTGACCTCACCGCACCTGTTGGGTGGATTGGAGAAATTAAACCTTCGTATGGGGAATTCATGATAGAGAGCATCACCCTGGAACCGGGGAAGACATACCCGGATAAAGTCAACGTGGTACTTAATCCGCCACCAGGGGAGCTACCCGAGCCGGGCGAATATAAGGCAACATTCAGGGCAGGCTCAGGCGAACTCACGGACAGCGTTGAGCTTACGGCGGTAGTAACTGAGATACCACCTACTTATGGGTTGTATGTCTCTACCGCCACAGGACTGCGTAGTATGGAGGCAAAGGCTGGCGAGGACAACCATATAACCGTCATCCTGGAGAACTACGGTACGGGAACCCTTGAGAATATAACATTTACGTCAACCAAATCAGCGGAATGGAGTGTAACCTTCACCCCTTACAATATAGAATCCCTGGAACCGGGGCTTCAACAGGAAGTAGATGTAACCATAACCCCACCAGCTAAAACGATAGCCGGTGACTATGCCGTTCAGCTGAAGTTTCTAAGCGAAAAGGCGACTTATACCCTGGAACTGAGGGTAACGGTGGTAACACCAACCATCTGGGGAGGGGCTGGTATCGGCATTGCTGTGGCGGTTATAGCCGGTCTGGTAGTTTTATTCCGGCGATTAGGCAGGCGGTGAGTAAGTTGACTAAACAAGTGGTAGTAGAGACGGCAAACTTGACCAAAAACTACGATAAGACAACGGTCGTTGACAAGCTGAACCTCCGTATAGAAGAAGGTGATATCTTTGGCTTCCTTGGTCCCAACGGCGCTGGGAAAACAACCACTATATTAATGCTGCTTGGACTCACTGAGCCAACCTCTGGCACCGCCCATATATATGGGTACAATTCTACTAGGGAGCCACTTAAGGTTAAGCGCATCACTGGCTATGTCCCAGAAAAGGCAGGGTTTTATGAGGATTTAACGGCAAGTTATAACCTAGCCTATACCGCCAGGTTAAACGGCCTTTCTGAAGACCTGGTGATGAAAAGAGTAAAGGAGTCACTGGAGATTGTTGGGCTGGCAGATAAAGCCGACCAGCAGGTGGGACAGTTTTCCCGAGGCATGAAGCAGCGCCTGGCAATTGCTGACATACTGGTTAAAATGCCCAGGGTTGCCATCCTAGACGAACCGACATCGGGGATAGACCCTGAGGGCATCGTCCAAATGCTTGACATGATAGCTAACATAGCCAAAGAGAGAAACATGACCATTATCATGTGCTCACACCAACTATACCAGGTTCAGCGAATCTGTAACCGTGTCGGCATATTGGTAGCCGGGAAATTAGTAGTTGAAGGCTTACTAGACCAACTGGGCAGGGAGGCTTTAGGTGGCGGACGACTTAGGATTGAGGTTAAACTAGCTGAAACCACTTCAGAGCTTGTTGAATGTATCAGGCGGGTTAGCGGTGTGGTCAGCGTAGAAAGGTCGGGAGACCTACTGTTTATTGCCTGCTTAGAGGACTTGAGACCTCAAATAGCCAAGGCGATAGTTGACGCAAATGGATTACTGGAAGAGATGAAAATTCAAAGCTACGCTTTAGAGGACATCTACAGGAAGTATTTTAGAGAGGCCTAGTATGCAAGGACTGATGACTGTATTCTACAAAGAATTGGCTGACCACTTCACTAGCTGGAGGGGAATAATCTTATTCATCACGGTATTGCTGGTCTCGGTATTTGCCACCCTAGGGCCTTCTGGGGCTATAGAGAGTCTTAGGCAACAGCTAGAAACGCCAGCTCAATATGGATTCGGACGATTTGTCTTCCTCTTCCTCTTTACTACTTCCGGTCAAGATATGCCTTCCTTTATTTGGTTCATTACCAGATTCCTGGTACCTATAGTCGGGATAGTCCTCGGTCTTGATGCCATCAATAGCGAGAAAAACAGCGGAACGCTGAGCCGGCTTTTGGCTCAACCTATCTACCGGGATGCGGTTATCAACGGTAAGTTCCTGGCTGGCGTAGTTACTATAGCTATTATGCTGACAACCACAGTCCTGATTGTGTCAGCGATAGGACTGGCAGTGCTCGGAGTTGCCCCAAGCTCCGAAGAAATTGCCCGGCTATTATTATTCTGGGGGACGAGCATTCTTTACGGCGCCTTTTGGCTGGGCTTAGCCATGCTATTCTCGGTATATTTTCGGCCGGTGGCTGCCTCAGCTATATGCTCGCTAGGAATTTGGATGTTCTTTTCCTTCTTTATGTCCATGGCTGCTGTCTCAACTGCCAATATAATGGCCCCTATGAGCCAAACACCAACGACAGCCGAGTTGGTCAAGAACGTCGGGGTTCAAATCACGGCGTCACGTATTTCGCCGATTATGCTCTTTGGAGAGGCAGCAGCCGTTCTCCTGGCTCCGGGGGCGAGGACAGCGCGAGAAATACTTCAACTCTATACCGCTTCTGGTGCCCTGTGGATGCCCGGACCCCTCTCACTGGGCCAGAGTTTACTAACTATATGGCCCCACCTGGCAACCATTGGTGGAATAACCGCCCTGCTCTTTGCCATCTCATATATTAGATTTATGCGCGAAGAAATAAGGTCTACCTGAGGTTCAATCCTGGGTCTGATTTATACGGGTGAAAGAGTTAATGTCGTGGCATTATTATATTGGTACCTCAGGCTGGCATTATGACCATTGGCAGGAGCGGTTTTACCCCAAAACGCTGACTAAGACGAAATGGCTTGAATTCTATGCCAGCCATTTTACCACCGTTGAACTTAATAATACGTTTTACCGGCTACCTGCAGAGACTGCCTTCACTACCTGGTATGACTCATCATCACCCAATTTTACCTTTGCGGTAAAGGTAAGCCGTTTTATCACCCACATTAAGAGGCTCAAAAATAGCCAAGAGGCAGTGGAAAATTTTATTACCCGAGCCAAAATTTTGGGTGACAAACTCGGCCCACTTCTGTATCAACTTCCTCCCAATATGCACCGCAATGACCAAGTACTAGAGTCATTCCTGTCCATTTTACCTCAGGACATGAAGCACGTGTTTGAATTTCGGCACCAGTCCTGGCTCGAAGACAAGGTTTTTGAAATTCTACATAAGCACAATATAAGCTTCTGCGTCTTTGATATGCCTGACGTTAGTTGTCCTCTGGTAGCCACCGCTGACTTTGCTTATATTAGGTTCCATGGCAGTACCGGGCTTTACTTTAGTTGTTACTCTGATGAGGAGTTAGCTGATTGGGCAAAGCGGCTGACTAACTTAGCCCGGAACCTGAAAGCAATCTATATCTACTTCAACAACGACGCTGAAGCTTACGCGGTAAGAAATGCCATGACCCTGCGTCGTTACCTTGAAGCGGGCACGACTTAAACATCCAGCCACCTAATTGAAACAAGAAGGCTGCAGGCAATAATTCACCTACAGCCTTACGCCGGTCTCAGGGTTTTAAAACCCCCTATCTAATTAGCAGGCTTCCCCGAGAACTTTAACGCACTTGAGTGCGCAAAGGCATTTTGACCAGTTTGGTAGTCGGCGTTATCGCCTGGCGTCGATGGCTGAATAATGGACGCCGCAGGAAAGAGGGAACATCCAGCTCCTCTTCACTCTTTAACCCCTTAAGGAGTTGAGCGACTTCGTCTTCCTGGGCGGCTTCAGCTAGCCCTATCTTGGAACGGAATCCGGTAGCAATTAGGGTAATCTTTACTTCGTTATCCATATTAGGGTCATGAGCCACCCCAAAAATGATATTAGCCTCAGGGTCTACCGCTTGCTTGATTACCTCAGCCGCCTCATTAACTTCAAACAGGGTGAGGCTACTACCACCAACCACATTGAATAACACTCCCTTTGACCCTTCAACAGAAACATCTAGCAAGGGACTAGCTAGGGCGTCTTTAGCTGCCTCGATAGCCCGATTCTTGCCTGAACCAATGCCAATGGACATCCAAGCTGGACCAGCATCCTTCATTACCGCCTTGACATCAGCAAAGTCAAGATTAATCAGCCCGGGGACGGTAATAACATCAGAGATAGCTTGAACCCCATGTCTTAATACGTCGTCAGCGAGCTTAAAGGCATTATCCACCCCTGTCTTCTGGTCACAGAGGTCAAGTAAGCGGTCATTAGGGATGATAATAAGAGTGTCAACCTTAGTCATCAAGCGGACGATTCCCTCCTCGGCTACGTCACGGCGGTGGGTGCCCTCAAAGGTGAACGGTTTGGTGACTACAGCTATAGTCAAGGCTCCGCTTTGCTTAGCCAATTCGGCAATAACAGGCGCCGCCCCGGTGCCAGTGCCACCGCCCATCCCAGCAGTGATAAACACCATATCAGCCCCAATGACCAGTTCCCTAAGTTCATCGCGACTCTCATCAGCAGCCTTTTGCCCCTGAACATGGTCACCACCTACACCTAGCCCTTTGGTAAGCTTTTCTCCAAGCTGGAAACGGGTTGGGGCTTCGGTAATGGCTAGGGCTTGGGCATCGGTATTCATGGCGATGAACTCCACACCTTGAATTCCCTCCTGAACCATGCGGGTTATGGCATTACAGCCACCACCACCTAAGCCGATAACCTTAATCTTGGCTGGGTTAGGCACAAAACTTGTTTTTGCCATCTCCTCCTCCTTTCTTTACTGTTGTTAATCTTTTTCGGTAGTAATCACCAGTTGAACAGATTCCTAACTCGGGAAATCAGCCGCCGTAAGAAACTACGAGACGTCCAGGCAGACTTACCCTCGTGCTTTGCCCCCCAGAGCAGAAGACCAACACTAGTAGCATATGCTGGGTCACGAAGAACATCGGTAATGCCGTACATATTGGTGGGAATACCCACCCTCACCGGAAGATGTAGTATCTCGCGCCCTAAGGCTTCTATTCCAGAAAGGTTAGCACTACCTCCGGTAAGGACCAGTCCAGCGGGGACTAAGGCTTCCTGCTCGGAGCGTGGCAACTCAAGCATAATAAGCCTTATGATTTCCTCAACCCGAGCCCTAATAATGTCACATAGGTCTTGATAGGAAACGCCATGCCCGTCTTCTGAGATTGTGCCAGGGGTTTCCATCTTGGTTTCATAAACAGGCATAACACTGCCATACCTTTTCTTCATCTCCTCAGCGACATCAAAGGGAAGCCCCAAACCAATAGCTACGTCTCTGGTGATTTGATAACCGGCTACAGGCAGAATAGAGGTATGCCAGATGCTCCCGTCCTTAAAGACAGCAATATCTGTAGTCCCACCACCTATATCAGCGAGTATGACACCGATCTGCCTCTCATCCTCGCTCAGTACTGCCTCACTGCTGGCTAAGGGTTCAAGGACGAGGTCCTCAACATCTATGCCAACACCACGAATACACTTTACTAGATTCTGGACAGAAGTTACCGCAGCGGTAACAATGTGGGTCTCCACATCTAGCCTGAAGCCATGCATTCCTACCGGGTTCCTGACTCCCGCCTGACCATCAACGGCGTAACTGCGAGGAATAACATGAAGCAGCTTTCTGTCGCTAGGGACTCTAACGTTTTGAGCACAGGCAAGTACTCGCCTCAGGTCGTCTGTACGCACTAGCCGGTCATTACGGGTAATCGCTACTACCCCCCGGTTATTCAGCGAGCTGACATGCCTACCAGTTACGCCGATGTAGGCTGATTCCACTCTATAGCCGCTGGCATGCTCTGCTCTCCTCACTGACTCCCGAATTGACTCTCTGGCCTCACTGATGTTGACCACTAAACCTTTGTGCAACCCCTTGGATGGGACAACACCCACACCAGCAACCCGAACCATACCCTCCTCGTTGGCCTCAGCTATTGTGGTGCATACTTTAGTGGTACCAACATCGATAGCAGTCAAAGTAGTCCGCTTTTTCATCTCCACCTCCTTTTTATGATATTTTGACTCTCAGTTATATTAATTTTCACATTTTAAAAACCTCCATTTTTGAGTCTCAAATTTTATGCATCTAGGGTAGTGAAAAGGCCATACGGAGCCTCTTCAGCATAGCCGGCTTTCTCCACCCATTAGCTTCACACTCCATAAGAAAGCTCAGTTTTTCAGCCATACTAAATGGATCGTCCTGGGCAATAATTCGCTCAGCCGCCCTTAATTTGGCACTACGACTACACGGATTAAGTCGAACCTCGGCAGGAGAAGGAGTAATAACCTTCTTGTTAATTAACCTTAGGCAAGCGGTATGTCCACATATGCAGGCTGGTGTCCCTGGGGGACAAATACAGTCCTTTGATTCTCGCTGCACGAGCTGTTTCACAATGCGGTCTTCGAGAGAGTTATAGCTAATGACCACTAACCTACCCTCAAAGCCAAGGAGACTAATCGCCTGTTTTAGCGCCGCTTCCAGATAGTCTAGTTCATGGTTAACCGTTATTCGCAATGCTTGAAAGGTTTTGGTAGCAGGATGGATTCTACCCCTTCTACCCCCGACGGCGTGCTCTATCGCCCGAACCAGTTGAAGGGTAGTCTCTATTGGCCGCTCCTGCACGATACAGTGGGCAATCTGACGGCTATAAGCCTCCTCACCATATGTTTGGATAATATGAGCTAGTTCAGCCTCAGAGGATGCGTTAATGATATCAGCGGCAGTAATCTCCTGGCTGGGACTCAGGCGCATGTCTAAAGGTGCCTCATGCTGAAAGCTGAAACCTCTATTGCTATCGAGCTGAATAGAGGAAAGCCCCAGGTCAAACAAAATACCGTGAACCGGATAGAAATCATATTTAACACAGATAGCCTGCAAATTGACGAAGTTATCGTTAATCAGCAGGAACGAGTCTCTATAGGTCCGGAGCTTTACTTCGGCTATTTTTATCGCCTCGGGGTCAGCATCAATGCCCAGTAACTGCCCACCGGGTGAGCTATGTTCTAAAATGGCGGCAGCATGACCACCACCGCCAAGGGTGCAATCAATGTAACGACCCCCCTGCTGAACCGCCAGTGCCTCGATGGTCTCTTTGACTAGAACCGGAATATGGACGAAGGCTGACATCGTTAAGTTCCTCGGTGCCGCTCTAAGCTTTCTATAATCTGCCCAGCTTGTTCTTGGCTACTAGCCTTCTCTGCTTCCCATTGCTTCTTATTCCACAGTTCAAGATAAGTATTAACTCCAGCGATAACTACCTCATCCTCAATCCCAGCATACTCCCGTAATGGAATTGGTAAGGCTATCCTGCCCTGCCCATCAAGATTAAGACTAAAGGCAGTGGCAAAAATAGCTCGATTTAGCTTTCTTAACTTACTGGGTGAAATTGGACCAGCAGTAAGAGTAGCCGCCACTTTTTTCCACTCAGATGGGGGATAGGCGTTAATGCACTTCTCTACCCCTGGCGTTAATACTACCCCCTCCCTTAGTTCTCTCCTGAACCTGGGAGGGATAAGCACTCTGCCTTTTTCGTCAATCTTATACTCAAATTCACCAAAGAACATTTTTAGCTGTTCAGCCCTCTCTTAATTTATAGGTTAAGACCTTTTCTCCTTGTTCCTCCCTTTTCTGCCGTTCAAGGTAAAAGCCACCGAAGTATTGCTTGATAAGCAACCGAAGGAAGCTAGAGGCATTTAGGCCCAGCCTCTTGGCTTCGCTCTCTACCTGTTCCTTATCTTCCTGGTCAACCCAAAACCTTATTATTACCTGCATAATTTACCACTTTTTACCACTTTTTACCATTCTACACCACAAATGCCCCTTTTTGTCAAGCCCCTTTCATAAATTTTTTAAAATTCTCCCATTTTGCTACACATTCCATATGTGGTAAAATAAATGGCTCAAGAAGGGATTGTTTAGCAACCTATCCCCCTGACCCCCTTCCCTTAATAAGGGAAGGGGGGAGTGTAGGTAAGAGAGGGGCTTCGCCCCTCTCTAAAATCTCTTCCCCCTCTCCTTCTCAAGGAGAGGGGGATTAAGGGGTGAGGTTAATAAACAACCTTTAAGAACGCAGTGTTATGCTTAATGTAGGGATACTTACCATTAGCGATAAGGGCTGGCTGGGACAACGCTCTGATGAGAGTGGTAAGGCAATCAGGGATAGCCTGTCCTCACTAGATTCCAGCGTAGTCAAGTATGAGATTGTCCCTGACGAAGTGGATGTCATCGCTGGTAAACTGACTGAGTGGGCTGATGGAGGCAACGTAGATATTATTTTAACCACCGGTGGCACCGGGCTAGGGCAGCGTGATGTTACCCCCGAAGCCACCCTTTTGGTAGTGGATAAGGTTGTGCCTGGTTTTACTGAAGCGATGAGAGCTGAAACCTTTAAAGTGACGCCATATGCTATACTTAGTCGAGCTGTGGCTGGGGTTAGAGGAAAGTGCCTTATTATCAACCTACCGGGTAGTCCTAAGGCGGTTCGGGAGTGCCTCAGAGTAGTGTTGCCGGCTATCCCTCATGCCATGGAAATTATTAAAGGAGAGGTAACTGAGCATTAACGATGCAAATTGATATTTTAACCCTGTTCCCTCAGATGTTCCAAGGTCCGTTTAGTGTCGGTATTTTCAAGCGGGCTATTGACCGGGGGCTGATTCAGGTCGACATTCATAATATTCGAGACTATACTCATGATAAGCATCACACCGTTGATGACTATGCCTATGGGGGGGGAGCTGGCATGGTTCTTAAGCCGGAGCCTATTTTTGAAGCGGTGGAATCAATAAAATCAGACATATGCCTCAGGCAAGGAGTTAGTGAGCTGCCAATTATTCTGCTGACCCCGCAGGGTCGCCTTTTTTGTCAACATATTGCTCAAGAGCTCTCAAGGTATAGTCATTTAATTCTTATCTGTGGTCGCTATGAGGGGGTTGATGAGCGGGTGAGTGAGCACTTGGTCACTGATGAGATTAGCATTGGCGACTATGTGCTTGGTGGCGGCGAGCTAGCAGCTATGGTGGTGGTAGATGCTGTAGTCAGGCTACTACCAGGAGTACTTGGTTCAGAGGCTTCGCCACTGGACAATTCTCACACTACCGGGCTATTGGAATACCCCCAGTACACCCGCCCCGATGTATATCGAGGCTGGGCAGTGCCTGAGGTCTTAATTTCAGGAGACCATGCCCAGATTGCAAAGTGGCGCCGCCAACAGGCTATCCTACGCACCTTGAAACGTCGCCCCGAGCTGCTAGACAAGGCTAACCTATCCCCCAGGGAAAGGCAGTTAGTAGAAAGGTTAAAGAAGGGCGGCTAAAAAATGAGTGTTTCATTACCAATTGAAGTTAAACCAAATCCTAATATTCCGGCTTTGACTGCTGGCGACATGGTAAAGGTCAGGGTTAAGGTGGTGGAGGCAGAGAAGGAACGCACCCAAGTATTCCAGGGAGTGGTCATCAGAGTCCGACATAGTGCTGATGGCGGAAGTTTCACCGTGAGGCGTGTCGCCTATGGAGTCGGTGTCGAGCGCACCTTCCTATTCAACTCACCACTCATAGAGAAGGTAGAAATGGTGCGGCATGGAAAAGTACGCCGAGCTAAGCTTTATTACCTGCGTCGGCTCAGTGCCAAGGCAGCCCGCATCAAGGAAAAGCGAGTAGAGAAGGAAAAGACACCGGAGCAAGAGTAAGGCTCATTCAAATAGACGGGGGGATTAAATCAGAGCTACCGCGCTGGAGGATAGGATGGGGTATGCTGAGGTTAGCGTTAACTCGCCAGTAGCCCAGCGTCGGACGTTTAGCTACTCCATACCCGCTGATTTAAGCATCGAAGTTGGGCAGGCGGTGTGGGTCCCCTTCGGTGATAAGCTCCTCCAGGGCATCATCCTAGAACTGACCGACTATCCCGCGGTGGAGGAAACCAAAGAAATAGCCGGGATTATTGAGCCTCGCCCGGTGTTATCCTCAGCCCACGCACTACTGGCTCGCTGGATAAGCCAGTATTATCTATCGCCCCTATTTGATGCTGTGGCTTTAATGCTACCACCGGGGTTTGAGCGAAAAGTGCTCACCTTTATTTGTCGCCCCCCAACCCCCCATGAACCTGACCTATCTTCTCTCACCGGGGAACAGAGGCATGTCGTTGAATTGGTCTGGAGACAAGGCAAAGTTGGGCTTAGAAAACTAGAAAAGGCATTAGGGGCGAGGCAAGCCAGGCTTATCACCTCTAAACTCATTAGTTGCGGACTGGTAGTTAAAAGCTACGAGTTAGAGGGGGTGAAAGTAAAACCTAAATGGGTGGCTTACCTGCGCCTTAAAATTGAGGCTGGTGAAGCCCGGCAGGAGGCAGCCAGGCTGCGCCAACAGCGGGCTATCAAACAAGCCAGCCTTCTAGAGTTTCTAGCTCAAGCCCGCCAGCCGATACCCCTTTCCGAAGCCAGAAAAAAGACTAACTGCTCAACACCGGTAGTTCAAGCCGTGATAAGTAAGGGGCTGGTCGAACTTCAACCGGTTGAAGTAAAACGCGAGCCGATTTCTTACCAGGGTATTGCCCCATCAACGCCACCACCGCTTACCAACGCCCAAAAGTCAGCCTGGCAGGCTATTAAAGCAAGCCTGCTCCAGGCGGCAAACAGCAAGGCTCCGCCAAATGTTTTCCTGCTTCACGGGGTTACTGGCAGTGGCAAGACAGAGATCTACCTGCAGGCTCTGGCTGAGGCGGTAAGGCTGGGCAAGCGAGGCATTGTTTTGGTCCCGGAAATTTCCCTGACCCCCCAGACTATAGAGCGGTTTGCCTCACGCTTTCCCCATAAGGTGGCTGTCCTTCACAGTAAACTGTCCCTGGGAGAACAATTTGATGAGTGGCAGCGAATAAGAGACGGCGAATTTGACGTCGTTATCGGTCCCAGGAGTGCCGTTTTTGCCCCCCAGCCTGAGCTGGGTCTTATTGTTATTGATGAGGAGCATGAATGGACTTACAAACAGCATGATAAATCCCCGCGCTACCAGGCTCGTGATGTGGCGATAAAGCTGGCTGAGTTAACCGGGGCGGTAGTTATTCTCGGCAGTGCCACCCCCGATGTCGAGACCTTTTACCACGCTCAAAGGGGAGACTATCGCTTGCTTCAGCTTCCGGAACGGGTTGTCCCCGACGAAGGCTCTCCCCTACCCCAGGTTGAGGTAGTAGATTTGAGGGACGAGCTTAAAGCAGGGAACATGAGCATTTTTAGTCGCTCCTTGTCACAAGCCACAGCTAAAGCGGTGGCTAATATGGAGCAGGTGATTCTATTTCTTAACCGGCGGGGAGGGGCTACCTTTATTCAATGCCGAAGTTGTGGCTTTGTCCTCCGCTGTAAACGTTGTGAGGTTACCCTCACCTATCACTTTGCCGAGGACGTTTTGGTCTGCCATCAGTGTAACTACCGGATGCCAGTGCCTCAGACTTGCCCGCGGTGCTTGAGTCGCCGGATAAAGTTTTTAGGCACCGGCACCCAGAAACTGGAGCGGGAAGCCAGTTATAGCTTCCCCCAGGCTAGGTTGCTGCGTTGGGATAGCGACGTTACCAGAGGCAGATACTCCCATGGGGAGATATTAAACAAGTTCCGCAGCCATC
>Ga0315309_1001861_pt1 | contig 12528 bp, 11 predicted proteins | sample TDP4_MG_FD_203080 | JGI IMG/M metagenome (GOLD analysis project Ga0315309, IMG submission 203080) | Freshwater sediment microbial communities from Lake Towuti, South Sulawesi, Indonesia - TDP4 | ecosystem: Environmental > Aquatic > Freshwater > Lake > Sediment | place: Indonesia: South Sulawesi...
GTTGTCTCGGATATCCCAGCAAATCAGAGCTTAAAGAGATGTTTGAGGTTTGCGGATTCAAAGCTAGGCTTGTCCTGAGAGATGCGAACAATTGGAAGAAACCGAAGAGAGAGCCTGCTTTGGCTGGAAAGGAAGTTGCCGATGCTGCTAGGAAAGCTCCGCATCGCTTGAAACAACGTTTCAAGTTAGAGGTTAAGGGAACGAAAGTCTTCTTTGACTATCCCAAACCACTGGCAACTGTTGTGGCAGAGAAGGTCAAAGACGTTTCAAAACCAGAGCTAGTTCCTAAACCAAGATACTTGGCGACGCAAGTTGCAGAACAATCCTCAGATTCATCTTTCTTATAATGAGCATCAAGCTGAGATAAGAGAAGCCATAATCAGTAAGGTGAAAGGGTTGCTGATCGGTTCCGTTGACAAAAACAAACTTGAAAGATGCGGCAGGATAGATCTTCTTAAGGCAATAGATTACACAAGTCTTTTCACGAGCGGGGAATCGGCCAAAGTCATCGGATTCTATGGTCATCTCCTCATCAAGGATTTGGAAATTTACTTGGCTGATATTACAGCAGCTTTCTTCCTAGAAGTGGCTGAAATCAAGGAAGAGTGGAAAACCCAAAGCCTTTCTCTCCTACGAAATCTCGGATGGCATACTCAACAGGATTCTGAAGAAGAAAAGGTTGCAGCTAAAGACGAATACAAGATCAGGTTAAAGGAGTTTGTTTGTTCTGAGTGCGGAAGACTTGTCTTCAGCTGTCTTCTCTATTATCCCATAACTGACAAGCCGCCGGATCTCCCCGTGAAACACCCTTGGTGCTGGAAGCGGAGCATGACAATGATGCCAACATACAGGCCTTACGATGTTAGAACCCGAGGAAAATCCCATCTTGCGAGGGAGATAAGCTTACAAGAGGCTACGAACCTGCTCTTAGGTTGTGTTTCGGTTGCATTTACGGGAGCAGGGATCTCAAAAGCCAGCGGCATCCCAACCTTTAGCGGAGCTGAAGGCTTAGAGGCTAAACTTAGCGTGAAGAAAGAAGGACTTCTTGATGAGTTTTACAGTAGTCTGTTTGAGAAACCAGATTACGTTGTGACAGAGGTCGCCAAGTTTCAAGCTAGCTTTCTTACTGCGAAGCCAAACAATGCTCATCTGGCTCTGGCGAAGCTCGAAAGAATGAAGATTTTGAACTGCATCATAACAGAAAATGGGGATGGCTTGCATCAAGAAGCTGGAAGCAGCAAGGTTCTAGAAATATGCGAATTGGACGGTCTCAGGAAGCATTTCTCAGAAACCAGAGATGGGTGGGATGCCATAGACGATGCCAGTTTGTTTCTCGTCATCGGTGTCTGCTGGGACGAGCATGGAATAATAGAATACGCACGCGACCGAGGACTAAAGATCCTGGCGATATGCCCAGAAAAACCAAGCTTCTTAACAGAAGGAGACTTCTATCTTCATGGAAAAGCTGAAGAACTACTCCCAAAAATACTGAGAAACTTGAGTCTAGGAAAATGGTAGTCATATTGAAGTGTACAGACAGTGAAGCACTATGAGTGCGCAGAAAGATCGTTATCAAAAAGCTCTCGACATGGCTTTGGCTCTCGCAAAAGCAAGATTACGTGACGAATTGGTGGCACTATATCTCGGAGGCAGCTACTTGAGAGGGGATTTCATCCCAGGTTGGAGCGATATCGACATCACAACTATTGTGAAGGACGAAGTATGGGAGAATGAATCGTTGAAGAGAGAGTTCTTCAAGAAATGCGACACTATTCGCAAGGAAGTAGAAAATACTTACGGCATTCATGTCGATATAGGATTACCTTTGGGAACAACTTCAGAATCCGTCGTACACAACAAGGTTAATCTGGCTCTCTTCTTAGCTAGAATAGAACAGAAACTGCTCTTTGGACAAGATGTCTTCAAAAAGGCTCCTAACGTCGATCCTGAGAGAATTCCAGAATGGGGCAAAGCGGCGACGCTCCAAATCTGTGACATCCTTCTAGAATCTCTCGAACGTGAAGGAACGTTGAAAGGGAAAGAGCTGGTCAATTTGGCTAAGGATGCAATTGTGTACTTGATGAAAATTGCTCAGAACAGTCTGTTAATGAAAGGAATTGTAAAACTGCAGAAGAAAGAGATTGTTGATGCCTTCGGGAGAGAGTATGCCTTTCTTGAGTCGAAGGGAATCGTTAGAGAAGCCCATGAACTTCAATTATCTTGGAGACAGATTTTCGAAGGGGAAACGGACCCTCAAAAGTTAGGACGGTTCATAAGGGAAGCAAAGGTCTTCACGCATGAAATCAAGATCTTGGCCTTGAGAGAGAAGACGGCGAGATAGAAGATTCACTGGTAGTCACTCTGAAATAAAGAACTTCGACAGAGGAATTAAAAATGAATGGCAAAAGAGAATATCTCCACATGGAAGCCGACATCAGAGTTCTTCTATCTCGAACTAGGAATGTTTCGGATCTAGAAATTAGAGATGCCGCAGCTCAAGACGCGATAACTCTGGGAAAGCTTTATGCCGGAGCATACTTTGAATTAATGGATCAGCTACCACCTCCGAGATCAGAAACCTTAGAAGACTTCACGAGGACAATGATCGAACTTTTCATCAAAGCTTTCAAAGAGCCTCAAAAGGACATCTTTAAATGGATCGCTGAATATTTTGGATGTCCAGTAGGCTTTCTGATCACAAAGGTGATAGGAGATCGCGGTTACGTTGGAGAAATAGGTGTAGTTCCATCATACAGAAGAAAGGGCATCGCCCAAACCCTGCTTAACAGGTTTGCCATTTTTCTTAAAGATCGAGAGGTCTACACGGTCGGATTGGATGTTAATATTAAGAATACTTCAGCAAGAGAACTTTACAGTTTTTGTGGCTTCAAGAAGACCCATACTTGGTTAAGTCAATGAGGAGGGTCATCATTGCTGAATGATTTCTGATAATCACCGTTATCAGAACAAAGTGTTAATTACCTACTCTAACTTCTTCGCAAAATCTCTTTAATTCTATGATCTTAATGGTGTATGGACGAAGGTTGTTGGAAAGGAGTGATGCCATATCTATTGTTCTCAACATTCTCAGGAACTCTATTCGCCGCGATATTATACTTGCGTTGAGTCAGGGAAAAGTTAGTTTCTCAGAAGCGATGGTGAGGTGTGGCTTGGACCCAAACTTTGATGCTGGCCTTTTCTGCTATCATCTATCAGAACTCTTGAATAGCCAAGTTGTATCAAAGACTGACAGAGTTTATGGATTAACTCGATTTGGTAAAAAGCTTTCTGGAATAATTGAGACTCTTGAAAGGGAATGTGCCTTCCTCATTAAGGAAGAAATCAAACTGGGTGAGCGTAGAGTGGATGAAAAGGAAGACTTGCTTGAAGAGGCTGAACAGTTGTATAAGAACAAGAAATACATGGAGGCGATAGAAGTTTACCAAGAGATATATGAAAAATATCCATGTTGGAATTACGCTGAGCATGCATTGATGATGATAGGTATTTCTTATCACTGGATGGGGCAGAACGAAAGGGCAATAGAGGCGCTTGAGAAAGCAATCAAGGAACATCCTGACTTGAGAGGGTTTTCGGAGGTGACCTACTTCTACTTGGGCGAGCTATATCTAAAAAAGGGCAGCAAAGACAAAGCCCTCGAAGCCTTTAAGAAATCGCTGGAACTTGGTGAACCCGTTCGAAGCCCAGACAGCTTCCCCTGCAGAGAAGCGCGTGATATGATAGAGAGCCTAGAGCACGGCTAGACCTAATTTTGAGGAGCGATCAAAACGTTTCCCGAAACGGACATCGGGTAGAAAGCAAAGATTCGAACAGAAAGATTGCATGATGTTCTGATCATCGGCGCTATCGGAGCCGTCCTCTGCTCATCTCAGACGAAGCAAAGTTCGTCCACGGCATCATCATCCCCATTGACGAAGGCTTGACAGCATTCGCAGGTGTCTAGCTTTTCAGATAAGTCAAGGTTTGAAGGGGAATGACTTGTGGAAGAGGTAGGTTTAGACATCAAATACCTATCCTCATTTTCACGGCATAAGCAACAGGCTGATTTCGGATTTGGTGTAACTAGTCGAAGCTTTGAGTGAGATTTCACCTTTCTTGTCTTCATCAGCGATTTTCCTGGCATTCGGATTACCGAGGTAATCCAGCGTAAAGATTAAGTCACCTCGAACGGATATTGCTATTGCTGTTAAGCAAGATACGGAGAGGAGCGCCTAAGAACATGAAAGCAGTTGTCAAGTATGCTTCTGGACCTGGAAACATAGAGCTCAGAGACATGCCTGAACCCCTTCCGGGACCGGACGAGGTGAAGATCGAGGTCAAGGCGGCTGGAATCTGCGGCTCAGACATCCACGTACAGCACGGAGAGATCAAACTTCGCGTAAGACCCCCTGTCATCATGGGGCACGAGTTCAGCGGTGTCGTAACCGAGGTGGGCTCCTCGGTTTCGGGATGGAAGCCTGGAGACAGAGTTACCAGCGAGACGGCTGCTCATGTCTGTGGCAAGTGCATTCCATGCCGGACTGGGAACTACAATATCTGCGCTGAGAAACGCGTGATCGGATACTGGTTCCACGGAGCCTTTGCAAAGTACTGTGTCGTGCCAAGCCGCCTACTACATCGCCTCCCAGAAAACGTGAGCTATCTCTCGGGCGCCCTCTGCGAACCTCTGGCATGTTGCGTGAATGGCGTCCTTGATAGGACCATCATTTCTCCTGGCGATGTCGTCGTGGTAGCCGGTCCGGGACCGATCGGTCTCCTCAGTCTGCAACTTGCCAAGGCCGAGGGTGCGTCTGTCATTCTTTGCGGCACGGCGGTGGATGGAAAGAGGCTTAATCTAGGGCGTGAACTAGGAGCTGATGTAACGGTTAACGTCCAAGAGCAGGACCCCTGGGAAGTAGTCTCCGGCTTCACCGACGGCTCTGGCGCTGACATCTTCCTTGAGTGTTCGGGCTCTCCGAGCGCCGTGCGCATGGGTTTCCAGCTTGTGCGCCGTGGAGGGAGTTATACGCAGATCGGCTTGGCCGGTCGCATCTTTGAGCTGGACTTTGATGATGTAGCCTACAAGGAGCTGAAGGTCGCAGGAAGCTTTGGACAGAGATGGATATGCTGGAGGCGAGGAATAAAACTACTGGAAACAGGCCAAATCAAGGCGGAGCCGCTGATTTCCGATATTTTGTCTCTGACTGATTGGATGGTAGGATTCAGAAAGATGGAGCAGAAAGAAGGGGTAAAGGTAATCCTCAAGCCCACGGATTAGCACAGTGTATCGCCATCACAGACGAATCCAAGAATCTCGGGGAAGATGGAAGACGAAGTCAGATGCCAACTTCAAACCTTCTTGCAGCTTCAACCATGTTCCTGAGTTTTTCGGTTGCGATTCTGTAAGCGTGTTCCAGTGAGCCTTCCACCGTCAGCTTCTTGAACCCGCAATCTGGCGTAAAGATCAGGTTCTCCCCGTACTCTCTTGACCTGTTCATTATATTCAAGACCTCTTCAATTGGCTCTACCTTGGGATTCTTACTGGAAACGCAGCCAACCGATAACACTTTCCTGTTTTCTTCCAATCCTTTCGGATTGTACACATCGAAATTCTCAGTTGTATCATGAAATTCATGGCTCAGGAAGTCAAGTTCAGTTCGTAATAGTATCTTCGCCAACCCAGGCGATATTCTTCCACACACGTGAGTCCCAATGATCCTCCCTCCGCAAAGCTCTTTAAGCCCATTATAGATTTCAATAATGTCTTCTTCATCATATTTGAAGAGAACCCTTCTGCCGACGATCACGCTGAGAATGGGTTCATCAATAGATATCACGTAGGCATCTTTGGCGAATGCTCTGCAGCATCCAGAGATTGCGGTTGCCAATTGCCTAACCTTCTCTATGTCGGCAACTGTCGTGTTCGATGGAAATGTCCCGCTTCCTGTTTTCACGTAAGAAGCAAGAGTGAAGGGACCAGTAACCGAAGCCTTCAACCCGACACGTTCAAGAGCTCCCTTATTCTTTAGGTAGTCTACTGTCCATCTGTAAAGTTCCAGTCCCGGCGGAGAAGCGGGCTCTTGTATATACTCTTTCTTCAATAGGTATCCGCCATCATCCTTAACGATGCCGCAGTCCTGCTTCACCAAGTCATCCAGAAACTGTTTGCCCATATTGATAAGTTGTGGATAGTTTGGGAATTCTACTCCAATGTTTAGTAAGTCTTCTATGCATCTCTTCCTATTATCGAGTGAATCCTCTAATGGAAAGCTCCCAATGGTTGCTGTGTGTATACCTTGTATCTTCAGTTCAATCGCCTTAGATAGAAGAAAGAATAGGTAAAGAAAAACCTTCGCTTCTACCAATCAGCGTGACAAGGTTGAGGGATGCTACGGACCCTGATCCTCATGGTCTTCTCCTAGATCTCGCAACTCGATTGGCGATCAGGGTAGCGATCGCCCCCGCGGCTATTCCGCCGTCGATATTTACAACAGCTAAGCCGAGTGAGCAGGATTGAAGCATAGCCATTAACGCGCTTACGCCCTTCTCTCCTAGACCGTAACCAACCGATGTCGGAACAGCTATCACCGGGACATCGACCATGCCTGCTACCACGGAGGCTAGGGCCCCTTCTCTTCCCGCGACCACTATGAGCACATCCACATCCTCCTCGATCATCTTTCTCAGTGGAGGAAGCAGCCTGTGCAATCCAGCTACGCCTACGTCGTAAGCCGTGGTGACTTCGCATCCCATCTCTTCAGCAATAGTCCTGGCTTCTTCAGCGACTGGAATATCTGAGGTCCCAGCTGTCAAGATTCCAATCTTCCCGCCGGTCTTTTGGACCACAAATCCTTTCCTCTTAATAACTACAAGTCTAGCTTTCTCGTTAGCTTGTGAAAACGCGTCATTCGGGATGGCTTCTCTTATGGCTTCTCTCTGCTCGTTCGTAGCCCGACTGATTATGGCTCTTCCGCTTTCTTGTAGCATTCTGACCGCTATATGGGCAAGGTCTCTAGTGTCCTTTCCTTCAGCAAGGATAACCTCGGGTATACCCTTTCTAAACTCACGTCTGACGTCTATCTTGGCTAAGTTGCCGATTTCCTCAATAGCTAAGACCCTGAGAAGCCTCTCAGCCTCGTCGATCGATATTTGACCCTTCGCGACCTTCTCTAATATTTCTCTCATCTCGCGATCGATCCTCGAAATTGTATATCTATGACCGTAACCAATATTTCATAGTGGTAGGTTTAATAAAGGAGATTCGGATGCCAGATCCTTGCAAAATCGCCATTATAGATTGCCAAGCAGCCGGCGTTTCGGGAGACATGTTCTTAGGCGCCTTACTTGACGTTGGCGCCGATAGCGCCAAAGTTGTGAACGCCATAAAGTCCATTGAGACCTATGTGAATGAATACAGAAACCTCAAGGTAGACATCAGAACGGTCACGCGGAGAGGATTCCACGCGAGGAAAATCGATGTGGAAGCTGAAAAAGCACGAGAGATGAATGGCGCAGAACTCATAGAAATCGTTGAACAATGCGTAAACGGTCTAAAATTGTCAGAGAAAGCCCGGCAGTTTGCATCAAACTCCGTTCGCACCTTGGTAAGCGCCGAGGCGAAGGTCCATGGAGAGAATCTCGACGAGGTTCATCTGCATGAGGCTGGACAAGTTGACACCCCGGCAGAGATCATTGGCTCGGCGGTTGCGCTGGAAGATCTTAACTTTTTCAATGTAAAAGTTTATTCAACGCCTGTTGCTGTTGGAGGAGGGCTATTCAAGTTTTCACATGGTACAGTTTCAAGCCCGGCTCCAGCAACCATGGAGATACTTCGATCCAAAGGATTCCCCGTGGTCGGCGGTCCAATCGAATCCGAGCTGGCAACACCGACAGGGGTTTCCATACTCGTCAATCTCGTGAACGAGGTTGCTCACTTCTATCCACCAATGAAGCCGACCGTGATAGGTTACGGCGCCGGAACAAAAGATTTCTCAGAGATGCCGAATATCCTGCGAGTCACTTTAGGCGAACCTCTCGACTTCAATCTCCTCAGGGACGAGGTCTCAGTCTTAGAGACGAACATCGACGACGCAACCGGAGAGATCATCGGATACACCGTCGATAAACTATTACGAGAGGGGGCTAAAGACGTCAGCATTATCCCCATGTTCACGAAGAAGAACAGACCAGGCCAAATTCTGAAAGTTATTGCGGACAAGGAAGACGTGGAACATCTCTCGCGCATCCTAATAGATGAAACGGGCAGCCTAGGTGTCCGAGTATACGAGTGTGAAAGGCGAATACTTGCTAGGGATACTATTCCGATTGAGGTAGAGGTGGGTGATCTGAAGAAAACGGTGAATGTGAAGGTTGCCAGAGATAGTAAGGGCGAGATTATCCGGATAAAGCCTGAATATGACGATGCAATCGAGTTGGCCGACGAGACCAGCAAGCCCTTGAGGGAAATCTTGGAACTTATCGAAAACAGAGCCCGAAAGATCCTCTTGAGTTGGTGATCTCATGAGTAGCCTAGACGAGAAATATGAAAGGCTCAGACATTTCATCTATGAGAAAGGAAAGAATGGAGTAGTAATCGCGTTCTCTGGAGGTGTGGACAGCTCAACTCTCGCAGCGATATGCCACGACATTTTAGGAGAAAAGGCAGTTGCGGCCACGGCGATCTCGCCTACATACCCTCTAGAAGAGGTGGATGACGCCAAAAAGATCGCTGAAGAGATAGGAATCAAACATATCATCGTGAAGACCGGTGAGCTGTCAAATGAGAACTTTGTCAGGAACCCTGAGGACCGATGCTACTACTGCAAGAAAGAACTACTGGATTGCCTAATTGACTTAGCTGAGAACCTTGGCTTTGACGCGATCTTCGAAGGCACAAACTTCTCAGATTTAGGCGGTCACAGGCCTGGATTCAAAGCTGTCAAGGAAGGGAGGAACGTTTACAGTCCTTGGGCTGAGAACCAGTTCACGAAGGAAGAGATCCGGACATTATCTAGAAGGCTCAGACTTTCAGTTCACGATAAGCCAGCTCTCGCATGCTTAGCTTCACGTATACCGTTCGGTGAAAGGATCACGGAGGAGAGGCTTGAAAGGGTTGGAAGAGCCGAGCAGATAGTGAAGAAAATAAGTGGGGTTAAGCAGATCCGGGTTCGTGACCATAACGTATTAGCAAGGATCGAGGTGGGCAAAGACGAGAGGGAACTCCTCTTCGATGTTAGAATCATGAATGCAATATCTGATGAGTTGAAGAAGTTAGGCTTCAAGTTCGTTACGATGGATCTAGAAGGATACAGAACAGGAAGCATGTTAGACGCGATCAAAGATGCTCCGGATTTGAGCCGAGATTTAGAGTAGCCTAACATCGTGTCATTCTTGACTGATGCTCATTGTCCCATTATCGTCTTCCTTTCGAATCAATCTTCTCAGAAGCCCCCTACCTTCTTCTGTATCGAATCTGGGAGGGGACCATTCAATCTCAACTCTTCTTCTTTTGGCCGTAACCTGCTTATTTCTCATGGGGTCGAATCCCTCCTTGCTATAGTGCTCCCAGTGCATTAGGATGCCCCTCTCATGCCATTTCGGTATCTGGCTTAATGTAATTCGGTGCTCTTCGATCAGCTTCTTTAAATCCTCTAGTTTCACATTCCTCAGTTCGTCAGCAGCCCTTCTAGGCTTCAATCCCTCCTTTCTAATTAGGCAGTGCTGAGCATAAGCGTTGTAGCAGTTTCTGTAAGATTCCATCTGTCTGAAAATTAGGTATTCCAAGGCTTCATTCTTCTTTATCCCTATGACTCTGCAATCGAAAGAGAGATCCAGTATGTCTCCGTACCGTCGGCTTAGAAGCCTATACAGAGTGCTTGAAGCCATACCTGCAAAGATTGAGTTCAACTTCTCCAGCCTTCGATTAAAGGCTGTTAATCTCGAAAATAGAAGGTTTATCTCGTCTGAGAAGAGGAAAGCAAGATCCGGGTTAAAGATTTCAAAGAAAACTTCGGCTGTTTCTACAAAGCATTCTGCAAAAAAGTGATCAAAGGGTTTCTCAAGTCGAAGCTTCCTTGATAATGAACGGAAGTTCCAGCCGTCGAGCCTAACGTAAAACCAGCCTTCTGGAATTCTCAGGTCGGAGTAAGTCTCGTTAACCTTCGGAAACAAGGTGATTCCCTCATTCATGTAAAATAAGCTTTCATAACAACTTTCACTCACGATCACCTTTCCCTCAGCACGGTATGATCCCGTTCCATTAACTTCTCATGGGGAGACTCCGCAAACTCCTTCTTCAACGGTGAGCATAAAAGTATTAGTCAAACGCATTTGTTCCCCTGCTTTCTTAAGAATGGATCCGAAAAGCTTGTAGTGTGAGCTTTAAACCTCACTACGAACAGAATCTAAGCAACGCTTGGCAATTGCAGAATCTGACGGTATGTGATGAGCAACGAGCCCGGCGTGCCCTCTATCGTGACATCCAGTCCATCGGCAAGTTGCTTACCTGTGAAAGTTCGCTTGATGTCACTGTCCTTAAAGTGAACCTCGTAGGGAGCGGTTGGCGAAAGACCCCTAAACTTCAGGCGCATAGTTGTTATTGGGCATTTATGTCGTCGGAAGGCAAGGACTATTCCTTGGTGTAAGTCTTCACGATGGAACTGGTAAGCTATCCATGTGTCATCAGTCACGCTGTGCGGTGTTAAGGGATAGAAGTCGCCGAAGAAGAAGTGTCTTATGCCCTTGAACTCCTCGGCGAGGCGGCAAGCCTGTTCTACAAGGAAGGGCTCCTTTTCCTTTCCAGGTGGAGCAATTTTCCACAGGGAAGGTATGTCTGGCTGATATGGATTCCATCCAAGGACTAAGCCGTTGCTGATTGAACTTCGGAAGGAGTAGACCTCGGGATAGGCGTTGCCAATACTGGTTGAGGGTAGGTAGAGGCTGATCCCGTATGTATGCGACTGGTAACCGTTAGGCTCAAAGTATTGATAATCCGTTCGCCAGAGTACGACGCTACGAGAGGCTGTCTCAAGGTCTATTCGGCGTCCACCGCTTGCGCAGTTATCTATTATCAAGTCCGGATGCCACCTCAAAAGCTCGTCCCAGAACGCATACAGCCCTTCAATGTGGCGGATTTCCGTTATTCCCTGTCTGTCAGGCTCATCGGCTGCCCGCCAGTATGGAAGCGGGTCCATATTGAAATCTTGGCGATACACGCTTATGCCTTCCCTCTCGATCATGCGTGAAATGTGCTCTGTCAACCATCTGCGAGCATCCTCGTTTCCGAGATTCAGTAGCCCGTTTGGATTCCCGGGCAATTTTAGAACCCATTTTGGATGCTCGCGGTCAAGCCATGTACCCTGATACACCCGCTCAGGCTCAAACCAGAGTATTAACCCCATTCTCATCCGCTTCAGAGCATCCGTGACCGGCCTTAACCCATTTGGAAAACCGTCCTTCCTGATAAACCAGTTGCCCACACCGTTTGGCCAGTGCCCTTCGAACCAGCCGGCGTCTATCCAAAGGTACTCCACTTCATACTGGGTGAAGCGTGAAGCAAAGTCGATCTGATTCTGTTCTGTGGCTCTGTTCGACTCATCATATAACGCTGAAGAAGAGCAGGCAAACGGCAAGGTTACGGGCTTCCCATCCTTCTTCGGCATGTGATGTGTAAGGATGAATCGGCGCAGGAGATTGTGTCCCACAAGGTAGTCGTCACCTTTCCAGAAGAGAAGCAGTATCCTAGGCGTGCGTATTTCTTCTCCGGAGTGAAGCTTAACATGTGTCAACTCCATGCCAGCTCGCACGCGCAATGATGAGCCTTCAACCCTAGCAAAGGATGCAGCCCACTGCCCAGACCATCCTATCCCGACCATTACGCCCCCTTCTCCATCAGCCTCAACGTTGAAGAAGGGGAAGGCGGTCGTGTTGGATGACCTGCCTCCAACAGGTGCACGGTGCAAAACGTGCTTAATTAACTCATCAACAGGAGCGAAGTCATCTCTTCTCGCAGAACTCCCAAGTGCACGGTGCAAAACGAAATCGCCTTTCTCCTTCCTTAGGAATGTGACCTCAAGCGCTTGGATGTCCTCAATCATCGGCGTGTCCTCTTTGGCGTCGTTCTTGAATTTCATCACCCACTCAACCGCTGGTAAGTCCTTGAAGACGATGTATTCGCAGCGAACCTGAAGTCTCGTCTTCGGGTCTTCGTACGTGATAATGTGCTCTGTTCGCGCATCGTCCAATTGTCTCGTCTTGCGATTAAACTTCCAATCTCTTACGAACTGCTCAGATGGCTTGCCAGCGTATATGAACGAGAAAGGCGGCAGGATTCCTGGGCCAAAATGATTTGCTGCCCATGTTTCTGCATCATCATACATGCTTTTATTTTACTTTGCTGCGTATTTATGTTCTTTGTTGTGTTTGAATTATCTTTTGATGTCATAATATCGTCTATCAACTTTCATTATCTCAAGTTATCCAGCCGAAACTTGCCTTCTTTCGCACCCTAGACGCCAACGTAAAGGCGTA
>Ga0315309_1001862_pt1 | contig 12525 bp, 15 predicted proteins | sample TDP4_MG_FD_203080 | JGI IMG/M metagenome (GOLD analysis project Ga0315309, IMG submission 203080) | Freshwater sediment microbial communities from Lake Towuti, South Sulawesi, Indonesia - TDP4 | ecosystem: Environmental > Aquatic > Freshwater > Lake > Sediment | place: Indonesia: South Sulawesi...
GAATTTTGAGCTATGGTCCAAAAATTGCTTGCTTCTCTACTTTCTCCTCCAACTTACCTTTTGCATTATTAGTCTCTAAAATCCTCAAGAAGAATGAAGGAACTAGAATTATTATTGGAGGAGTTGCAATCCATGATAAAAGTGAGTTTTTCAGTAAAAAATACAGTTGGATAGACTGTTTTGTTGAAGGTGAAGCTGAACCAATCTTCGCAGATTTGGTCTCCAAATTATATAGTGGACATGAAGTCCCAAAAACCATCATAAGTCCTCTACTTTGCAATTTAAATCATTCCCCGATTCCCGATTACACAGATTTGAACTTGAATATGTATAACATGATTGGGCTAGAAACACAACGAGGTTGCCCAAACAGATGCACTTTTTGTGCCAACAGATTTGCTCCATCCTATGACGTATATCGCGAGAAGACAGTTAAAAGAGTCACAGAAGAAGTAGAACACTTATCGAGTTACAACAAAACATTCTATTTCTGTGATAATATCACTAACCCTTCCAAAAAGAGGTTGCTTGACCTTTGCAAATCTTTACTGCCTCTAGGCATTCATTGGAGGGGGGAGATGCTTCCTCATATTTCATTTGAAGAAGCAAAGCTCATGGCTAAAAGTGGCTGTGTTTGTGTTGCTCTGGGGTGTGAATCGCTCTCTGATAAAGTCTTGAAGGAGATGAAGAAACCTATTACTTATGGATGCATTAGAGAAACCATCCAAAATTTACACATGAATAAGATTAGGGCTATTGTGATGTTAATAAAGAATTTTCCAACTGAAACTTTCATTGATACCATGAAAACTTCTCTCCGATTATTTCTTTTAAGAAGACACATTGAAAGCCTCGTGATGAGCGACTTTCGGGTGGTTCCAAAGTCATTCATATACAATAATCCAAGGAAGTTTGGAATCTGCGTTCAGAAAGTAGAAAATTCTCCTTATTTTGTTGCTCCATTCTCTAAAATCTCTCCATTAATGGAGTTTCCTAAGTTAAAGTTATATGATGCTTTGCAAACATTCTTCATCATGTATAAGGAAGGGGTTTAATTGGGAAAAAATCTAAGGGTAAAGCAATTCAAGTTTGCAATCTCTGAAGAAGGCGGTGGAGAACATACTATGATGGAGTTTAGTAAAAGTCTGAAAGCTGGAATCTATACATTCATAAACCTCACTAGAAAGAAAACATACCGAGAAATATCAACTGATGTTGAAAGATTTTTGATGGGTATACTAGAGCAGAGAGTTCAAGCAAAGTAGGAACTTTAAAATGAGTGTCCCATTAACCAAAACTGAATTTGAAGCGCGAATCAAATTGCGCCTTCTATTTCGGGATAGAATACTGAAGAAGTTGAATCCTAACTCGGACATAATTATGTTTCATTGTCCTTGGGATCTGCTAGTGGTCGACCATGAGAAACCAATTATTCTGTATGAACATCTTGCTGGAAGAGCTCAAACTTTCATGTTTGAAGAAGCAGTAAAGCACATGGACCCCATAAAAGCAGAAGTTGTTAAGAAAGATAGAGCACAGATTATGGAAATATTCAAGAAATTGTATAAAGAAGCAGATTTGATACTCACCAATTCTAGGTTCATTCAAAGACAAATGAAGAAATGGTTTGGAGTTAAAACATCTGTATGCAATCCAGCGATTGATTTAGATGTGTTTAAACCTGTTCCCAATCCTACTAGAGACTACTTCCTTAGTGCCCAAAGAGTCCATTGGCAGAAAAGAATCGAAATACAGATAGCTGCCTTTCAGGGACTGAAGGAGAGACTTCTAATTGTTGGGGGTCCAAATGATACTGTCCCAAATCCAGACCTAGTTTATCTTGCTAAAGGTCATAGGAACATAAAGGTCGTTGCTGGAGTTAGCAAACATAAACTTGTAAAGTTAATGGCGAATGCAAAGGCTACCATCCAAACTGGCTATCAAGAGGACTTTGGTCTAGTCCCTATCCAATCTCTTGCATGTGGGACACCTGCTATAGTGGTCGATGAAGGAGGTTTTAGAGAAACCATACATAGTCTAGACCTAGGGATAATCATTAAACGTCCATACATACAGAACTTGAGGAAAGCTGTTCTGGAATTTGAACCCTCTAGATATATGCCTAAGGTTCTTCTCGAAGAATCTAAGAAGTATGGATTTGACAGATTTAGAAAAGAAATGAATAAATACTCTGAATTGGCGGTGAGACTCCATGCTCTACGAAGATGAAAAAACAGGGTTTACTGTTCGTCCATTAAATCTAGACATCACAGCAGATTTGAAACTATTTATAAAAGCTAATGAGAATATAGTAAACGAAGCCAGACTATGTCCTGATTTTCCTCTCGAAGACCCTTTTCACACAAAATTCTGGAGTGTATATAGTGAAATCGGATGGGGAATGCTGATTGAATATCAGAATCCAAAGGAGAAAGGATATGTCATAATGAAGGGCAATGAAGCAATAGGGACAGGCTGGGTGTCTGAATACACAGTCGGATTGGGATGGAAACCAGATAGAATACAGCCTGATTATTGTTACCCTACTGTGACGGCGTATGAACTTAAAAGTCCTTGGACTAAACTTTCTGCACAACTGCATTACGTCATAGCTAGAATGGCTAAATCCTTGGGCTACGAGAGGATTTTTGTCTTTCTCCTAATTGGGCATCCGATAAACAAGGGCATCAAGATTAAGAGAGAAATTGGACGGCAACATTTTATAATGTCAGTAGCGGAATTGGATATTTGATGTTCATCGAATTAATTTTTCATAAGAATGAACTCACCTTAGACGCAGGCCAAGTTTCTACTCTGCTCGAAGGTGAAATTCGGCGAAAGTTAATTTTTCCCATAAAACTTGTATCAGTTTCCATTATGGGTAAATGGTTCGTAGTTCTAATAGAGATACCCCATCTTTTCGACTTTCCACCTTACAAGTTATCTTTCAAACTCTTAGCAAATGAAGTAGCAGGGCTTGTTACTTATACTCTGCAAGATTATGGTGTTAGATATAGAATGTTTGAAGCGCATGGAGTGACAAGTTCTCTCATTTTTAAGAAAGAGTGGAGAATCGGCACCGTCGCATTAAACTGTATAGTGAAGGATGAAGGACCAAACCTCAAAGATTTTCTAAAACAGATAAAACCGTTTGTGGATGAAATGGTAGTAGTGATTGATTCTCGCACGACGGATAACTCTGCAGAGATAGCTGTGAAATGTGGCGCAAGAGTCTTCTTCCAAGAGTGGCACGATGACTTTTCAGAACTAAGAAACAAGGCTAGAGATGAAACTGCTTCAGAATGGATTTTATCATTAAGTGTAGATGAAATACCCAGCGAAAAATTGCTGGTTGGACTACGAGACTTGGTGAACACGGATAAATTTAACGGTTATATCGTGGATATTGTTAATCTTGTTACGAAAGATACTGTTCCTCATCTTCGAATCTTTAGAAGAATTTATGGAAAATGGGAAGGCAAAGTCCATGAAATTCTCAGAGGAATCCCCGAAGACTCAATATGTAAAACAGATATGATTATCGAGCATTTACAACGTTGGATAACTCAGGGAAACCCTGTTGTTGAGGAAAGAAATATGTTCTATAGGCAATTAGAAAACCAAAAATAAGCCAGTAGCACAATTAAAAACAAAAGTTGATGCTTTACCTTAATAGAGCCTTTAAACTTCTTCTTTCCCTTCTCTCAAGTATGTAAGCAAAAATCACTATCCAAAATGCAGCATAAGCAATTCCGAGCAAGGGATGAATCACCATCAAAACGAAAAGTTGAGTTGAAAGCGTAGTGCACCAAATTGCAAGCAGAATTGTGAACCACAAACTCCAAAACATAAAAAACACCATAAAAAAAAAGAAGGGAGACTGAAAGAGTCTTTACATGACGCAGCCGACACTTCCGCGACCAGTGCCCCAATTCCAAAGGACAAAAGTCACTTGCGGAACAATCGTTATGAAAGCCAAAGCCAGCAATATTTTAAGCCTTTGCATAGCTTTCCCCAATAATTATACTCATGCTTGTAGAATTTAAAGTTTTCCCACATTCCCACAACTTAACTTTTTTAAGCGGAAAACAACAATACATGATTGAGTTGAGTGAATTGAGTAAAAAAGCAGTCTTAGCTATAGGAGGCTTGGTAACAGCAGTAGGCTTAGGGTGGCTCATAACTCGCGCTAAAGGACAACCACAAACAGTACAAGTAAGTATTAAGTCCAACCCGATCCGCACCATCATTCTTGTAGATGGAAAAACTGAAGTGACTACACCCCAAGTAATCCTTCTAAAACCAGGTCTCCATAAATTCAACGCTATATCAGTCAGTCCAGACCTCCTCGTAACCTACGGCTTCAATTATTGGCAAGTAAATGGCAGAGCAATATCTTATGCTCCAACTATTGAACTGAACATTAGAGAATCGATGGTCTTAACTGCACAGTATATGATGGTTGAAGCTGGGCGATACCCTCTCATATCAGGTTCTGCATCAACCTAGACGCAAAACTTATTTGCGAAGACGACACTAAAACCTCTCAGAAAAGAAGAAGAAACAGGAGGCAAAAAACATGAGTGTTTTTACACCCTATACCAGCTACAAAGTCGCTTTTCCCGCACTCAAACCTGGCTACATCATTAAAATCGGCGATAAATACTACATGATCATCACAGCGAGAAACAATCGACCAAAGACTACTGTTTCAGGTGCTCAAACAAGCAAATACGACCTTTATATATCGACTACATCTGCAATGGAACAACTACATGGCGAAATGAAGAAGAATCGAATAGTTCATATTCAGTATCTAGCGCTTGGACAGGCTCAAACAGTAAACCTCTACTGGGGAACTGAACCACTGTTAAGCAAAGATGTTGATGATACATTGGACACTACACGCTCGGGATTAGGAAACCCCATTGGAATTGACCGATGGAGCTATGACCCATCAATGCACCTAGCAATCAAACAGTCAGGCACACAAGACTACTACCTCGAAATCATGGAATATGAAGTTGTTGCCTATGCAGGAGAACCACCCAGACCATATCTACAAATACTCGCTAACGGACAAGCAATTCTTGTAGAAACAGCGGGTAAAGAACAGACACTTCAAAGCCTTACAACCCGCAAAAGAACATAAAGGGGAGACTAATTGACTGAAGAGACTCTACAGCGACCCTACCCAACTAAAACTGTAGTGAAACCCCCAACTCGTGAACCCTTCAAGCCAGAAGCACCCGACCTTTTCTCTCGTAAAACTGCTGAAGAACTCACAGCAATTATCCCTACGATGGGCGCTGAAGTCCCAATACCTGTTCCAGGAAAACCTCCGCCACTGCAAGTTGAAGAACAATATGAACCGTCTGAAAGAGCCGCCCTCTCCTCAACCACAACAGACCAAACCTATCGAATTCAAACCTCTGACCCTAAACAAATTCTACTCATCGCTGAGACACAAGACCACATCATCGAATTCAACAGAGCTACAGACGCAGATAGCACAAAAATCTTCGCTAAAAGCTCATTCGCAATGACTGGAAAAGGCATAACAGAAATACATTATAAAACCACAACAGGCACAGGCACCCTCTACCTAAGAATTTGGCAGGCGTGAAACACTTGAGTTCTGATGTTTCTCCCGCAACCCTGTCTTATCAAGTTAAAGGCGAAACAGCCCTTGAAGCAGGAGAAAGTGGAATACTGCTTGCAGGACCAAAGTTCACATCACCAACACTAGAAATAACGGTCACAGTAAGCTAAGAGTTGCAGAAAAATGAAGTTTGATTTGTTCATCAATGTTACTCTCAGAGATAGAAATGGAAAGGTAATAAAGAGAATCAGACGAAAAGCCAATAGTTATGTTCGTGGCATGATTGACGTTCTAAGAACACAGATGAGTCAAATAGGCACATCATTTGTTGACACAGGTGGTGTTTCCAGAGTATCTACGACTAACTCTTTGAACTTTTGGACAAATGCAGGTGCTGGTGTCTCTTACAATGGCATCGTGGTAGGAACGGGGACTAATATACTCACCATAAGCGACTACGCCCTTTACTCTCAGATAGCTCATGGGTCTGGAAGTGGTCAACTTAATTATGGATCTTGTAGTGTTGGAGTGCCCTCTACTGTAGGCACATCTAGAATGTTCACGGTTACTAGAACCTTCACTAATAATAGTGGAGCAAGCATAACAGTTAATGAAGTGGGTCTAGTTGTTGGTTGTAATGATGATGTGCCTACAAATCGCTATGTCTTGGCTGATAGAACACGTATAACATTTAGCATACCCAACGGTGCTTCAGGCACTGTTACGTATACAATCAAAGTGACTGTTTAAGTACGAAAATCAACCAACATGACTTCTGATCTTTGTAGAATATGTAGAATATGTAGCCTTTGTAGCCTTTGTAGAATCAGAATCAGATAATCTAATTCTTAGTAGAATAGAAAGTTTTATTTTCTCTCTCAGCTAACCTCTTTTGGGCGAAACAAAATGAGGCTCTACCAAGCAATCGTAATCGTGTTAGCCGCATTCGCTGTCTTAACCGCTATACAAAGTCTTGTGACAACAGTCGACATCTCAACCATTCCAGTTGAATATCAAGGACTCTGGCAAGGCTTAGTCTATATCTTCACGGCCGGTGCTGCAACACAAGTATTCACGTTCCTCAGAAATATTCTGGGCTACGCAGAAAATTGGTTTGAAACTAAGCCTGAGAAAAGAGCGCAATTATCTTATGAAGCAAATATGCTCGGTGCAACCATGGTTAAATTTGCGCTCTATATCTATTCTTTTACAGCGATGATTCAAGCACTAACAGCTGGAACTCCCTATGAACAATACGCAGCATCTATCGCGGGCGCCATTGGAATAATCTTAGACCTCATTATTAAAGCCGTAAACGACTTGGGCAAACCAACAACAACATCACCGCCCTAACCTCTTTTTTTAAAAATGGCGGTTAGTATGGCAAAACGAGCCAAAAGGCAAAACGTAACCATTGAAGATTGCGAAAGAAGAATGGAAGCTGTTGGGAATAGAATTGAAAAAGTTGGGGACCGCTTTAACACCGCCCTATTTGGCAGCAATGGACGTGGCGGAGTTGTAAAAGACGTCTCAGATATCAAAAGTGATGTGCGACTCTTAAACGAAAAAATCAGCAACTTGCCTAAAATAATGAAGGAAGAACTGAAGGGACGACTAAGCGGAAAGGACAAAGCGGCCATTTTGATAGCCGTAATCACAGCTATAACCTCCATTATACTAACTTTGCTGAAGAAGTAGATCGGAATGGCAATATGCACTGCTTGTGGTTCCCCTCTTGAAAGGACAGACAGCGGCTTACTGAAATGCACCGTTTGTGGACTGAATTATCCAAGTGGCAGAACCAAAACTCCACTACTTGACCCTTACGTTAAAAGGAACCCCATCTTACCCCAGATTGAAAGCGAAGAAGAATTAACATCTGATATGACAACTTTCATAACTCGACTTGCACAAAATCTAGCGCCCACTGAAGGTTTATCCGAAGATGCAGTTCCAAGAGCCTTAAAGGTTCAAGAGCGTTATCGCAAAGAATTGCGGAACGTATTTCTTGGAAAAGAAGATTTCAATAAGTGGTTTGATAAAACAAGAACTGAGCGTGGACTCCACATGCTCACCTTCACCAAAATGATACATGATTGCTTGACAGGGTTAAAAAGCCCTGAGGCAAAAAGTATGCGCGAAGAGTATGCACAAGCCCTTGGAAGATTAGGAACATGAGACGATTAACAGGCAAAGAAATCGCAGAACTCCTCAATGCTCTAATGAAAAAGCGTAGCCCTCTAGTTGCCCGCCACCCTGAACCCTCAGAAGAGCAGTCTCAACCTTAACTTTCTTCCCAACTAATTCACTTAACTTCTTTGTTGCCTTCCAGATTGTTTGTCGTTTAAAAGGTCCCTCTAAGAAAGCCTCTCCATCCTCCTTGAGAATTTGGGTGAGTTCAGCATAAGGAATGAGTCTAAAGCGGGAGATTACTTTAGCATTAGAGTTTTTAACTCGATGAACCTTTCCCAAGTTGACACCCAGTAGACAGTAGTGTATTGGGTTTACGACATTTTTAAAAGTTGTGTCGTCTAAATTAGATGCAAGGTGAAAAAATTGCCAGCCGCATGGGTTCGTGTAACACCTGCCGTTTTGGCTGCCGTTGCTCCTGTACCAGGCGGACACATGATCATGGCCACTGTCGCCAAGAAACACCTTACAGTCTTCGCTCGAAGCAGACGTGCCCCAGGTGCGGGTCACCCCGACGTTAAAGCCGCGTTCAGTACGGCTGCTAGGAAGACTTTGGGCATGACTCTGAGGACTGATAGGAACGCCATAGTCGCTAGAGAAGTCAGAGGCAAAGGACCAGGAAAGATCCGCAGAAAATCTCGTGCAAGACCTGGTTCACCACTGTTCGGCAAAATCTACGAAATCACCATCAAATAAACTCCCTTTTTTCTTTTTCTAAGTTATGGCTTAAGGCTAAGTCTTTCTCAGAAAACCAGGTCTGGGACTATAAAAAGTTCCTTCTATAATAAAGGCTCTAAGAACCAGTTTAATCTCTTCTTCTGTTGCGCCTCTGTCCTTAAACTCTTTGTAAATATCTTCTTCCTTAGCCCAGCCTTCTTTCACAGTCTTCTCGACGACATATTCTAAGATTGGTTGCCTCCACATTTTAAGAGTAGGTTCCTTCCAAACTTCCTCAGATTTTTCGGGCTCTTTGCCCATTACCTTTTTAATTATGTCGTCTACAACTTTTTCCAAAATCACTAGATGTTCTTCATAGGTCTTAGTTGGGTCAAGAGCCTTTTCAAAATCGTCCTTATACTGACTTGGAAGAGGTACACCTGCCTTTCTCAACTTCTCAAGGAAGAAGTCGGCTAGTTTTCCCGACTCTTCTCCTGTGATTTTCCATACAAGTAACTCTTTTTCCCATGTAAGAAGAACTCGATTTTCCACATACTCGCTCAAAGGCTTGTATCTAAAACCTGCTCGGACTAAAGCACCTTGCAGATCGGCAAGATTAGAAAAACCGCCTTTTATTGCATCATCATGAGCGAGTTCTGAGAGACGTATTTTGTCAATCGAAGTTATGTTAGCCTTACCAACATATTTATCATCTAATGTGATTTCTATAAGGTCTCTTTCTTTCAAATGCTCGATTTCTTTGTCGCTACGAATTGTTTGGATTACTTTCTTCTGTCTTAAATTCGTTGTTGCCTTATGCCCAAGCACCCTTTCAGTAAACTTTAACTGCTTTGGGATTCCCTCCGCAAACTCAGTTAATGGTTTGACTCGGGCTGCTTCAAGGTAACCATTTAAAACTGTGCCTTTGAATAATTCGCTTAAGGTTGGATGCTTGGCTGCCTTTTCTTTCGCCTTTGGGCATGTCAATAAATGTTCTGAGTAGTCTTTTGGTTCGCCTTCCCATCCGCAACCCCAAGGGCACTTAACCAATTCTACGCCCCCACATCTTCTCCTAACAGCGTATCCAAAAAGTCTTTTGGAACGCTGGTGAACCAAATGTCCTTAGTCTTCCATGCTTCCTTAACTGCTGTTTTCACCTCTTCGGGACTCACAGCTGGGAAAACACCCCACTCACTCAGTTTTTCAATCAGTTCATCCATAGTCACATACAGTTTGGTTGCTGCAAAATGAACAATAGCGTCTCGACGCCACTTCTCCGTTCCCTTAGCCTCTTCCCAAGGCATAGGAATCCTTAGAAGCGGTATAAGCGCCAACTCACGACCAGCCTCAATATCAAGCATCATTTCTTGCAGAGTCTTAATGAAGCCTTCCCAAGTTCTGTAAGGAATATTCAAGCGGTTCTCTAAGACGGCTCTGAACCGATGAGGGTCAATCCCTAAGCGAGACATTTCATACCTGAACCAGTCCCAAATCACCGCCCTCTCCTCGCTAGTAGGCGCCCTCGGAAACGGAGCAGGGTTAAGAGGAAGCTTCGGCAATTCAGTAGGGTAAACGACAAACTCAGGAGGCAATGCCATAGGCGGTCTCTCCTCTGGGGGAACTCCAACTCGAATTATCCTTTCGGGAGGCGGAGCGGGCTTAATGACTTCCTTCGCATACTCTCTATTAATAATGTCTTGGGCTACCTTTAACAGATGTTCTCGCGCTCGTTCATAAGGTCCTACTTTAACAGTTTCTAGTTCCAGACGAAACTCAGCCATTGAGTCCCTTGGAATGCGTCCTAACTCACGAACCAAAGTAACTCGAAACTCGTCTTCTAAACGGCGCCTCTCTGTGGAAGTTAACTCCTTCTTTGGGGGAGGAAGGGCGGGCGGTCGCCTTGGAATAGGAGGCATAACTGGTGGCGCCGGAGGGGCTGGTGGCGGAACTCCCATAATAACGTTGATTAACTCTTCTTTTGTTGGCGGAGTTCTGAGATGCTTTATTTGAGCAATCTCTTTTAACTCAGCAACTGTCATAGCACCCAGCTGATAAACATAGTACGACGTATGAGCAATATCCCAATACCTCTTAGCAACATCATCAAAAGAAACATCCTCAGGATACTTCCACAACACTCTCACAGGCACGCCTTCTTTAAAGGGCTCAGGATACGTTTTTAGTTCCTCTTGTATTTCTTCTGGACTGAAGCCTGCCATCCGCAGATTTTCACCCCAATCAACTTCTTCTTCTCCAGTCTTCAACCAGTTCTCTAAAGTCTCCGTTGTTCTAAACCCTATGAACCCAGCTTCAAAACTATCAAAGAGCATGTGTGCTAAGTATTCTCCCTTATCGGTTGCGCCCTCAACCTTGATTTTAACCTTCGCCTCTTTCTCAGCAGGCGGGTAAACCTCTTCTGGGGGAATGAGACTTAGTTGAGTTTCATTAAAAGTTGACTGAACATTAGTTTCAACGTTTCTAACCTCGTATTCCCAAGGTGACTTAAGCACTTTCCTAAAAGCTGGCTCGACTAGTCTAACCTTGACAATTTCTCCTGGCTGAGTCCACATTTCAACCTTAACTAAGTCGCCTACTTTGAACTTCGCTGGCGGTAACTCCTCTTCCTTCGGTGGCGGAACCTCGGGTGGTTTCAGTCTTTCAACCTTGCCCTCTTGAATCTTCTGAAGCACCCAATCAAGATCTCTCGTTTCTACAATTTGACCTGCTTTATAATCAATAATACCTTCTCTGAAGTCTTTGACAACTCTGATAGAGACAGGTTTAACTTCTGGCGGTTTGGCTCTTTCCTGCTCTAACTTCTTAATCGTCTCTGCAAGTTCTAACCGCAATTCTTTGACTAGTCTTTGATAACGTTTTTTCTTATCAGCCTCTCTCTCCAATTCAAAAATTCGTTCCCTTAAAGGACCGATAATCTCAGGATATTGTTCCTCTGCTTCCTTTTCAAGAAGACCCTTCTGCTCCTCAAACATTCGCTCATAGTCAGTCTCAGTAAGCGGTGCCTTCATCTCCTCTTCAAGAATTTGCTTATTCTCTTTATATGTTAGTGTTGGGTCAACCAAAGCCTCAAAATCAATTCCTTCCGGGTCAATGGCTCTTCGCTCAGTTTCTCTCAGAAACCAGTCATACAACCCCCGTAGACTAGGGTACTTCAGGTTTATTCTGTTCTCGCCAATTCTCGTAACCCATTTCTTATACAAAGCGTCAACATCTATCGGCATGTTACCAACCTCTTTCCCACCAACGGGCACGTTTCAACTGTATTTGTTGTCTCTCAGGATGCACGACATAAAGCGTTTCTTCAGGAGGTCTAGGTACGTAGTAAGGCGGTGGAGGTGGACGCTTAGGCTCTGCTGGAACAGGGTCAATAAATCCTTCGGCAGCAAGCCGACTAAGATTCTCCCCAACCATTTCTCGTAGTCTAGGCAAATCCTTGAACTCGTTAAAAGTGCTTAGAAAACCTGTGATAATTGATTTTCTTCCCCATTCAAAAATAAGCATGTAGGCGAGAACAGCGTCTTTAACACCAACCGTGTAACCCATCTGCGTCTTCTGAGTCAATAAATCCTCAAATTGAACAACCTTTGGGTGAAAATGGTCAATGCAGAGTTCATCATACCAAACACGCAACTCGGGTTCAACCAACTCGGCTCGCTCAACCTTTCTCTCACGCCTAACCCGAATGCAAACAATAATCGGCTCTTCAAAGACGACAGAACTAGGTGTCGCCCAATCGGTGATTCTGCTGCGGAAGACACGCAGTCTTCCCAGTCGACCAGTGTCTAAAGTGCGTGGCAACCTTAATCGTTCCGATCTGCTGATAATAGTATGGGGTTCTTCTTGGCTCATTATTTCACTACGCAGTAACTATTCTTCATGCCTTGAAGCGTAACTAGGTGACTAGCTTCCATCTCACCAATGTTATGAATGCGCATCCTCGCAATAGTGAAATCCGACTCATTAATAATGGCCGGGACAAGTCGTTCTTTTTCCTTTTCAAACAAATCTGCGAGACGCCTATACGCCTCACTTGCGCCCATCTCATCCTTGATTTGGGT
>Ga0315309_1001863_pt1 | contig 12518 bp, 11 predicted proteins | sample TDP4_MG_FD_203080 | JGI IMG/M metagenome (GOLD analysis project Ga0315309, IMG submission 203080) | Freshwater sediment microbial communities from Lake Towuti, South Sulawesi, Indonesia - TDP4 | ecosystem: Environmental > Aquatic > Freshwater > Lake > Sediment | place: Indonesia: South Sulawesi...
CGAACCCTTCTGCCCTTGAGGTTGAACGAAGAGGGCCCGACGACCCATGCAGCATCCACTCCCATCTCGAGGGCTCTATTGACAACGGCGTAAGAAAGGTACCTCTCGTCTGGTTTTAGAGCGGACGCCCTGATGAGCCACGTATCACGCCCTGCCATGCTGGTATGCCCTGTGACCTTATGCTATGGCAAGGTATATTACGTTAAGGAAGTCCAATGCGTAAAGAGGGAATGTCAGCGAACGACAAGGCCCCGATACAATCCGATGAGAGCCTTGGCAAACGTGGACCGCTTTAAACTGCCTAAATTCGTCATCCATGCCATAAGGCTCAATCTGCTCGATTTCGCGATATCGATTGCCGTTCAGATCCTCTCGATGCCCTTTTTTGGTAGCCTTGTCTACCTTCTCATGCTTGAAGCCGCCCTGCTATTCCTGGCGGGAGGCAGCATGGATTTGACATCCTCGCTCTTCCTTCACAGGGTCAGGCAGTACTTATCGCATTCCGAGGACGAATGGTCCGAGGAGAAGCACCGCAATGCGCAAAGGCAAGGTCTGACATATGCTGGGGCTGGAGCCCTGTTATTGGCGGAGTCCTTACTCCTCTCTCTGGTCTAGCCTGATGGGGTCACAAGTACCGTTGTGAAAAGGAAAAAAAGGAGGGGTTCCTGGCCTTTATCTTTACTTTATCTCTTTCTGAAACCGAGGGCTAGGGCTACTAGTCCGATTATCAGGCCAAGGACACCGACGTATGCGACCGTCGTCATCTGACTTACCTGGTTCCTCAGGGCCGCGATCTCATCCGTCATCGTTGTGCTCAAGGTTTCCACTTGACCGGAAAGAGACGTCAGCGAGGAGCGTATGGATGCCAGTTCCGCTGATAGGCTTGGACCCACGACGACCTTGACAATCTCAGTTGACCACCTAGGTTCAACGGAGGGTATTATGCCGGTCATTTCGATGCGATAGGGTATACCGGGGAAGTAGGCCCTATAGTAGAAGGTGCCTTCGCTGCTGGGCTTTATGACGATGTCGAACATGCCGTTCGCATCTGTTGCGCCCTGAGCGATGTATCCACTCGGCCAGCTCGCGTTGTTCGTTGTCTCTTGGATCTGAACTAAGTATCCTGCCAATGGATCTCCAGTTGTCGTGTCTACGTATTGTCCCTTAATGTGAACGTGGTCGCCCAGGAAGATGTCCGCCGGCGCTGTTTCGACGGTTGGCGGTATCACCGGTCCCACTTCGACCTCATAACCTGCCAGTGCAAGGTGCATCTTCGCTGCTTCAATATCGTATTCCTGTACTACTTGACTGACGTCGTATCCGGTTTGCGTTGGTAGAGCAGGTGTAATGCCCGGATCGCCATATCCAGCCAGTAGGCTGTCGATGATCAGCCTCCTTGGGATAAGGCAGTTTATGGCAAGCCTAACCTGCCTTGCCGCCTCCGCTGCCCTCGAGGGATCCTCCTGGCCCAGGGGTGTGCCAACGCCCGTACCCCAGATCGGGTGGCGCATGTTGAAGCCCAGCTCCTGCCTTCCCGCTCCCGGCAGGTCTATGACAACGCCCCACGCAGGATCGAAGACTCCGGCATCGGCCTCCTTCTGCATGTGGTAGTTGGGATCGAGGATATCGACTTCCCCGTTCTTCAGCGCAGCCATTGCGGACTCCTTGCCTGCAATGAATCTGATGTAGTATGTTTCGACGTTGAACATTCCTGCATTCTCAAGCGCCGTTCTGTTCCAGTAATTGGCGTTCTTCGTCTCCCGAACGAGTTGGGTAGTAGAGTCGAAGCTGTTGAAAACATATGGACCGGTACCTATGGGTCCGTTCGCTTCATAGGTGCTGCCATCGGATAACTGCACCGTATATGGACCGCCTATGCCTGTGTTGAACGTGTGCGAGGACCATTGATCTAAAGGAATCTTCTCGAGTATGTGCTTTGGAATTTGGGCTGCTGTCAGCCCTATGACTTCGAACAACGTGTTTGGCTTGCCAAGGGTGCCGACATTCGGCTGCGTGATCCTGACGGTATACTTGTCCACGGCCTCCAACGTGCCGACGGTAAGGCCTGTTGCGCCTTCAGGGATTGAGTAGGTAGTGGCGCCCTCGTAGTTCACTTCCTCTGTCGTCGTCCCATTCAGCCACGTGAAGTATGTGTCCGTCCCTAACCAACCGGAGTAATAACCGACGCTCTGGGAACCTACGTTTGAGTTGAGGATTGACCAGTAGGTGAAGAGGACGTCGTCAGCGGTGAACTCCTCCCCGTCATGCCACTTCACGTTCTGCCTAAGGTTGATGGTCCAAGTGTTTCCCTCAAATACCCAGCTAGTGGCAAGAACCGGAATCAGTTTCCTGTCGTAGCTGTAATCGGCCATGCCGCTGAAGATCGGTGCGAAGACGATCGAGTCATACCAAGAACTTGACAGTGGCGGGTTGAGGGCGACTATCTCGCCCGTAGAGGCGTAGGTTACCTCCGCCTTGTCCGTTATGAACCACTCCGGTGATGGCCTCACGTTGAAGTGAAGCCACTGCACGTTATCTACATCCGGACTACGGGCAGCCACGTTGGTCTCGTATAGGATCTGCATGTCCGGCATCTGTTCGCTGAAGTACCTCTGCCATTCTATGAGCGCTGCATCCCTATCGGCTGAGGTTGAGGCCGTCACGTATTCCTCTAATAGCCTATCGTTGTTGGGGTCCTGCCATAGGTAGTAGTTGCTGCCCGTCGGGGCAAGTGAGGCTTCGTCTCCATAGAAGGTCTGCTTCGGATCGGGGACCAATCCCGGGGTCCAGCCGACGAAGAGGGCGTCAAATCCGCCTTCGTCGTAGGTTTTGCCGACATTCTCTATTGCTGGAGTCAGAACCCTGTCATATACCGCACCCCAACCAAGGTAAACTACCCTTGCATCGATGCCGACGTTCCTTAATGAGTTCGCGATTATCAGGGCCCACTGCCTTCTGACGAGGTTGGCATTACCTGGAGCTATCAGGGTGATCGTAAAGAGAGGTTCAGCTTGGGACTTCGCAGGTGCTAGAAATGATGGTACTGCTAAGATCAGGCATAGAAGAATCATGGCTATTTTTCCACAGTTTTTTCTTACCATTTTTCTCTCCTTGTTCCGCCGTGAAGATTCAAGTTATTTAACTTTTCTCTTATACCTCTTACCTCTTCCCTATTCTTCTTCCTCTTCTAGCGCAAGAAACACTTAAATCAAATCTTTAGGCCGAACCCTTCATCAGTGTGGGACATGAGTCTCTTCAAGTACGTCGTCAGGAGATTCATCTACATGATTCCCCTATTCTTGGGAATATCGATGCTGAGCTTCATGGTCGTCTTTGCAGCGGGGGACCCCATATCGATAGCTACCCTAGGAAGGCCAAATATTACCGAGGAAACTAAACAGGCTCTGAGGGCCTACTTCGGGCTCGATAAGCCGATACCGATACAGTATCTGATGTGGCTCTCAAACCTCGTGAGGGGAAACTTCGGAAGGTCGCTCTACGGCGGTAGGCCGGTCAACCAGCTGATCGGCAGCTGGTTTTGGGAGACCATAAAGCTGCAGTTGGTTGGAATTCTTCTTTCACTTGCCATATCGATCCCCGTGGGCATACTGTCGGCGAAGAGACAGTATTCCAAGACAGACATAATCATAACATCCATAGCCCTTTTCGGGGTCTCGATGCCAACCTTCTGGCTTGGCGTCATCCTGATCCTGATCTTCAGCTTTAACCTCGGATGGTTTCCATCCGCAGGGGCATATGGGGCGCCAAGCCTTTGGCCAACGATCTTTGGCACAAATCCCTTCATGGATGCTGTAGCACATCTGGTGCTGCCAGCGCTCGTAATCGTATACGTAAGCATGGCACAAAATGTGAGGTTGATAAGGGCCTCAATGCTGGAAGTGTTGAGGCAGGACTACATCTTGGCGGCCAAAGCCAGTGGACTCAGCGATAGAGCCGTGACGTATAAGCATGCGCTTAGGAATGCGATAATGCCTGTGATAACTTTCCTAGGACTTAGCTTCGGTGGGATTGTGGGAGGAGCGCCTATGACGGAGACGGTCTTTAATTGGCCGGGTCTTGGTAGACGTTTCGTAGACGCAGCCATTGGCTTGGACTTCCCCGTCGTCCTCGGCATAACGATGATAATAACGGTCATGACACTAATCGCGAACCTCATCACAGACATATCTTACGCTGCCATCGACCCAAGGATCAGGATTGAGTAGAGGAATTGAGTGAAAGGAAGAGATTCGGTCTGCGGCGCGATGAGAAAAGAGAGTCGGCCAGTCAATGGGCTGTAGCTTGGAGGAGATTCAAGAAGAACAGGGCGGCCCTGGCAGGTCTAGTCATGGTGGGTACGCTTGTAATTGTGGCAGCACTGAGTGACCTGCTGGCGCCGTATCCAGCTCGGCCCGATCCGAGGTCTTTGACACCGCTCTATGAAGGTGAAGCATCCCAGCCGCCAAGTTGGAAACACCCTTTTGGGACTTCAGCTGTAGGTTATGACGTTTACAGTGAGGTAATTCATGGCGCTCGATACACGCTGTATGTTGGCATGTCTGTCTCAATCATAACGATGTTCATCGCAATACTTGTTGGCGCCATCGCCGGATATTATGGTAAGATGATCGATAACGTTCTCATGAGGATAACGGAGGTGTTCCTAGTCTTCCCCTCTCTCCTTCTCATCCTCGCGTTCGTCAGGGTCTTCCAGGTTGCAGCCGGGACAGGATTTTGGATTATACCAGTACTCGGGATCGAGGTTCCAATTGGCTTGACGATCGTAGTGATGATCCTATCCATTTTCGGCTGGTCGAGCAACGCAAGACTTGTCAGGGGGGAGTTCCTGAGGGTAAGGGAAATGGAGTTCGTGCAGGCGGCCAAGGCCCTTGGGGCCAGTAACAGGAGGATAATATTCCGGCACATATTGCCCAACATCCTCTCCGCGGTGATAGTTGTCGGTACTTTGACGATCGCCTATGCCATTCTACTCGAAGCTGCCGTAAGCTTCATGGGCTTTGGGGATCCAAATGCCATAACTTGGGGGCAGATCCTCCAAGAGGGGTTTCCCGACGTTAGGCTGCTTTGGTGGGGTGAGGTCTTCCCAGGACTTGCGGTCCTCTTCAGCGTCTTCGGCTTCAACCTGTTGGGTGATGGTTTGGCAGACGCGCTGAACCCGAGGTTGAGGGAGTAGGTTGGTGGACGGTGGAGTAGGACTTGGGGAACGAAGGGCTTTTGCAGGTCTCCGGGCTTCGGACATTCTTCTTCACCGAAGCTGGCGTCGTTAAGGCCGTGGATGGGGTCAGCCTTCACGTCGACAAGAGAGAGACTTTGGGTTTGGTCGGTGAGTCTGGTTCCGGGAAGTCTGTGACGGCGTTATCTGTCCTCAGGATCGTGCCGAGGCCCGGCAGGATCGTTGAGGGGAGAATCGAGTTCGATGGACAAGACCTGCTCGCCAAGAGAGAGGACGAGATGAGGGGGATCAGGGGGTCCAGCATTGCCATAGTTTTCCAGGACCCAATCTCGTCCTTAAATCCTGTCTATTCTGTCGCAAGCCAACTCACCGAGATAATCCGTCTGCACCAGAGGATAGGTAAAAAGGAGGCACTTGAAAAGGCCATTAAGATCCTCGAGATCGTTGGCATACCCGAACCCGAAACGAGAATCCACGAGTACCCCCACCAATTTAGTGGCGGCATGAAGCAGCGAGTCGCCGTTGCCAGAGCCCTTGCGTGCGAGCCACGTCTGCTCTTCGCAGATGAGCCCACGACCAATCTGGACGTGACGATCCAGGCCCAAGTCCTAGACCTAATGAAGGGCTTGAAGAGCCGCCTCGGGATGTCCATGGTGATGATCACCCACGATATGGGCATCATAGCGGATATGGCGGACCGCGTGACGGTCCTATACGCGGGGCAAGTGTTCGAGAACGCCCCCACCAAGGCCCTTTTCGATTCCCCCAAGCAGCCCTATACGGAGGCGCTGCTGGCGGCTGTGCCTAGACTTGACCAAAAGAGGACCCTGAGGGTCATACCCGGCAACATCCCGAACTTGATAGAGCCACCCCCGGGATGCCGTTTCCACCCGCGCTGCCGCTATGCCATCGAGCGTTGTACGAACCAAATCCCAACCCTCGAGGAGGTTGAGCCGAGTCACACCGTAGCGTGTCACAGGTGGAGGGAGCTTGAGTTGACGGGGGGTACTGTCGCTTGAGCGGCAAAGTGCTTCTTAGAGTTGAGGAGCTTGTAAAATATTTCCCAGTGATGTCCAGGGGCATATTGCTCAAGAAGATGATGGGTTTCGTGCATGCCGTGGACAATGTAACGTTCTCGATCGAAGAGGGAAGGACCCTCGCAATTGTGGGAGAGAGCGGGAGCGGTAAGACGACAACGGCCAAGGTAATCCTTAACCTTGAACCGCCAACGTCGGGCAAGGTATTCTTTGAAGGTAGGGACGTCTACAAGGTCTTTGGCTCTAAGGACGAGGCCGAGGCACTCGCCCTTAGAAGGCAGATGCAGCTGATCTTTCAGAACCCATATAGTTCGCTCGACCCGCGTATGACGGTCTTTGACATAATAAGCGAGCCCTACCACATTCATGGGAACATCCCCAAGGAGAAGGTCACCGATTACGTCTACGACCTTTTGAAGATGGTCGGATTGGAGGATTACCACGCCGAGAGATACCCTCATGAATTCAGCGGTGGCCAGCGGCAAAGGATCTGCATAGCGAGGGCGCTGGCGGTTCAGCCCAAGTTCATCATAGCGGACGAGCCCGTCTCCTCACTCGACGTCTCCATAAGGGCTCAGATACTCAATCTGCTAAGCGACCTCCAAGCGAAACTCGGACTGACGTACCTGTACATCTCACACGATCTGAGCTCCGTTAGGCAGATCAGCCACGAGGTCGCGGTCATGTATCTAGGGAAGATCGTGGAGTTCGCTGAAACCAACGAGTTATTTAATTACAGGATTCACCCCTATACTCAGGCACTCATCTCCGCTGTGCCCATCCCAGACCCCAAGAAGAGGACGACGAGGATCATCTTGGAGGGGGAGATCCCGAGCCCCATAACTCCCCCTTCGGGATGCAGATTCCATACGCGCTGCCAATATGCCATGGAGCTCTGCCAGGAGAAAGAGCCGACCCTTGATGAGACGCGCCGAGGCCACTTCTCCGCGTGCCACTACAACTCGAAGTTCTATTGACTGAAAGGCAAGTTAATTCACATGAGGAAATTGAGGATAATGGGGTGGAGCCTGTTCATATCTGGGATAGCGATGTTGGCGATGGGCAGGATATTAGCCTTCATTAAGGTGGACTCGCGGATTACGATGCAAGGTCCCAACGTGCAATTCAGTTCTGAGAGGGGATATTGGATAGACGACCACATCATCCCACCCATAGATCGTGGAACGCCGATAGAGCTACATGTCTCGGCGAGGGGGAGCGGAGGACCGATCTACGTCTTCTTATACCCATTATCATATATGATCCCGCCCGCCGGCGAGGTGGGAGGCCCTCCAATAGCTTCCGGCGTTGCCAATGAAACCAGCACATTTTCGTTCTCAGGCGATGCTCCCATTAGTGATTCATATGTCGTCGAAGTAATAAGCTACAATAACACCTACACCGCCAGCCTCCACTCGACGTTCCCACCTCTGTATGGCCTGAGGGGCGTTACGGTTCCCGGTTTACTATTCACGCCCGGAGGTTTAACGATCGTCTACTACGATAGATTAAGGCAGAGGAGAGAGAGCGTGTTCAAGAGAGCATTAGGTCATGGGGGGACGCAATAGACCATTTATAGCAGTGAAGCTTAAGGCGATCTCAATAAAAGAAACCAGTATTTGGTTGGTAACTAACCCAATAAAGTCAATAATTTACTCCTAAGTAATACACTAACCCATTTAAACCCCCAATTTAAATATCTACAGTATAATTCTATTAAATTATACATCAGAACCATATTTAGGTGCCAATTAACCTCATGATACGTTGACATTCACTCCGATTGCCATACTCAGTAAATATTGAGGGAAACCACTTTAAGCCTAGGGTCGATAGAGTATTCGCGATTTCAGCGCATGATACCCACTCGACCACCGAAAATCAGAGCTGGAACCGCGCTTGGGATCATCGGCCTTGGTCTGGCCATAATGTCTTCGTTTTTGCCCTGGGTGATCACCGAGAAGGCGAGCATTATGCTATTCCAGACCGATTGGTGGATAGCCATGATTCCCGCGACCTTGTGCAGTTCGTGGGGTTTCACGCGTTTGGGCGGCAGACGGGCGAGGACCATCGCCTTCACCCTTTCTGGGCTGTTGATCATAGTCGGGAACATAGGCGTGTTCATGGCGCTTTTTGCCAACCTTGAGGGCACGTTTGCGGTCGGATTTTATGCGTCGCTCGGCTCCGCGAGCCTCATGCTCGAGGGAGGGATAGTCACGTACCTTGAGAAATTCGAGGACGGCATCGGTGCACCCCAAATTCAGAAACCGACCATACCAAGGCTGTGTCCCGGTTGTGCGAACGACATATCGGCATTCTCGCGGAGCATGAGGATCTGCCCCATCTGTAACGTATCGCTTGAGCCGCATGAAAAAGTGAAGGTTTTGAAAGAGGAAGAGCTCATAGTCGTCGGAAGCGTGTAGGCCCCTTCGTGCGAAGCTCACCCTTTAGCGTAGTCGAGGGCAATCGCGACCCTCCCGCCGGCCTTCTCCAATAGTTGCCTCGCCCTCTGTGGATCCACTCCGCCTTTGAGCATGAGGATCGAGACCTTTACGTCTCGACCGGAACGCTCGTAGGCGCTGCTGGCCTGGTCGTAGCTCGCACCGGCAACGATCACCAATATCCCCTTCGCGCGTTCTATCAGTTTCTCACTGAGAGGCCTAAGATCGATCATCAGGTTCTCGTAGACCTTGCCGATCAGGACCATCGATGCCGTTGACAGCATGTTCAAAACGAGCTTCTGAGCGGTGCCCGACTTCATCCTGGTCGAGCCAGCGATCACCTCGGCACCCACATACGGGGCTATAGATACGTCCGCGGACTTTGTTATCCTCGACCCCGGATTCGTTGTCACGGCAACCGTTCTGGCGCCAAGCTCAGCGGCCCTCGTCAGGGCCCCGATTACGAAGGGCGTTCGACCGGAGGCGCAGATGCCCACGACCGTGTCCTTGCCAGAGACGGAACATCGGTTTATGGCCGCGGCGCCTTCATCCACGGAGTCCTCTGCGCCCTCCACGGGCTGCCTTAGGGCGGCATCGCCGCCGGCTATTATGGCTTGGACCATGTGGGGAGGGGAACCGAAGGTCGGCGGGCATTCCGATGAATCGAGAACGCCAAGGCGCCCGCTCGTCCCGGCGCCCACGTAGATGAGCCTCCCGCCACTCCTGAATGATTCGACGATGAACGCGATCGCCTGGGCTATGTTCGGGATCTCCTTCCCTACGGCGGATGGCACGAGCTGATCCTCATCGTTGATGACCTTCAGAATGTCGATGACGCTGGCCTTGTCTATGTTGGTGCTCTTGGGATTTCTCGCCTCCGTCGCCAACTCCTGAAGCTCCTTAAACACTTCGCCGCTCAATGGTAGTTACGCCGGGCTAAACAGGACCACTGAGAATTAGGTTTTACCTAATCCTTCTCCATCGATGGCGGCATGGACTTCTCGAGATTCCCGAGGACCGATTCCGTTAGCTCGATGCCGACGCGCCCATACGCGAGGAACAGCCCGCCGACGCACGGGGGGAATCTGGGCCCTACGACCTCAACCTCGATGCCCATTCGCTTCACCGCATCGAGGAGGGGGGTTATGACGTAATCGCCCGCTTTGAAGACGCCACCGATCAAGGCAACGGCCAACCCAGTGCCGAGCCCCTTCGCCACTGTCCCAGCGATTGTGCCAAGCTCGTTGCCAGCGTGGCTGAGGATGCCCTTCGCAACTGTATCGCCGGCCTTGGCCGATTCGTATACAATTCTCGATAGCGAGGCGATCTGGTCCCTCCTCAGCTCCTTTGAGACGCGCACGAGCTCGTCGAACGAGGAGAGGGCGAAGGTCCTCCTTACCGCATCCGACAGCACGGTTTCCGCACCACATCCATCGATGGCCCTGACCACCGCGCGAAGTGCCTCAAGGCCAATCCAGTATGCGCTTCCCCCATCCCCCAGCATGGGCCCCCACCCACCGGCCTTGGCCACTATCGACCCATCCACCACCGCCATTGCGGAGGAACCGGTGCCAGCAATGACCACAACGCCTTTGCCGGCGGGGAAGGACGCGAGGGAGGCCACCTCGACGTCGCCTTTGACGACGATCTCGCAACCCAGTGTATCGGCGACCATTCTACCCAACCTTTCCTGATCGGGCCCCAACCTGGCCCCTGGCACGCCTGCGCCAACGCACCTGATCCTCGGAATGGAGATGGGGAGTTCCCTCACGGTCCCTGCTATGGCCCTAGAACATGATTCGAAACCCTCCACTTGGAGATTGGCCGGGCCACCCGTCGCAGAACCACGGTAGAGCCCATCTCTGGTGGCTGAGATGCAGAGGCTACGGGTTCCTCCCGCATCGACGCCCACGAATAACTCGGACATCCGGTGAAAGGCGATTGGCCCGAGAGTTAAGCATTGTTCAGGTTTTGATGAACTTCCTCGCCGCGCTCTTCAGGGCTTCGATGCCTGGGAGGGCCTCGCCCGAAAGGTAGCTTATCAAGGCCCCTCCAGCGGTACTGACGTAGGGGAGCTTCTTATCGAGGCCGAACTTGTGGACGGCCGCAAGGGAATGCCCGCCCCCGACGACGCTGAAGCCCTTCGTCTTCGAGAGGGCGAGCAGGACCTCCTTCGTGCCGAGGGAGAAGTTATCCTCCTCATAGACGCCGAGGGGGCCATTGACGACGATCGACTTTGCCTGCATTATCAGGCGGCTGTAGAGTTGTATAGTACGTCTCCCAATGTCTTTAATGTAGCTCCCGCTCGGCAGGTCATCGATCGCGATCTCGGCCCTGGTCCCATTTGCGTCGACGGCCACGTCGACGGGAGTGACGATCCTCTCGGTGAAGTTCTTCACCATCGTCCTTGCCTTTATGAAGAAGGGCGTGTAGCCTTTGTCCTCCAGGAGCTTCTCATTGACATCCCCCAGACTGACGCCTTTGGCCCTCAGGAAGACATTTGCGACCAAGCCACCCGTCAGGACGTCATCGGCGATCCCGTTGGAGAGGACGTGTTCCGCTACATCGAAGCTCTCCTTGGGCTTCGCGCCGGCGATGACGTAGACCGAGGGCCTCTCCGGCTTACCGGATACCTTGGAGAGGGCCGTCAGCTCCCTTTCCATGATCCTTCCGGCCACGGATGGTAGAACCGCCGTGAAGCCCACGACCGATGCGTGAGATCTGTGAGCGGCCGCAAAGGCGTCGTTGACGAAACAATCGGCGAGAGGGGCCAGATTTCCCACGAGCTCGCCCTTGGAATGTTCCTCGGGGGTTTTGTCCCGAGTTTCCTCCGATAGCAAACGGACATTGTCGAGCATGAGGACGTCCCCCGGCCTCAGGCCCTTGATCGCGCCCTTCGCCCTATCCCCGATTATGTCCGGCACGAACCCGACCCCCGAGGAGAGCGTGCTGGATAAGAGCTTGGCATGTTGCTCGAGCGAGATGAAATCGGGATCGCCCTTTCGGCCCTGGTGGGCCAAGATGACGACCTTTCCCCCCTTCCTGGAGAGTTCCCTGATCGTGTGAGCATGCTCTCGGATCCTGCTGTCGTCCGTAACCAGTTTCGTCGCTTCATCCACAGGCGAATTTATGTCGACTCTCGTCAAGACGACTTTGCCATTAAGGGATACGTCGTCCATTGTCGCGATCCCAAGCTGTTCTAGCAATTCCCTCACCTAGTGTGACAATGGCCATTCACCGAGATTTATTAGTTTTGTAGTCCGATCTCGTTCATCAGACCCGAAAACAGATAAGAAGGGATAAGGTCCCTCGACCCACATCCTGTGACCTTGGCAGGTTGAAGCTCTCGATCATCGTTGCCGCCCATAACGAGGGGAGGTATATTCGGAGGTGCCTAGACGCCATTGAGCGTGCCACAGAGGCCATGGATCATGAGGTCATCGTCATATGCGATAGGTGCACCGATAGGACGGTGGATGAGGCGAAGCGCTTCTCGGCGCGCATCATGGAAAAGGACCGAGCCAGATGGAGGAACAGCTATGCCGAGAACTTGGAGATCGGATTGGGCGAAGCCCACGGCGAATACGTGGCGGTCGTCGATGCCGACATACGTGTGGAGCCGGAATACTTCAGAAAGGCCATCGCCATTTTAAACGGCGACATAGCGTCGGTATCTGGGAGGGTCGTGACAGAGCCTTCAACTGCCTTCAACAGGTTGTATTCCCTTTGGGAGAAGACATACGACGTCCTGGGGGCTGGGAGGGCGCCGAGGGGGGGCAACCGCGTATATCGCGGCGAAGAGCTGCGGAGGACGAGGTTCACCGACGTCATGGCACCGGACACCGA
>Ga0315309_1001864_pt1 | contig 12518 bp, 10 predicted proteins | sample TDP4_MG_FD_203080 | JGI IMG/M metagenome (GOLD analysis project Ga0315309, IMG submission 203080) | Freshwater sediment microbial communities from Lake Towuti, South Sulawesi, Indonesia - TDP4 | ecosystem: Environmental > Aquatic > Freshwater > Lake > Sediment | place: Indonesia: South Sulawesi...
AAAGAGCTGAAACTTCACGTTGATAAGCTTGCTACAGCTCTTGCAGATTTAGGCGTAAAAAAAGGTGAAAGAGTCGCAACAATTCTTCCAACTTGTCCACAGTTCGTCATAAGCGATCATGCAATATTGAAGCTGGGAGCAGTACATGTTCCATGCAGTATATTACATGGAGAGCCAGATTTACAATATGAAATTGGTGAATCGGGAGCTGAAACAGTCATATGTCTAGACAGACGCCTCAGACGCGTTAATCGAATAAAAGACAAAACCAAAATTAGAAACATAATTATCACATGTTTTGAAGATTACTCCGCAAATGAACCTAAACTGGAAGAAGTGTCCGGTGCCTATCAACTAAGAAATTTGATAGCAAAATACGATCCTGAACCTCCAGAAGTCGAAATAAATCCTGTAGAAGATTTAGCCGAAGTACCATTTACTGGAGGCACAACTGGCATACCCAAAGGAACAATGCTAACCCATTATAATATAACCACGAACGTAATTCAGACGCTGCAATGGTTCATGAAACCATTATCTGTCGGAGTTAAAGGAAAAGCCTCCATTTTAATATCTGTACCTATTTTCCACGCATATGGACATTGGGCAATGCACTGCGCTGTTTCTTGGGCTCTCCGCATGCTCCTCATCCTAGATCCTAGAGAAACAGATGTAATTGTACAAATGATGAAAGAATATCGTCCCTTCATGGTTGTAGGTGTTCCAACCCAGTACATGCGATTGCTATCTGCAGATATTGAAAAAATTGGGATATTTTGCTATTCTGGTGCAGCCGCCCTTCCGCCAGACGTTGCAGAAAAGTTCGAAAAGAAAATGGGAATCCCCATAGGAGAGGGATACGGCCTTACAGAAGCAACCGCCGCATCTCATATCAATCTCTCAGCATTTTCAAAAGTCACTGGCTTTATGGCGGATGTGAAAAGAGCATCTATCGGAGTACCTATTCCAGACACCGAAATAAAAATAGTGAAACCTGAAACTGGCGAGGGGGTCCCATACGGTGAGGCCGGCGAACTGTATATTCGAGGTCCACAAATTATGAAAGGCTATTGGCCAACTCCTGGCACCGGCTTAAAAGATGGTTGGCTCGCTACCGGTGATATAGCAAAAGTCGACGAAGACGGCTATTTCTACATCATTGACCGCATCAAAGACATGATTAATGTGTCAGGATACAAAGTCTATTCAAGATTAGTTGACGACATCCTATTTGGCCATCCAGCGGTCAAAGCAGCCGGAGTCGTTGGAATTCCAGACCTAGAGCGCCCAGGCAGCGAGAGGATAAAGGCCTTCGTAGAATTGAAAGAGGAATATGTGAACAAAGTAACCGCTGAGGAAATAATTGAGTACTGTAAAGAAAAACTTCCACCCTACGCTGTACCAAGATCCGTTGAGTTTAGAAGTGATTTACCATTAACCGTAACTGAGAAGATCTTTAAAAGGAAACTAAAAGAAGAAGAGATAGCCAAGATGAAAGAGGAAAAGACTAATGGCTAGAAGTCCACTTCTTCTCCCTTGAAGGCATATATGAAAAGTTTCCTATATTCTTCTACGGTTGGAACTCGCGGGTTTGCGATTGTGGCTGTTGATTCCATCGCTCTCTGTACCAAGCCATCTAATTCATTCCGGTAATTTTCCCAACTTATACCAATGTCCGCAATGGACCTAGGTTCGTCTACCTCTTGCAAAAGCCCCCTAACAGCTACAATCAGTTCGTCTACAGCTTTCTGATCACTTTCCGACTTGATCCCAATAACCCTTGCGATATCCGCATACCTACCCATCGCTTCTCTTGCACTATATTTTATGGTGTAGGGGAGAACAACAGCCACCGTTCGACCATGTGGAATGTTGAAGAGAGCGCCTAGAGAATGACCCATTGCATGTGCAATACCTATCTGTGAATTGCTAAAGGCAAGCCCAGCCATCGTGGCCGCATAATGCATCTTCTCCCTAGCTTCCTTGTCCTCAGGTTTCCTGTATGACTTTGGAAGATATCCAAAAACGATCTCTATCGCTTTTATTGCCAAAGCATCGGAAAAATCGTTTCTCCACTGCGAAACGTAAGCCTCTATCGCGTGAGTTAAGGCATCTATACCTGTATCTGCAGTCAGCGAAGGAGGCATTGAAAATGCAAAACCTGGATTGAGTATAGATATATCCGCAGTTGTCTCTTTTGAAGCGAGTTCCATCTTTCTCCTCTCCTTTGCATCAGTGATCACTACAGCCCACGTGACTTCCGAGCCAGTTCCACTAGTCGTCGGTATAGAAATTAATCTCGCTTTTTTCCTTAATCCAAGGTTGATAAGCGGACTGATTTCGCCTACCTCAATGTCTGGACGCTCATAGAGAACCCATATTGCCTTTGCCGCATCTTGACAGCTGCCTCCACCTAGCGCAACAAACCAGTCTGGGCCATATTCCTTGGCCACGCCGGCTCCCTTCATGACAGTCTCGATGGAAGGGTCAGGTTCAACCTCGTCAAAGACCTTGACATCCATCCCTGCTTCTTTGAGGTACTTTGCCACTTTCTCCACAAAACCCAGTTCATGTATCACCCTATCGGTAACGATAAGCGCTCGCTTTCCCTCAACAACTTTCAAGTATTCTAGGGAATCCTCACCTGTCACTATGGTTCTGGGGGTCGTAAACTCCCACATGTAGTCTACCAAGAGTATGTCTAGACAAAAAATTGCTAGACGAATTCGGTTGGAACCTTACTCGCCGTTTTCACCAACTCTGAGGCAGCCTTAGTATATCTCATGATTTTCATCATGCTTCCCGTCACTTTGAACTTTCGAGTTAGCAAGCCACGTATTGGATCTATCTCACCAGCAATTAGCTTTTTCCAGTTTGAATAGGGCCCTTCATAAATGAATTCTGTTGTCTTCGCCTCCCTGCTAGGCACCATATAAGCGTCACGGCACTTTCCATGCCAAAGGTCTACATAGAAAATCGATTCCTTCTCTAACCCTTCGTCTGGGGTCGCAATAAACAGAAAATCACCTTCCCAGTCCTTTGCCGCTTCCTCATAAGCCTTGTTCTTGTTAAGCTCCTCCTTAAAGGCCCTAATCCACTCTTCACTCGGAAACTTAAACTTGTTCTCCATATCTGCACCCGTAATTAGTAAGGATATTGATCTTATAAAACTTAAGAACACTGCCCGTAGGAAACGCCGCTTTTGTCATAGATAGCATCGATCCGGCAATAGGAGGGTAGAATTCGATTCCCGAATTCCCGCGCGCAAGGAAAAGACTTTTCATCAAACTCAAAGCATAGTTCGGTCAGAGTCTGTCTAGTTATTGAACTTTCTCTGCGATTTTTTTGTCTCTGTTGTGTGCCATCCTTGTTGCCAATGGAAGCCCCAGCACCCATAGAAGCCATCAGCCACCTTTCTCTGTATCAAATTTGCGAATCTGCAGGAAGGCCCGTTGCAATACTTGTTATGACACCATAACCCACTTACATATATGCACGTTTTCCCTTGAGAATCTGAAAATGTAAACTCCCTTAGTTCGATGCGACTTGAAGGAATGTATGCCGCACATTTTGGTTCACTCTCTCCATTTGGTCTACTAGGAGGAGAAGGAAGTGGCCTCACGGCTTCGAGCCTCTGACATAGCTCTCGAATCGCGCGATGAACTTCTCTCTCGCTTTTTGCACCAACGCAAACTAGTCTTCCGGTGGAAAATATAAGGAACGCCACTTTTGGATCTTCCATTCGATAGATGAGTGCTGGGAACTGATCCGGTTCATACATTGCCCCATGCAACCTTGACAATGATTCGAGATCAATGTCTCGGCCGAGGTTTGCTGAAGCAACAATGTTGTCTATCTTCACTTTAGACCTTTTAGGAGTAATTATGCCTCCCCTGCTGAGTTCCCCAACCACACTATCTACAACTTTTTTCGCCTCTTTTTCAGACCTTCCACCCGTGCAAATCATCTTTCCCGTACTGAAGATTAACGTCGCCGTCTTTGGCTTCTTCAATCTGAACACAAGCCCTGGAAATCGTTCAGAGGGAAATTCAGCGCTTGAAAAACCTCTGATTACCGCATCTAAGTCTACTCTCTGCCCTAATGTTGCAGAAGCAACAACGTTTACAACCCTAACTGCTTCCACTTTATCTGTTTCAAGCACTTGTCCTCAGAACCACGCAACAATCATTTCACACAAAACACGAGTAACAGACAGATTTTAACATTTCGCTAAAATTGCAAATCCCATACTCTGAACGATAGACTATTAACGTTTTCATGTAGAAATAACTATTCCAAGCCCAAACAACCGCTTGAAGATCTGGCAAAAAGATAGACAACCCTACGGATACCCAAATCTCCTTGAACTAGCCATATAGTGTACACTATTGCTACGCGAAAAGCGCACACAATGGTACACGGGTTCTAAGCTCCCATCGTTGACAAATGTTTTTACTGCAAGAAAGGTTACTATCAGAAATGGTGAAACTCCGTGGGTTTGACCACACTAAGCGATGTGATAAAGCGAACCAGCAACACCCTCAAGCTGGGAGCCTCAAGACAAGTCTCAGACTATGAACAACGATTCTCATGCCTCAAAAACCTCTACGATGGCTTACTCTCAAACCTAATAAAAACAGATTTTAACTGCAAAGAGGCCTGCGAAACGGCAAAAGAGTTCTTCGGAACACCCAACGTTCGTTTTGCAGGCATAGACGGCACAATGTATTCCAGACCATTATTCGATTTGGTTATATTCTTTGGAGGCGCCTATGCCGCTACAGGCTCCGTAAATTTTTCAGAAAAAGACAAGCCCATAATCAGGTATGACGAAAAAACAGTTCAACAAGGCGCAGGCATATCAAGCGTCGTCCCAGTCTACGTCAATGAAATACCAGACATAGACCAAACATTCTTTGAGGTTGAAGAACCTCGGGAAATCAGCTTAGGCAAGCCGCTAATGGACGAGGCAATAATAAGCAACGCAACAATTGCAAATTGGATCATGACCTTCGCAGAATACTACCTCGCCTGCAAACTTGCCACAGACCCAAACCGGAACATTCGCATCATACTCTTAGACAGAAGCCTATCCATAGATAGGGCAAGCCTTCTCTACGACACCTCAAAATATGAGCTATGGGAAACAAAAAGCAGCATAATCGGATACAAAATTGACAATGAACCCGTTGATATCAACGACATAACCATCGCGAGACAACGCGTCTGCAATCAAAACCTGTGTTTGCCATCTCCGAGAGCAGACTATCTACGCTACGCCATAATCGATTTAGCCAAACGAAAAGGAGTCTTGACGAAGAAGCAGATTCTAACAGAATTTGGCATAACAGAAGAGAAAAGAGCTAAAAGAGTTGAGCGGTACCTTAAACGCTTGGTCAAAAACGGCATTTTGGATGAGAAAAACGAGACTTATACTTTACATCCCAAATGTTCAACAACTTGGGAGCGCGCCAGAAAGCTCGTAACAAGCTTCGGCGACCGCTTCTTTTTCACCCAAACATCAGAAACAAAAACAGCCAACTTAATGAAAATCCTGAAAGACGGAAAAGAACATTGGCTAACAACCCTCGACATGGCCTTCCTAACACTCTTCTCATTGCACATACTCATGGAAGAATGCTGGAAAAGACACATACTACTAATCGGCATAACAAAAGACACAGCCGCAAGAGACTTCAAACGACAACTGATCCCAATAATGCACAATGAAGGCTTACTGAAAACCACTATACCACAGGACGAATTTGAAAAACTCCCCAACACAGACCGCATGATACTCCAATCAACCAGCATCTTCAACCCTGAAAAAATCAAGCTACCATGGAGCCTGATCGAATACGACTCAGCCTTCAGAACAATGATTGTAGACAGAAAAAACCGAAAAGGCTACGTTTCAGGCGCGATAAAAAACAAAATTGGCCTAGAAAGGACTTTTCTCAAAACTTACATGCAGTTAAGCCAAGCCAAAACAGATCCAATATTACGGAGCAACGTCTTATTGGTGGATCGCCTTGTTTATCCAGAATATGATTACAAGCCTGAAAATCTTGTTGAGTTCTGGAACGAGCTCAGCGATGGCACAAAAGAACCCCTTGAAGTGATTCTTTTCATGGACAAAACCGTTCCAAACAAACTTCAAAACTTAGCCATGACTATTTTAGTTGCTATGGCCCCGTCCAACATTCCAGAAGCCTTCGGCCACAACAAACCCTTATTCATAGCAGATAAAATCGCAAAGTGGAACTACAGCCAATTCAAATGCATAGTAGACACAACAGCAGATTGGATACTCAATAATCCTAAATTGAGAAAGTTCATATTCTATATGAGCACCTTCAGGGAGAGGAGAGCCACAATTGAAGCCGCAAGAAGAGAACACATTTAACACTTTCTGCTTCACAGACTTCGAAGGCAGATTCCACTCCAGACTCGCCGCTGTTATTCCAAGATTCTTTGCTGGAGCTGAGGAAACAAAACTTGCAGGCACAAGCGCCCGATATCTATGCCGCATCAAAGTGGAATACCAAAAAGACTTAATGGGACTTTTAGAGGAAGGCATGCTTGTAGCTGTCAAAAACTTTAAACAACCAACACACTTGGGTGAAGAGAAGTACACCCTCATGGAGATGAGCCGAGTCTGGCCTGAACATTTTGGCTTGCGTGGTTTGTCAGACCATGGCTACTATCCAATGCAGTTTGAGATTATCGAACAGTCTGAGGATGATTGGCATACGGACGACAAGTCCACGATGATGATCCAAATAGACGCCATTCCAATAAACTACGATTTAACTCTAAACAATAAGTGCGAATTCGAGTTCGTCAAGGGTTTTTCATACCCGATCGTAGGCAGCCCAGTCTATCTGCTGAACAGCGAAATGATAAACCGCATGTACAACCAGAAAATAGCCGAAAAATTTGGCATAGATCCATCCAAAACAATGGAAGACGCTAGGACTGACCCGAGGCTTGGCTTAATCAATATGTTCCAAGCAAGCAAAACAGTTATTCCCATCTACGTTGATTTTGAAAAACTCATCCGCTACCACTTCGGCATTTTTGCTTTTACTGGTGGTGGAAAAAGCAATTTAATGTCCAACATTCTAAGACGAATCCTGCTGCACACAGAAAACCCAAAAGTCATAGTTTTCGACATAAGCTGTGAATATATATTTCTGCTAATGGATTTACTGGCTGACCCGAATGTTTCAGCAAAGATTGTTCTAGAACACAAAATCGACTCACTAGAACAGTTCTTCAACTCTGTCGTTAAGCCGAGAGAATACGAAACCGACGAAAGAATCAAAGCCGGATTACAATGCATAATGGAACAAGGCAAGCTCGCTTACTATACAAGGCCTAAGCAAAAGATTCCCACTTACAGCCAGTTCAAAGAGGAGCTTAGCGACCAGAGAAAAGGTTCAATGGATAAGCCACATTACATGAATGCCATTGACAAAATACACGATGCCATACTTGAATACGTGGAAGAACATGGTTTAAGTGAAAACGAGGAAGTGGATGAGGAATTCGTAAAGTACATTGACAAAATAGCGATAGAAACGATAGAAGAGTTTAAGGTTCATGAAAAAAGCGGATTATACGCTTGGGCAACTACAAGAAACACGCTAATTGACAGAATAAAAAAGAGACAGGAAAAAGAAGAGAAAGAGACTGGCGGATTAACAGTTGAAAAAATCCGGGAATTATTGGAAGACAAGGCTACAAGGATTGTTTGCGTTTCAATTTCAGATCCATACACAATAAAGGACCTTGTGATAACACTTACACAAGATTTACTTGTTCGTAGAAAACGCAGATTTCAAGTTAAGCCTTACATTCTGCTTGTTTTCGACGAGGCACAAGAGTTTATCCCGAGCGGGGCGGCAGGTATAGACGCTAAATGCTCTACGCATGTTGAAACTCTGCTTAGACAAGGTAGAAAATACGGCTTAGGCGTATGCATAGCCACGCAACGCATAGCCTATCTAAACACAAACGCCCTACAACAACTTCACACATACTTTGTTGGCACGTTGCCACGTCCTTACGACCGCGCCTTAATCAGCGACACCTTCATGATAGACAAGGGCATACTGGAAAAAACGTTAGAGTTTGCGCCTGGTGAATGGCTCTTGTCAAGTTACATAGCTACAGGTATAGAAAACGTGCCAATATTCATAGAAGCAGACAACGCAGAAAACGAAATAGAAAAATGCCTAAAATAAAATGCACAAACGAACTGCTAAACAGTCTCCAGAAAATTCGTAGTTTGTCAAGTAGCATAAAGATCAAAAAATGTTTGTCAAAGAGAAGCTTAAATGAGGAAGCCAAGTTGTGCGCGAGATTTGAAAATGTGAGAGTTTTGAGGTCTGACGTTATCTACAAAAAGCATGGTAGGACTGTTGTCGTGGACACATTAGAACTTGCAGATGGATCGACGTATGAGTGGGTCTATTTTGGCGGTACAGAGATAAAGGACAAGCCGATTGCTGTTGCTGTTGCCGCTTTCACAGAAGGCAACAAAATGCTCCTTGTGAAGCAGTATCGACATCCTCTAAGCAAACTAATCTACGACCTGCCAGCAGGAGGCATGAGAACGGGCGAAAATCCACAACAAGCTGCCTTGAGAGAGTTGGAGGAAGAAACGGGCTATACAGCCCAAAATCTAGAATGGATCGGGAGGTTTAATTGGGCCCCAGGCAATATGGCAGGTATTGTTGAGCTATTTTTCACAAACGACTTAGAAATCAAAGGGGCACTTCACTCTGACGAGGTTGCCAACATTGAATTCATGGATTTTAACATCGTCTTAGAAAAAGTGTTGAAAGGAGAATTCATCGATTCAACCCTCATCATAGCAACTCTCATGGTTAAAACGAAGAAATTGCTGTAAAATGCATGCAACGAACTGGCTGCAAAGCGTTAATTAGACTTTGACTAATCTTCACTAATTAATGCAAATCAATGCCGTGGAGACTTGTTCAAAATCTCTTTCACCAAGGCCGAACCGATGAATGTTGCCTAACAACCTTCAAGCTTATATCTTCCAATTCTTATCGACAGGACAAAATGAGCAGAAAAAAATTAGAGTTTGCTATTTTAATCTATTCCGCATTTTTTTAGCAGGCGTTGCCACTTTTCATCTGTTACTCGTTGGATTTCATCCAGCATTTTTTCGAATTTCGGTGTAAACAAATGCCTAAAGCGTCCTTGCACCTGCATGTATTCCTTCACTGACTTCTTCTTTTGCGGGCTCAGAGCCATGACCTTGCTTGGCGCTGACAGCTGATATTCGCCATTTACGGCCTCCCATAACGGGAATATGCACGTTTCCACTGCTAACCGTGAAAGCTCAATGGACTTAGCCTGATCGCTTCTCCATCCCCTTGGGCAAGGCGCAAACACGTGTAAGAATGCTGGTCCATTTACTTCTAGGCCTTTTCTAACCTTTATGATTAGGTCCCGCCAGTAGTAGGGCGCTGCAGTTGCCACATAAGGCATGTCATGGGCCACCATAATGTCCCCGATTGGCTTCTTTTGTTCCAGTTTTCCCGGCAATGCCGTGCCGGCTGGCGATGTGGTTGTAGATGCTCCTAAGGGTGTTCCTCCGCTTCGTTGAATGCCAGTGTTCATGTAAGCTTCGTTGTCGTAAAGCACGTATAGAAAGTCATGTCCTCTTTCAACGGCTCCAGAGAGCGCTTGTATACCTATGTCGTACGTGCCTCCGTCTCCCGCAAGCGCAATAACATCTATTTGCTGTTGCTTTATCCTTCCTTTCTTCTTTAGAACCTTTATCGCTGCATCGATTCCAGAAGCGTTTGCCCCAGCAGTTTCGAAGGCTGTATGTAGCCATGGTGTAGCCCAAGACGTATATGGATAAATCGATGAGACCACTTCCATGCATCCAGTCGCATTAGTCACTATTGTGGGTCCTCTAACAGCTTTCATAATAAGCCTCAAAACTGTTGCTGGTCCACAGCCGGCACACGCCCTGTGTCCTGACATAAACAAGTCTGGTTTTTCAGCGATGTCTTTTGCCGTAAATTTCCATTCTGTCAACATATCATTTCCTCCTTTTACTCCCTCAATCCCACATTGCTTATTAGGTTCTCAACATGTTGAGTTTGCATTATATTTTGCAGGTCTTCGTAGATTTTGCGGATTTGATTCGGGTTTGTGTCTCTGCCACCCAACCCATAAATGTAATCTCCAACGTAAGGATGCTTGTTCGCATCGTAGAGAACATGGCGGATTTCGTGGAAGACTGGTCCACCATCTCCTCCGAAGCTCATGCTTCTGTCCATTACAGCTACTGCTTTAACATTTTCAAGTGCCTTGATTATTTCTTGAACTGGCAATGGTCTGAAAGTGCGAATTCTTAACAATCCGGCTTTGACCCCCTCTGCTCTCAACTCATCTACAACCGTTTTCACCGTACCAGCCGTTGACCCTAAACACACTATAGCTATTTCAGCGCCCTCAAGACAGTAACTATCAACAAGCCCATTTCCATAGCGTCTGCCGCTTACCTGCACGTATTCCTCGTGCACTTGCTCGATTATTCTAAGCGCGTTTCTCATGGCTTCTTCCTGTTGCCTTTTAAACTCGAAATAGTAGTTTGGCAAAGCTATGGGTCCCATGGTCATCGGGTTTTCTGGGTCAAGCTTGAAGGCCACAGCCTTTCCTTCGTGCGTAAGCACTTCTGGCAGTTGACGGGCTCCAACAAATTTTTTGACAACATCGTCAGGAAACACTCTAACGTTTTCAAGCGTGTGGCTTAAGGTAAAACCGTCCAAACCAACAATGACAGGCAGTAAAACCTCTTGATTTTCAGCTATCCTAAAAGCCTGAATTATTGAATCATAAACTTCCTGTGCATTTTCAACGTAAATTTGTATCCAGCCACTGTCTCGCTCAACCATGGTGTCGGAATGGTCACCATGAATGTTCAGAGGCGCCGACAGGGCTCTGTTGGCTATCGCCATAACCACTGGCGCGCGACAACCAGAAGTTACGAAAAGCATTTCATGCATAAGAGCCAAACCAGCAGAAGCGGATGCTGTAAAGGTTCTGGCGCCTGTGACTGCTGCTGCGAGACATGCAGCTAAAGCACTGTGTTCTGACTCTGTGCAGACGAATTCTGTTTCCACTTCGCCGTTAGCCACATACTCGCTGAATTTCTCCACAATTATGGTTTGAGGAGTTATGGGGTAAGCTGCTACGACATCAACATCTGACTGCTTTGCAGCGTAGGCAACTGCTTCGTCCCCATTTAAAGCCAAAACATCTTGCTTAACAACACCTTTCATTAGGGCACACACCTCTATTCCAGCTTCATTTCTATCGCCTTCGTTGGGCATTCGTTGGCGCATATCCCACAACCTTTACAGAAGTTATAGTCAAATTCTATGTCTCCCTTTTCCGGTTTCCAATGTATTGCACCATCCGGACAGAAAAGCACGCATAATAGGCATCGGGTGCATTTCTCCAAGTCCCTTATGGGTTTATAGGTTTTCCAGTCTCCAGTCAAAAACTGAGTGCTGGGTTTCCAACATACACCCGCTGGCGAAATTTCTTTCCAACCCTTCTCTTGAGATGTCACTCAGATTTTACCTCCTTGTGAGCTTCTTTTATGACTGCGAAGTTTTTCTCGGCGATGTCTCGCCTAAAACGCTCTTTGACAATTTTTTCTATACTTTCCAAGCTGACTATTTCAGTTACACGTGCGACGGCCCCTAGCATGGCAGTGTTTGTTATGGGTATCCCCAAGATTCTTACTGCAATTTCCGTTGCTGGAACAGCCCAAACTTTGCCCTTGTGCGTGTTGAGGGTTTTCCTGATTTCCGCTGGGGCATCCTTTGAGTTAACTATAATTGTTCCTTGTTCGTTTAATCCTTCGGCAACTGGGACTGTTTTCACCAATGTTGGGTCCAAAACAGCTACCACGTCGGGGTTGTAGACCGCGCAGTGTATTTGGATTGGCTCGGTGCTTATTCTTGTGAAGGCGGTTACTGGTGCCCCCATTCTTTCTGGGCCGAACTCTGGAAAGGATTGAACGTATTTTCCTTCAGAAATGGCTGCTCGAGCTAGCAGTTCACTGGCGGTCCATGCTCCTTGGCCGCCTCTGCCATGCCATCTAACCTCTACGATTTTTTTCAATCTGTTTTATCTCCAGGGGCTTTTCAACTTTATTGCGAAATCTACCATATACACTTTTCTAAGGAAAAAGATAAAATCAAACATAGTTAGTGAAACAGAGATTTCCCAACTAGATTGTGGCCTGTCCTTGGTCTGTTAATTCCCATGTTGTTATGAATGATAACCTATGTCAAAATTTAAATGTTCTACAAATTCACTCTATTTCAAGGGGTGGACCGCGCAATCTTGAACGGCAAAATAATCTTGACGGCTGATAATACTTTGATGAGCGATTATCGGCAAAATGAATTTCTAGGCTTTGGAACTTGTGCTCCTCCAAATGTCATTCCAGACTG
>Ga0315309_1001865_pt1 | contig 12517 bp, 16 predicted proteins | sample TDP4_MG_FD_203080 | JGI IMG/M metagenome (GOLD analysis project Ga0315309, IMG submission 203080) | Freshwater sediment microbial communities from Lake Towuti, South Sulawesi, Indonesia - TDP4 | ecosystem: Environmental > Aquatic > Freshwater > Lake > Sediment | place: Indonesia: South Sulawesi...
TGGAATCCTTCTTGAATCTAACAATGAAACAATCGTCCTGCACGAGGTCGATCGATCGATTCGCTAGTCCGATACGTGGCTTTAATGGTGGCTCCTCTCGGAGGGATTCTACCGTGGGTTCCGTCCCCGAACCGAACCAACCCGGAGGCTGTATCCAACACATGGTGCCTACTTTTTTCATCCGATTCCGAGAAATTGCTGACTTGATTCCACCTTACCCACACCTTCCCACGAACGGCCTTGGTCACGTCTTCTTTTTTTCGATCAACGGCAGCAGAGGGCTCCAGAACCCAGATGCTTTCCAGTATCAAGTTGTAGCTTAGAGACTGGTTGTGTTTTCCATTGCTCGAACCCAAGACGCTTGCGAGAGAGGAATCCTTACACTTCATTGAAATAAACCTCCATCAGCTCTATCCGTCTCACCTCTCCTCCTGTATCGGTTTCTTATCATGCCACATCTTTAACCATTTCTTATCTTAATCCAGGGGGTTGTATTTCAATTGGGAACTCGATCGATCGACCTAGATTGGCGTTCAATCCAGGGAAGGCCCTGTTGAGCGTCTCAAGAAAAAAAGAGTGGTCTGAGCGAAAAATGACACAACACAGGGTCAGAACTCAAGACCCAAATCATTGTGCTGCTCTGTCCAGAGCCATAATCCCCTCGATGAAAGTACAAGCATTAAACTAACTCTTCTCAAGCTCAGCGAGACGCTCAGGCAAATACTTCTTCACAACGAAGTCCAGTCCATAACGGCTAAAACTTTCGAGCTCTGTTTTCTTCTGAGTTTTCTGGAAGACCTTCAGTTCGCGCCCCCAGGGTTCGTCTTGGAATCGAGGGTCCTTGATGAGTTCCTTAACACGACGCTCATCCTCCTTGTTAAATCGCATAGCAGGTAAATCATACCGCTCGATATCACTCGCATAGACACCAGCGTACACCGCATCGGGAATAGTCAACTCCCGAAGATGAGCCGCAGCAGCAGAGCCGAAGATCAAAACACCAGCAATGGCTAACCCCCAAGGATCCGCGTCAGTGTAGATACAAGTTTGGAGTCCAAGCTCGTCGCTAATTCTGCGCAAAAGCTTCCTAGTCGCGCGGGGAGCCATACCAGCCGTATGAACAATGAGGGCTTTGAACTTCCGGTCCGCGCCCTCTTCCACAAATCTGCTGAACATGGCACCTTTCTCTACTGCCAGGACGAGACGAGCCCCACACTTGACCAGCTGTGCTGAGGCGAGTGCACTGCCTATCATAAATCCATCGGGCGCCGATGTGAGGTTTACTTGTTTTCCTTCGTATCCTGGGACTGTGTATTCGATTGTGAGGTCTCCGAAGATGCTGGATCTTTCTTCTGGGTAGATGTTGAAGTCTTCGCGGGGGTGGTCTATGAGTGTTTCTAGTTCTACGATTGTTTGGTCTGATTCTTGTTGTGTCTGGAATTTTATGTCGTGGCTCATTGCGTTGTAGTATACGTCTCTTAGTGTGGAGGATTTTTTTGTTGTTAGGAGTTCTTGTGCGAATGAGGCTGTCCAGGTTGTTTGCGTGAATGGTCTTAGGTGTGCTATGTTTCTTGAGGATCTTTCTGTTGTTTTTTCGCCTAGGATGTATTGTCTTGTTTGTGGGTCGTATACTATGTTTCCTGTTGATCGGCTGGGCATTTCGATGGTGGGGAATTTTTGGTTTTCTATGGCGTATACGAGTCTTTTTCCTAGGTTTGTGAGTTTGTTTTCTACTTCTGTTCTTAGTTTGTCTATTTTGTATTCTTTTCTTGGTTTCGCTGGTTTTCTTTTTCCTATTCTTCTGGGCATGGGGGTTTCCCTCTTCTTGTTGATGGTTGGTTCTGTGGTTTGTGGTTTGTTCCGGCTTTTATGTTTGTCGGTTGGGTGGTTTCGATCGATCGCGGAAGGGGAACTTCCCAGGTGTAAAGATTTCGGAGAGAAAATAGCAAGTCAACTTAAGGCTGGGGGCACGGTATTCGTAGTCGATTGTCCGATGGATCGATTGCTCCGCAGTATATATCGATTAGCAGCTCGCACAGGTTGATGTTTGTGTTCTTCTTTGCGATCGTATAGAAGTTGTTGGAGAACTCCATGATCTCTTCGACAGCGAAATCGATCGATCGATTCCTTGATGTGGGGGTGTTATCTGTGGAAATGAGACGGGATTGGCGTATACATGGTCAGGATTGGGGTGGTTTGGTTATTCTCAATGTTTGATGCTTGTGGGTTGAAGTCTTTCGATGTTTGGGAGTCGGTCGAAGTGTTTGTCGTAGGAGACTATTTGGGTGATGCCGAGGCGTTTCATGGCTTGGTAGGTCGTTGAGTCGTCGAAGTCTAGGTGGTGGGCTTCCATGGTTTCGGTGGCTCGTATCTTGTCGGCTAGGTTGAGGTCGTAGATCTGGAGGCTTTTGTAGGCGAGGAGGGAGGCTAGGAATTTTAGTATGTCTTTGGGGTGTTTGTTCTTGTCTTCCATTATTAGGACGATGGAGTCGACGGTGAGGCTTGTTACGAAGCCGCTTATGAGTCCGTCTCTGACGAGCCGTAGGAAGTTTGCGCATTCTTCGGCGCGGTGTTGATCTAGTTCAAGCTCGAGGAAGATGTTTGCGTCTACGAGGTACATTTCGCTTCGCCAGCCGTTTTTGTGTCCTTATTCGTGGGGCCTCGTGTTGTAGTTGTACGCCGGACGCAGGGACATGGGAGAGCATGCCGCGGATTGCTTCGACCGGGTCTTCGGGGATGTCGATTCCTTCCAGGAGGACCTCGTGTTCGCGGACCCATCTTTCGATGGCGGCCGCGCCGGCTTTGCTGATGGATCCGCGGCCGTATCCGTAGACCTCCATGGCGGTCTTCCGAAGCCTCTTCTCAAGTTCTTCCGGCAAGTAGATCTTTGTTCCCATAGGCATATAGGTCTATAGGAACTAATAGATAAATCTTCCCTGGTAGCCGCGAGCTCACGCGTGTCTAGCATCGGGAGGTGCAATCCATTTCTTGCGGTTGCGGCGATCGATCGGCATTTGCGGTTTCCTCTTGGTGGTTTGTTCCGGGTTGATGGTGACAGGGAATATCGTGGAAGCTTCGGGTGATAGGTGAGCGCGGAATCCTTGTATAGTGTGTGTTCAGTTGATCGATCGACTTCGTCTGTTCACTTGAACTTGCCTTGGCTGCCGGGGTCGACTGAGCTTTGCCTTCAATTCTTGCGGAAGTTCGAAAATTTTCTTCACAGACTCAAGAGGTTCGCCGAGGATCTCTATCTCCTCGAGTTTTCCGGTTCCTAGCCCTCGTTCGTGCGCCAGCCTTATGTGCTCGACGTCCTCTGGGTCTATGCCCATCACAGCGGCGCCAACAGCGTCCGTTGCTACGATGTCTGTTCCAGCTATTATGATGTTCATTCCTACCGGTCTGCCGTGTACTTCGTCGTGTTCGCATCCTACGAGCCCGTCGATTATGTTGATTTTCGGCTTTATTATGGAGGCTAGGTCCACGAGTCTCTTTTGCAGCTCTTGGTGGATGGATCCTTTCGGCAGCACCAGCCCCATTAGGTTCTTCATGCCTAGTGTGACGAGGGCCATGTGGTGGATCTTTAGGGTGGGTGCGTTGATTATGCAGGTGCTCTGTACGGCCGTCTTCGCTACGTTGATCTCTCTGAGCGAGAGTGCGCGGGGGATTTGAATTGCGACTCTCTGGTCGCGGTTGAGGTCGATGAGCTTGGCGCCGAGCTTGGAGGTGATCTCCTTTATGCCCACCGTTTCAAAAGCTGCTTCTGTGTCTCCTGAGCCTCCTTCTCCGACAGTGATGTCTTTGGTTCCGCACTCCTTGGCGAACTTGATGAGCGCCTCCACCACCCTCGAGTCTGTTGTGACCCCTGTCGACGGATGTTTGGCAGCTACGTAGTTCGGTTTTATCAGAACTTTGTCGTCTGGAGAAACAAGGTTTGTCCCCTGTATCAATTTTAGGGTCTTCCTCACCATTTGGCTAGGTGATGTTCCCCTAACTATGGCAACCGTAGCTGCGGGCATTGATGGCGATGCGTGAACAAGTCGCTTAAGAAGTTGTCGATCGACCGAGCAAGCGGCTCAAAATCGCTCGATCGGGTTCCTTCCTGTTGGTGACCTTTGTTCCAGATTTCATGTTTGTCGGTTGAGTCTTCTCGTCGATGGACCTTCGTGAGCGTCCGGAGCTTCCTCTGCAACAACTTTGATGTCAGCCGTCACGATTATGTTTTCGATCGATCGTTTTGCGGGTCTGCATAAGAAATATCTTAATAATTAGGAAATAATAGGAAGATTGTGCTTCGAGTTAGAAAGCTGAAGGTTACTGCCCTCGGGGATAACCTAGTTTATGAGGAAGGTCACGGTCAGTCGGGTCTATCCTTGTTGTTGGAGTTGATTGATGGCAAGAACGAACGTAGAAAGGTGCTCTTCGATACTGGGGACAACAGGGAGGCTTTGATGCATAACATGAAGTTGCTCAAGTTGAACCTTAGAGATGTCGATGCTGTTGTGCTGAGCCATGGGCATCTGGATCATACCGCGGCGACGGTGGATGTGGTGGGGGCGGCTGGAGGTGTGAAGGTTTACGGGCATCCTCACACGTTCGTTCGGAGGTTTATCAAACGGAGGGGGAAACGGCGTATTAACGTAGGGGTCCCTAGAGGGCAGGGAATAGCGGAGATTGAGAGGGCTGGGGGGGAGGTCTTGCTCTCCACCGGGCCTGCCGAGGTGGTTCCGGGGCTCTGGACCACGGGAGAGGTTGAGAGGAAGACGTTCGAGACTGTGATAGACTTGCCTGGCGGAGGCAGGCTTGTCACCGACGTCGATGGAAAGGAGGTAGAGGATCTGGTGCTCGACGATTTGGCTATATGGGCTGACGTGAAAGGCGTTGGGCCTTTCGTGGTGACAGGGTGTGCGCACGCGGGGCCTATTAACACTCTGGTGCAGGTTAAGAGGCTGGGTTCCTTCGAGCGTATACATGGCTTGATCGGCGGGACTCACATGCTCTGGCGCTCCGACGATTACGTTCGGAGGACGATCAGTGGGTTGAAGAGGTTCGGTTTCGCTGTCGTCTCTCCTTGTCACTGCACTGGTTGGAAGGCGTCAACATGGTTCTGGCAGGCCTTTCCCAGGGAGTTCATCCTGAACTATTGCTACAGGGTTATTGAGGCAGGAAAAAGGCCAGAGCAGCAGGTTTGGTAGCTAAGACGTGTGGCATTTCTCTGCATTCGCTTCCTCTCTTCTTCAGACAGCACGCTGATCTCTCTTGCGTTTGGAGCTTCCATGAATTAACCCGAAGGGGCTTTATAGGCAAGGCTTATGACGCCTGCAATGATCCCGATGGATCGGTCGAGATTGTCGTAAGGCCTACCCGGGCTTCTTCCATTTTTGGAGCTTTTTGTGGTCTTGGCTTTTGGGAGTGTTTGTTGCTAGAATTGTTTTGTTTTGGGAGGATTTGAGGGCGGCCTCTCGATCGATCGATCACTACCAGATCCCGGGAAATAATCTGCGTCTAACTCGTTTAGCATATTCTGAGTACCCACCCAGTTCTTCATTGAGGGTTTTGTCTTCGAACGAGGTACGAATCATCGTTAGAATAACATATATCCCTACTGGAATGAGGGCTAGGACGGACCCGATTATCAAGGGAATTGACAAAGCGAGTAGAATTCCTGCCAAGTATCCGGGGTGTCTTACGATCTTGTATGGCCCGGTTGTTATGACCTTGTGGTCTCTGTCTTTCTGGATTCGAACAGTTGGTTCGAAATGCGGGTTTACTATCATGGCCCAGCTGATGAGAGCTGTGGAAATGATCAATAACATGAGGCCTACTATCGCAAGGGGGATGTCGAGATTTGACTGATAAGATCTGCGAAGATCGTACCCGGCTACGGCAGGTATGACAAGTATCACCGTAAGGTTGCTTATTCGCATCAGCATTTCATCCCATGCTTTGGAGCCCTCCCTTTTTCTCTTGAGTCTTTGAACAAGGAGTTCAGGGTTGAGTTTGTACACGAGTGCGGTGCTGACGGAATAGTGTGCAAAAGCGGCGGCGAAGTATATCCACGGTCGAAGTATGTTGATGTCGCCGGCTGAAATGAAGAAGATCGTCATCTGTATGATGAGCGTCAGGCAGGCTACTAGGAGCTGTTTGATCGCGGCAGCTCCAGTTGCTCTGCTGTTCAGTTCGGTCATTTGGAGTCTTCCTTCATATGCGCGGTTTCCACGAGGGTTGATCTCTCGTTTATGGCATCTGTTTATTAAGTGATCGATCGAGGGAATCGAGGAGACCGTCGAAGATCGATCGAGAAATATAGTTATCTACTTGGTATGCTACATTGCTGTGCTTAACAAACTATATTAGGAAATATGTCGAGGGCTTTGGGAGAATCCTGCTTTCGGTCAGCCTTGGATCTGCTGGGAAGACTCCGTTCACAGGTGAAGGACATGAGTAGACGTAGGAAGGTGCTGCTGGCGCTGGGTGTCGCCATAGTCGTGGTGCTTGTCGGGTTCGTGATCTGGGCGGAAACGCCGCTGGGCCCGATGCCTGAAGCGCTAGCGGCGCTAGAGTCGGATTCGCAGGTGCAGGTCAGCTCGGGCCGATGGTTGGTCTTCACCCCCGCAAGCCGCCAATCGAAAACGGGTTTCATCATATATCCCGGTGGAAGGGTTGACGCTCGTTCATACGCCCCGGCAGCCCACACCATCGCTGAGCAGGGCTTCCTCGCGGTGATAGTTCCTATGCCTCTGAACTTGGCTGTCTTCGCTCCCGACAGCGCGCTAGAGGTCATATCGGTTTTTCAAAACGTTACAACCTGGGCCGTTGGCGGCCACTCGCTTGGTGGCGCGATGGCGGCTCAGTTTGCCAAGAATCATCCTTCATCGGTGCAAGGCCTCATCCTTTGGGCCGCTTATCCAGATTCCGGCAGCGATCTCTCGGAGAGCCATGTGAAAGTCGTATCCATATCAGCCACAAGAGACGGTCTCGCCACACCCGATAAGATCGCTTCGTCAAGGCCGCTTTTGCCGTCCAGCACGAACTGGATAGAGATCGTGGGCGGCAACCATGCCCAGTTCGGCTGGTACGGCCCACAGCCAGGCGACAACTCCGCTGACATAAGCCGCGAAGCACAACAAAAGCAGACTATGGACGCCACCCTGCAATTGCTTGAAGAGCTGGAGATGCTCGAGACTTGAGCGATCGATCGATCGATCGATCGATCGGGAGTCGTGTTGTTCCCTGCGGATCTACGACCAGTGCACGGTATCGTTGCTCCGACTGCTCCCTTGTTCGGGGCGTTGTCTCCCATCGTGTCATACAAACTGCGGAGACCACCCCTGTCTTGGACTTCCGTTGTATTAGGGGCATTGTCGCCAGCGTGAGGTTCTCTCTTCAATCCCTACAGGGCTTGCCACGAGGATCCTCCGTCACGTCGATCGATCGTCTTTGCAATTTCACTGAGAAGACTCCTGTGAGCTTTTTGATGAGACTACTGGAATTAATGGGGGGTTTAGTTTCAGAATAAAGGGTTTAAGGATGTCAGAACATTGAATTGGTGGTGATAGAGATGGGCGAGAAGGATGTTGATGAGAAAGAGGTGGAAAGGAAGATTGTCAAGTGGAACGATATCTTCGAGGAGCTAGCCCTCGACGCGAAGGCTCTTATAAAGGATCTTTCAGAAGGGATCAACTATATTGCATTTTCCGCGTTGATAGTGATGTTGATGGGAGGCGCGGCTCTTGTGATAGGCCTTGATAGAGGGGAGACAAAATACATCGCCGCCGGATTCATCATCTTCTGCGTTTTGTCTTTCAATGGAGCCATGACCCTTCGGAAATGGTACACATTGAGAAAGAGATATAGCCGCCTTCAATCTCTGCAGAAAGAGTTGGAGTCAAACTAGGGGCGTCAAGAGTGCCCCCTCGCAGGTCCCCCGACATCATAGCGCTGGAGCTTCTGAACTGTGTCGAGAAGAAGGGGGAGGCCACCAAGTGGGACCTCATCAAGGTTCTGGGGAATGAAACACAGTTCGCGGTATGGATCGAAGACTTCTTCCTGCGGGAGGAAGTCCTTATGGAGCGCCGGGACAGAGGGCATTACTATTACAGGAAGACAGAGCGGGGCGAGCTCTTCCATAGGCTGCTGAAGAGTGCGAACCTAGTCAAGCTGTTCAGCCGTGTAAGTGGGAGAAGGCTGAGATAGCTACACGATCGATCGCTATTTTGGTTTTACGGAAAAGTTGTAGCTGAACCGATACAAAATGGGCAATGCTAAGTCGTTTGGGCATGGCATGCTTTTCCGTATTCTGGTCCTCAGTTTGTCTACTCTCTGATCCTTTGGAAAAATGAAGCGGCTAACACTACAAAAACCATGCCTACTATGCCTTTAACGTCATTAGGCGGAAACAACTGACTTGCTGGGTCATACGTAGTCAGGATTGCATCAACAAGCAGAAGTGCAGCAAAGGCCAACACTATTACGCCCACTACAAGATTGAAGAATTTCACATTAGAAGCTTTCATATTCTACTGCACCTATTTATTTGCTTTATAAGATTTTTGTTCTATATTCTGCTTCTATCAATCCTTATGAGCCAGTTTCCGTTCCTTGCAGAAAAAGCATAACTGTATTACCCGAGCCTTTTCTTGATTAGTTCTTCTACTAACTTTCGTGCTTCTGCTATCATCCTTTTCGTTATCTCGGTTGTTTGATGGAGCACGGCCTTCTTTTGGGCCTCTAGTTCTCTCCTTAGTTTTTGGTTCTCAGCTTTCAGTTCTTCCAATTCCCTATTCATACCGTCCATGGCCTGCTCAACCTCTGCCCGTGGAAAGAACCCTCGGGAGCCCTCAGCATACTTAGCTCGGATTTCCTCAAGTCCGCGGGGTTCTCTAGGGGCTTGAGGTTATAGAATTTCCCCGCTTCCTGCTCTGCTACACGGCCCGCGGTTAAGGCTCTAGATGGAGTTATAACTTCTGCGGCTGGGCTCTCTATATCAGGGAAAACTACGCCGTTGTGCTTGAAAAAGGAAATCACAGCGGTTAGCCTCACTCTAACCGACTTAGGCGCAGGGCCCTCGGGCTTCATAGGCGTCGGGTCTCTCATGTGAACTATATAGGTGCTCAGCAGGTCGCGAACGCAGGCTGTTCTCTGTGCGCCTTCTTCTTGACTCCCAGAAGAGGATGTTGAACAGGCGGTCCTAGTAGAGTGCAATGCTCGGATGTTCAGGAGGCGCTGGCGTGGTCTGGTGCGTGATTTCCGTTGTGCTCACCATAGGGTTTGTTTAGATGGGTGGCGGTGTGGACGAGGGTCTTGGTTTCTTCCTTCTTCTAATAATGATGACGGCGGTGCCGGTCATGAGCAGGACGAGGACGAGCAGAGCAGAAAGCAGGGTTCCCGGTTCGGTGCGTTCAGCCGTGGATGTGGTGGTCGGCTTGGATGTGGTTGTGGTCTCGGTTGGCTTGGTTGGGAGGGGTGTTTGCGTCGTCTCGGATGTCGTGATGGTGGTGACCTTGGTTATGACGTAGGTTTTCTCAACGGTTTCGGTGATGGTTATCTCAACTGGGCGTGAGTAGACTGTGAGGGATGTGGAGGTCGTTGTCGCGACATCCTTCGAGATTTGGGCTATGTCTATTGAAAGGATTTTGGGGAATCCTTCTCTGCTGATGAAGACGAGTTTTTCCTCTGTCTCGCCCGAGTGGATGAATCCGATCCAGGTGCTCCATGAGCCTGTTCCTTCTTGGACCTTGATTGTCGCCAGCGGATAGTATGTGAGGATCGGCTCGGATGCTGTTTTTATGCGCGACCATCCATCTATGCCGATCTGTTCCAGGGTTATGTTTCTTGGTGATTGGTAGTTAAATGTCACGATCAGTTCACCCTGATAGCCTGCTGGGGTTCCTGGCGGTATGGGTACTTCGAATATCCATGCGCCGATGGGGTAGTGGGCCGCGGTTTCGTGCGTCATGTTTACCTGTTGATTCTTGAACGTTGTTGTCAGGTCTCCCTTGAGCGTGCGGAGGACCGTCGAGGTTGAAGCCGTGTAGGTATGGGAGAGGTACAGAGCCGTGGTGGCTGAAGTCGAGGTAGTTGTGTACGTTATTGTCTTCCAGGCGGTTGTGCTTTCCGATGCCTGATGGATTGTGCCGCCGGCCATGATAGTGATGATGAAGAAGAGGACTGCAAACGCCTTGTTCATGTGATCTACCTCCGACCCATAGACGGTTTTCATCTGAATCGCGCCCGCTGGTGATAGAGTCTCATGGCTCGACCACTCTGTTTTCCAGCGGCTTGGCCTGGAGAGTGGATATAAAGCTGACTGTCATATCGATGAGCGGTGTTAGGGCTTATAGTCATACGTGACGGGTTGATCGTGGTTGGGTTCTGTGTTCGTGGGTTTGTTGTGTTTTCATGTCCGTAGGTCGAGCGTGTTTTTCAGTTGATGATGGATGCGGATCGATCGATTCGTTCGGGTGAAGCTGTACGATCATTTCTTCACAGTATTGTTCGTAGGGTCTTATTTTTTCGTAGTTTCTTGAGAATTTCAGGTTTGGATTTATCCTGGAAATGAGCTCTTGAACAGGTTTCTCTTCAGCCTCTCTGCAGGCCTCTCTGGTGTCTATTCCAAGTTGTTTACAGGCCTCAAGGACAGGACAAAAGTTGTAGGATCTCCAGACGATCTTTCTTTCATCTTCGTACACGACTGGAACTTCCCTAGGACTTAAACCCAAGTATTGAATCAAGAAGAGAGTGTACGCCTTTCTCACGTCGGAACCTTTTAGGTTCAGTTTACCTTTGTTTTCTTCGTACCAACGGACTCTCTTCTTCGATAACTCGTCGTTGATGAACTCGTAATTTCCGACCTCTTGAGCCTTCAAAAGTTTCGCCATGGCTTCAGCCACCCTTCTTTCGTCAAGCTGCATGCGGCTTCCACATCCTTTATTTCGCTCCTCCACTAATTAGGCTATCGAATCTTGGCTTAGGAAGTGGTTTGAATGCCCACAGTCGCCACGTTGTGCCACATCATAGTAGATGGAAAGCTTCTCTTGCAGAAGAAGTCTAAAGGCCTGTTCGGGGGAGAAAAGTGGAACGGGGTTGGCGGCAAGATCAAGATGAACGAAACTCCAGAGGAATGCGCGAGAAGGGAAGTGCTCGAAGAAACGGGTTTGAGCGTTACGAGCCTCAAATCTCATGGTATCCTGAACTTCTATTTTGGCGATAGAAGCAGGTTGGACTGGATCGTCCACGTTTTCTCTACCAGAACTTTCAAAGGCGGTCTTAGGCCCAGCGAGGAAGGTGTTCTGCGGTGGTTTGCTTTGAAGGATATCCCCTATGAGGAGATGTGGCAGGACGACCGGTACTGGCTCCCGTTGCTTTTAGGTGGAAAGAGCTTCAAGGGGGGCTTCTACTTCGATGAGGGAGGCAAACAACTCCTAGATTTCGACTTGAAAACACAGTAGGGCTAATCTTCCTTGATTGATCGATTAATCGAAGCGCGCTAATAAATCCTCGTCGTGAGTCTGTAATGGGGGAGGCACAATGGATAGGACATTCCCAACCAAACAGGGGTTCGTCTCCTTCCGTGGCTACAATGTGTGGTACTGCATAGTCGGTCAGCGCGAAGAGCCCGGCAAACTACCTCTGTTGTGTCTACACGGAGGTCCTGGGGCGCCACACGATTATCTTGAGCCTCTTGGCGCGGTGGCAGCGACCGGGCGCCGCGTCGTGCTCTACGACCAGCTGGGTTGCGGCAACTCGGACCATCCCCACGATTCTAAGCTGTGGACGGTCGAACTCTTTGTGGAGGAGGTCGGTGTGGTTCGCCGCGCGCTTGGGCTTGAGCGTGTTCACCTGCTCGGGCAATCATGGGGCGGCATGTTGGCGATGGAGTATGCGTTGACCCAGCCTCAGGGTCTGGCAAGTTTGATATTGGCCGACACAGCCGCAGATGCACAGCAGTGGGCTACCGAATCAAATCGCCTACGTTCTGAACTTCCGCCCGACGTTCAGCAGACCCTGCTGAAGCACGAAGAGGCAGGCACCACGGATGACCCCGCCTATGAAGAGGCGACACTCGTATTCTACCGTCGCCACCTCTGCCGGCTTGACCCGTGGCCCGACTGCCTCAACCGGACTCATGAGAAGCTCAGGCAGAATCCGGAAGTTTATCTGGCGATGTGGGGCCCAAGCGAGTTTCACATAACTGGGTCACTCAAAGATTGGAGTGTTGCAGATCGCCTCGGCGAAATCCGTGTTCCAACGCTGTTGCTCTCCGGCCGCTACGATGAGGCGACACCCGATATCGTTAAGACGATACATCACGGTATTCATGGCTCCGAATGGGTCATTTTTGAGAACAGTTCGCACATGCCCCACCTAGAAGAGTCACAACGGTATATCCAGGTGCTGGCCAATTTCTTGAAGCGTGTTGAAGCAAGTGTGAAGAACTGACCGAGCTCGATCGATCGCGGCTTTTATTTGGTCGAGGACCGCTGGGCTGTTGGGGGAGAGATTGCTGGGGCGGCTTCAC
>Ga0315309_1001868_pt1 | contig 12502 bp, 11 predicted proteins | sample TDP4_MG_FD_203080 | JGI IMG/M metagenome (GOLD analysis project Ga0315309, IMG submission 203080) | Freshwater sediment microbial communities from Lake Towuti, South Sulawesi, Indonesia - TDP4 | ecosystem: Environmental > Aquatic > Freshwater > Lake > Sediment | place: Indonesia: South Sulawesi...
GGCACGGGCAATTGCTCTGCGTACAGCCTTTCTATTACCTGGTTGCCTTTGATTTTGACATCAACAAAATGATTCAGCTGTCTCTTGAATGCCTCGAAAAGCTCACCATAAGAGCGGAATTGGGTTGGTTCTCCGGTTTCGAGTCCGATTCTCTTGCCTGTTTCTGGGTCGAAGCCGTTGTTCAAGGTGATTTCGAGGACTTTCACAAGGTTGAAGTATCCTGTGAGAATGTAGCATTCCGTGCCAAATGCTCCTGTTTCGACGCAGCCGCTTGCTCCTCCGTTTCTCGCGTCCTCGATTCGCTTTCCTTGTCTCAACAGTTCTTGAATGATGACGTCTGTGTTGAACACTGAGGGCTGTCCGAACCCGGTGCGTATGATTCCTAGCGCTCTCTTCAGAAACCTGTCTGGCGTCTTTTTGCTGATCTGCACCATAGAGCTCGGTTGAGTAAGCCTCATCTCATCGACTACATCCAGTATTAAGTACGAAAGCTCGTTCACCGCGTCTGACCCGTCGGCTCTGACGCCGCCCATGTTTATCAGGGCAAAATCTGTGTAAGTGCTACTCTCTTCGGCTGTGACTCCTACCTTTGGCGGTGCTGGATGATTGTTGAACTTTATCCACAGCGCTTCTAAGAGCTCTCTGGCTTTTTCTTCCGTCAGAATGCCGTTTTGAAGGTCTTTTGCGTAGAAGGGATAGAGATGTTGATCAAGCCTTCCAGGGTTGAACGCGTCCCACGGGTTGACCTCTGTTATGACTCCGAGGTGGACAAACCAATAGTATTGCAGGGCTTCCCAAAAATCACGTGGCGCATGGGCTGGAACATGGGCACAGACTGCAGCTATTTTTCCTAATTCCTTGCGTCTGTTGGGGTTCTTTTCTTTTCCCGCTAATTCCTTAGCTGCTTTTGAATGCCGTTGTGCGTAATGTATAAGAGCGTCAGCGGCGATTTCCATCGCTTTCAATTCTTCCATTTTCCTATGTGCCGCTGGATCAGTTGCGGAATCGAAGCTTTGCATTGCTGTTTTGACTTCTTTTTTGAGGTCTATCAAGCCTTTCGTGTAGATCTTGTCGCCGAGAACGGTGTGTCCCGGAGCTCTCTGCTCGAGAAATTCAGTGAATACTCCAGCTTCGTACGCAGCTTTCCATTCATCGGTCATCTGGCTGAAGATAATCTCTCTTATTGATTTGTTTCTCCAGAACGGGATGACCTTTTCAGCGTAGGTTTGTCGTGTCTTTTTGTCTACTGCATATGGGATTTTCTTTCTTTTGTCAAGCGTGTCGAGGTCTTTGAGGCTGTGGCAGCATATTTCTGGGTAGGTTGGAGTTGCTTTGGGCGCTGGTCCTCTTTCGCCTACGATTAACTCTCCGTCGTTTATGCGGATTTTCTTTTTTTCCAGCAGGTATTTGAATGCGAGCGCTCTTGCAACGGGCGTGGAGACTTTTTTTGTGGCGTTGCTTTGGTAGAATTCCGTTAGGAGAATTGCTCTCTCTGGGCTTATGTATGGTTTGCAGTCGACGCTTTGTTTTCTGAGTTTTCTTATTCTTGCGTGCACTTTACCTTCCTCCTGTTTTCACCGTCAGTCCGAAGGTTTCGAGTTTTTCTCTAATTGCTTTCATTTTTTCATTCGAGGGCGGTTGAATCCCCTCCAGCTTGTATTTTCTGCCTAGGTTCTTGTATTTGTCAGCAGCTGTTCTATGGTAGGGTAGAAGGCTCACCTGTTGTACGTGAGAGAGTGAGGATAAGAATTCGCCAATTTTCGTGATGTTTTTTGGGTCGTCGTTTATGTTGGTGATGATGGGCAGGCTGATGGCTATGTTGCTCTCGTTCTCTGCGAGTTTCTTCACGTTGTCCAAGATCGGTCTGTTTGATACACCTGTGTATTTTCTGTGCTTTGCGTCGTCCATCAGTTTGATGTCGTAGAGGAAGAGGTCGACTTTTCGGCGGATTCGGTTAAGAATCGGGTATGATGCGTATCCGCTTGTGTCCAATGCGGTGTGGATTTCTCTCTTTTTGAATTCGGTTAGAAGTGCGTTCAGGAAGTCGGGTTGCAGCAGTGGTTCTCCGCCTGAGAGTGTGACTCCGCCGCGTGATTCCTCATAGAAAGCTGTGTCTTTCTCTGTTTCTGTGAGTATGTCCTTGACGGTCACGGTTCTTCCTGCTATTGAAAGGGCTTCGGTGGGGCAATTTTGCGTGCAGATGCCGCATGCGCTGCATTTTTGTCTGTGTACCGATATCGTATTAGAAGTAAGTGTTAGGGCGTTTCTGGGGCAGTTCTGTAAGCATTCGCCGCATTTGTCACATCTGCTTTGTCTGCAGATTAGCTCTGGCTTCTGGTTTTGGCTCTCTGGGTTGTGGCACCACCAGCATCTTAGAGGGCATCCTTTGAAGTAGATTGTTGTGCGTATTCCTGGTCCGTCGTGGATGGCGTATTTTTCGATGTCGAATATGATGCCCTTTTTCATTGGTGCCTTGACCACTGAATGGTGAAAGAGGGTCAAGGGTTTATTTATTCAATTCGGAGTTGTGAATAAGAACGTCATCTTATGGTGAAGTGATTCCTTTGTGTTGGCGTGCGCCTTTGTGTCTAGCTGGCTTCTTGCGGTTTATTTTCACTCATGTCTCTCTGCTCATGTTGTTGTGTGTTTGATGGGTTGCTTTATTACTGATTGTGCCGAGCGCCTATCAAAAGCTAGAGGATGTGTGTTTGCTTGGGTTTCGAGTTGGAGAAGCTTGACGGTGTTGGTTCTGCTACGGCTGGTAAGCTTCGTTCTGCTGGGATCACGACTGTTGAGGCTGTTGCTGTTACTCCGCCCAGGGAGATTGCTGAGAAAACCGGGATCGGTTTTAACACTGTGCTTAACATCGTTGACGCAGCTAGGAGGCTGATTTTTACTGATTTCACAACGGCTGAGGACCTGTGGAAGAAGCGCCAGGATATGGTCAGGTGCTCGACCGGTTCTAAGAATTTGGATAAGCTCTTGGGTGGTGGCGTTGAGACTCAGGCGTTGACTGAGTTTATTGGTGAGTTTGGTTCTGGCAAGACGCAAGCGTGTTTGATGTTGTCGATTATGTGTCAGCTTCCGGCGGAGAAGGGTGGACTTGGCGGCAACGCGGTGTACATCGACACTGAGGGCGCTTTTGTTCCTGAGAGGGTTTTTGAGATCGCTAAGGCATTGGGTTTGGATCCTCATCAGGCTTTAGGTAACATCTTCTTAGCTCGGGCGTACAATAGTAGTCACCAATCTTTGCTGATTGAGCATTTGTCGAAGTTTTGCCCTGAGAATAACGTGAAGCTGGTGGTTGTAGATTCAATGATCAGTCATTTCCGTGGCGAGTACATGGGCAGGGAGAATCTTTCCGAACGTCAACAAGAACTCAACAACCAGTTACACAGGTTGCTGAGGTTGACTGAAGCCTTCAACCTAGCCGTCGTGGTTACGAATCAGGTTCAGGCTAATCCTACCGCGTTTTTTGGTGATCCGAACAAGCCGGCTGGTGGCAACGTGATGGCTCACGCATGCACGCATCGGGTTTATCTTAGAAAGGGAGGAAAGGGCACGCGGATCGCTACGATTATTGATTCTCCGTCTCTTCCTGAGGGTAAGACCAGGTTCAAGATTACGCAGAAAGGCATTGAAGACGCGCAGGACGGCGGCGATGAGAGTCCAGAGGACAAGGTTTAGAGCAATTCTGTGCGAATGCCTCTCACACTGGCGTTGTTGACGCGGGCAAGCTTGAACAGTTGTAGTTGAACACGCAAACGTAGACTGCTTGTAGCTGTCTGAATTTTATGAGTCGTTAACTTTCGCTTAGAAATTGTAATAACACCAAGCTGGCTTTGCTCTGAAGTAGTAGTCAGAGCCGCGTGTACGTTGACTACTACTTCTATGTTATTGGAATGTTGGTTCTGCGACTTTTTGTCCAGAGTTTGTTTAGAGGCTGGTAGATTAGGGCTATTATGGATAGTGTGATGCCTGCTGTGGCGAGTAGGTTTATGGTTTTTGTCAGTGTCCATAGATTTCCTTGGTACGGTCCGTATGTAGTGTTCTTCATTGGTCCTTGCTGAATTGTTATCCAGAATGTGTTTTGGGTGCTGTCGTAGTAGAGCCACATGCCTGCATCGATGGCTTCCCATATGGTGATCACCACTAGCTTTGTGCCTGTGTTGGGGTTGGTCCAGTAGCCGTTTACGTATTCTGCGAATGGTCTCGGCCAGTATCCGGGGTGGTATGTTGGTGGGTTTTCAGCGATGTGGGCGTCGTCTATGGTGCAGAAGAATCGCAGTTTCGTGTCCAGAGGGAGTGAGAGGTAGTATATGGAGATGGCTAGAGTTATGATTGCTAGGCTGTAAATTAGTGTCCACTTCTTGTTTAAGGGTGGTTGAGTTTTCATTGATCTTCAATGCGTCATTTATGCTTTAGTGGCTCTTAATGCCATGTTTTAGAACGGCGGCTCAGGAATGTAGAACATGATGGAGATTGCCACTTGATCAGCGCTTGTCTTCTTTCTTCGTCGCGAAGTTGTAAAAGGTGTGATTGCATATGTGTTTGTCGGGGTTATCGGTGGGGGCTTGGTGTTGCTATGACTGTGTGTTTCTCTTTGGGTAGTCGTTTTTGGGCTTCGTTCATGAGCCATTCGGTGAGGATTTGGCATTCGTTCGGGTTGCAGTTCTCCGGGTAGGCGCGTGTGGGTTCTAGTATGATGCATTTGTAGCATGGTATTTCGGATAGAAGGTCGAGACTTTGCGTCATGTGGATTCGCTAGGCGTATTGAATGGTGGGGTCTCATCTTATGGTTTATGAATTTGCTGGTATTAGGGAAAGTAATTATCTGGATTGCTGATTATTGTTCGTGTGCATCGATAATTATCAGTGGTGAAGAGTTGTGGCGACAAAGCTGCTGTATATGTATGACAGTTACCTGAGGGAATTCGAAGCCAGAGTTGAACGAGTAAGCGAGAACATGGTGGTTTTGGATCAGACTGGGTTTCACCCGTTAACTGGCGGTGTTGCCTGTGATGTTGGCTGGTTGGTTAAGGGTGATACTCGGCTTCGTGTAGTTCGCGTTGAGATTGATAGGGTGACTAAAGTTGTCAGTCACATGATTGAGGGCGATGTGAGCGGTCTTGGTCAAGGTGATGTTGTTAAGGGTGTGATTGATTGGGATAGGCGCTATGCGCTGATGCGGTTGCATACGGCTGCGCATTTGATTGCAGCTGTCATGTACCGGGATTACAGCGCGTTGATTACGGGTGGGCAAGTGGATGTGGATCAAGCTAAACTGGATTTCAACTTGCCTCGTACGGATCGGGAAGTGTTCGAGGATGCGGTTAAGAAAGCGAATGAAGAGGCAACTAAGCAGGTGGAGTTGAAGATTTACTTCCTGAGTCGAGACGAAGCCTTGAAAGTGCCCGGTGTAGTGAAGTTGGCTGAGCGCACGCCGCCAGAAGAAAAAGAACTGCGCATAGTAGAGATTCCAAGTATCGACCTGCAAGCGGATGGAGGACCACACGTAATGAACACAAGCGAGACAGGCATGATTCAACTGTTGAAGATTGAGAACAAAGGAAAAAACCAGAGAAGAATGTACTTCAACACAAAATGAAGTCAGCTATGGGGCGTGTAAATCCTAGGTATCTCGCTGTAATGTAGTTAACTGGTGCCTTTTTCTTTCATTGTTAATAGGTAGTTGGCTAATATTGAGAAGGTTAAAGGTTGATAATGCTTCGAAGAAAGGCTTATCATGAAGGTGTCAAACGCGCCCAGCTCTGCAAAAGGGACCTCCCGTGTAGCCTTCACAAACCTCACGAAATCAGAATAATTCTCATGCAATGAAATAACTACTCTGTTGTATCCCAAACCTATTCCATCCGCTGCCATCAGATAAGCAAATGGGTTCTCCTTCACAAATCTGTCGGCGAACTTCCAAATCTTGCCAAGCTCCTCGTCGGTCAGTTCCTTCTTCAGCTTGACCAGCGTCACAGCTGCAATCTCAAAGCCTAGCTTACGAAAATCAGGTATGAATGTGTATTCCTTGATGTATCCCTCCTTCTCCAACCTCGCCCTTACCCTGCTGACAGTGGGCTGAGAAACCCCCAACTTCACAGCTAATTCTCTATCACTTGACTTGCTATTCTTCATAAGCTCAGACAACAGTTTCAACTTAATGTCCTTCATACACATCCCCAAGCAACGTCTTTACTTGTAGTGTTATCGTTCAATAAAAAACTGTCTCTCCAGAGACCACGAATTACTCCTGATCCGCTGCCAGGCCTTGGTGAGTCACAGAACACGCTTACCGTCAAAGCGGGGTTCACAAAGGCATTAACAGCAAGACGAAAAAGCACAAATGCCATTCACAATCAGAAGAGGAAAGCTGATTCATGATAGACGTTTACGTAAGAAAGCTAGACGACACATGGCTTGGTTTAGCCTACACCGAAGAAAAAATCGTAGCCACCGCTCTCAACTACACGAAAGAAACGACGCTTAAAAACCTTCTAAGAAGCCTTCCACCAAACGCCAACTTCCAAATCCTCGAAAAGGGATCAGACTTCGCCGAAAAAACGGTTCTTACCTTAAAGGAGGTTCACCTGGGCAAACAAGAATTCAAAGATTTCACCCTAGCCACCGAGTATGTTCCTGAACCATTAGCCAGCGTCCTGAAAGCCGCCGCATCAATCCCCATCGGCTACGTAACATCATACGGCAATATCGCAAAAGCAGCAGACACCGAACCCAAACTAGTCGGGCAAATTATGGCTTCGAATCCCCTCTACCCTATCGTGCCATGCCACCGAGTCGTAGGCTCAGACCTCTCACTCGTCGGCTACGGCGGAAGAAAAACCCCACGAGCCCTAAAAGCCAAACTAGCCCGACTGGAAGCAGAACGCAAAGGCTACACATCAGAAAAAGAAATCCAACTCAGCGGAACAAAACTCAAAATCTATCCCGTGGAATACGCGATAGAAAAAACCAGAAAACAAGGACTGAGCCAATCTGACAAACGACAGCGCACGCTTATGAACTATTAATCTGACGAAGATCCATCAAAGAAGTTTTAAGAAAGCTTTCCATCAAATAATCGATGACGGAAGAAAGCTCGTTGAAACTAGGTTTCAAAGCTCTGCTTGTCTTCCTAATCTTCCTCGTTTCCAGTTTGGCGATTGCATTCTATCTCTTTGGTTTCACCAACAACGCAACCTGCCCCAAATGCAACGGAACTGGACAAGTCTGGGAAAGACGCTACGACTTCACCGTGGACGCATACGTCACCGGCTACTGGCCCTGCCTAACTTGCGGAGGAAGCGGAACAGTGTACTTCCCATCATCCGCCAGCTACGGTCTAGGGTTCTTCTCTGGCTTCGTTATATCCTTCCTGCTAGTATTCGCCTTAGATTATGGTGTAACAACTTTTAGGCTAGACTGGAATCCCTGGGTTAAAGATGTGAAAGAGATGCATTTCTGGTTCAACCCGATATATTTTGTATGGCTCTTCCATACCAACAGAAAGAAATGGGCAAAGTGGACAACAGTTCTGAGCCTAATAGCTGCCATTCTAATAGTTACCACGTTTGCGATGCCCCTAATCGCTGTATCAACTCCTGCAGCACATCAAAACGTCTTCTTCGGGTGGCTCCTTGGAATGATGTTGGCAAGTCCTCTCGCCCTAGCATGGTATCAGAACTGCTAAACGTCTGCGTGCAGGAAGGCATCATCATTAACCAATCCAGCATCATCTGAAGTGTGGCAGTAAGATCCACAGTATTATTGTAGTGATTCTATTAGTACGGATTTGAATGGGCATTTATTTAGCCCAAGATTTTTTCTACCTCTTCCCTATCCGCATCGATAACATAGTCAATCCCTGATGCTTTTGCAGCTTCTGGAGTTAAAGCAACGATATCGTCTCGAGTGATGTGTTGAAGCGCGAATTTTCTGGCACCACACATTAATTGCTTTAGTCCTTGGATCAGTCTCTGATTATAAGTATAGACGCCCATTGCACCTGTGGGTAGGTCTTTGAACTTTTCCCCGAACTTTTTCTTCAATCTGCTTGCTTCGACAAAAGCTGCCTCGATGGTGCCTCCATATCTTCCATAGTAGATAGGTAGACTTCCTTCCGTGATCCTTCGACCTACGTTTTTGCCTACCATTGCTGCGGTGAGTGGGGCTCTAGCCATACCTACAGCTTTGACGTATGGTGCACCGAGAGCCAGTGCTTTAAAGATGTGGTCTTCCATTGTAGTGCCTCCTGCAAAGGCTATGTCAGGTACGTATTCTCCTTTCTTCGCCAGTCTATCTGCGTATTGATACGTCAATGACCATATTTCTATGCTGGGTATTCCCCATTCGTTCATCATACGCCAAGGGCTCATCCCTGTTCCGCCACCAGCGCCGTCGATGGTAAGTAGGTCAATTTTTGCCAAAGATGAGAATTTCACGGCCCTTGCTACATCTGCAGGCCTGTAAGCCCCAGTCTTTAGGAAAACGTGCTTGGCACCCAAGCTTCTGAGCTCTTTTACTCTGCTTACGAAGGTTTCCTCGGCAACCATTCCCACTCTTGAGTGTCTTTCAAACTCTTTGAAATGCCCAGATTTGAACGCTTCAATAATGTCCGAGTTTTCAGGATCTGGGAGAACTATGTATCCTCTATTCTTTAGAAGTTGAGCTTTTTCCAGATCCTTGATTTTAACTTCGCCGCCTATGTCTTTGGCGCCTTGACCCCACTTCAGCTCAACGGCATCTACCTCCAGATCTGAAATGGCATATTCATGGACGCCGAGTCGTGTATCTTCTATGTTGGCTTGAACAACAATAGCACCGTAGCCTTCTTCTTGCCATTCTTTGTAGGTCTTCACTCTATATTCCAGTTCTGGGGAATGAATCACCTTTCCATCGTTGAATTCTGACTTCGCGTCCATGCCACATACGTTTTCCCCTATTACTTGCATTGTCCCTGATATTGCCGCGCCGATGGCCAGTTCTTTCCAATTGTCAAGGGCAATTTTTGTGGATCCAAGTGCGCAGGTGAACCATGGAACTTTCAGTCTTATGCCTTTACCTTGACCGATTTTGGTTTCCAAGTCAACGTTGGGAAATATTGCCTTGTCGCTATCGGCTTCGATGCCGACAGCTCCTACTGTTGTTCCCATGATGTTGAAGTGTGAGAGGTCAACAGGATAGTTCTTTTGAGATGCTGTGGTTATCACTCCGAAAGGCGCGGGGTATATGACTTCCCCGCCTCTTATTGCAGATTTAGCTACTTCGCAAGGTCCTGGACATCCATCTATGCAGGTGACGCAGAGTCCGCTTACTGGACATGGATCCGTTCTATTCTTGGTTAGGGTTGCGGGGCTCGCATTTGGTTTGGAATAGCTCATATTATTTTTCCTCCTTTTGTACACATGCTCCACATGAATCGAGTGTACACATGACTTGGTCATATTTTCCTGCACATTGTGGGGTTATTACGAGACAAGAGTTGCAGAGTTCTCCAGGTGACTTAACCCCACGACACTGCAGGTTTACTACAGGACAAATATACATGCAGGCGCCGCAGTTGCGGCAGATTTCGCTGGCCATGCGGAAGGGGGTGACCACTTCTCTTTTTTGGCCTCTGCCCACGAAGCCTATGGCTCCGCTTCCCATTTGTTCAGCGCACATCCTTACACATAAGCCACATAGGATGCAGTCTTGATTTTCCATCTTGAATCTAACTTGCTCCAACCCAATCTGTGACGCTAAGTCTTGCAAGGTCTTAGAGTTGGGGCATCTGGCAAGCAATAGTTCCAGTATCAGTTTTCGCCCTTTCATCACTTTCTCAGAATGTGTTTTCACCTTTACCCCTTCTCTAACTGGATAGAGGCAAGACGCAACCAGTCGTGTTCTTCTTCCGTCTTCAACCTCTACCATGCACAGGCGGCAGGCGCCGTAAGGGGTTAGCTGTTCATGATAACATAGAGTCGGGATGTCAATCCCATAAAACTTGGCAACTTCGAGTATGGTGGAGTCTTCTTCCGCTTGAACTTTTACTCCATCAATAATGAGGTTTACCATCTAATCACTTCCTATCTAACTATTATCGCCTCAAATGGGCAAGCATCTCGGCAGATGCCACATCTCATACATTTTGCGTGGTCAATTAGATGAAGCTCCTTTGGCTTGCCTTGTACGGCTTGTTGAGGACAGAGTTTGAAACAGGCGCCACATCCTGTGCATTTGTCTTCAAGGATGACAAACGTAATCAGGTCTCTGCAAATTCCAGCTGGGCATTTTTTATCTCTAATGTGGGCGACATATTCATCTCCAAAATACCTGAGAGTTGACAAAACTGTATTTGGAGCTGTCTGACCAAGACCGCAAAGAGAGAAGTCTTTGACCATCGTCGCTAAGTCTTGAAGAAGTTCCAGATCTTCTTCCCTGGCCTGACCCTTGGTTATCTTAGTCACGATCTCAAGCATCCTTTTGATTCCTTCACGGCAGGGGACACATTTACCACAAGATTCATTCTGTAAGAAGTCGAGAAAATATCGAGCCACATCAACCATGCATGTGTCTTCATCCATCACTATCATGCCGCCGGAGCCCATCATGGAGCCGGCTTCGGTTAACTTCTCAAAGTCGACAGTTAAGTCGAGTAATTCTTCAGGTATGCAGCCGCCTGAGGGGCCACCGGTCTGTACGGCCTTAAACCTCTTGCCTTTCGTTATTCCTCCGCCTATGTCGTAAACAATCGTCTTAAGGGGGGTTCCCATTGGAATCTCAACAAGACCAGTGTTGTTGACCTTTCCAACAAGAGAGAAAATGCCTGTTCCCTTACTTTTCTCCGTCCCCATTTTCACATACCAATCTGTGCCATTGTTAATAATCAAAGGCACATTGGCCCAGGTCTTAACGTTATTCAGATTAGTTGGCTGATTCCACAGCCCACGCTCGACTGTGTGAACATATTTTGCTCTGGGCTCGCCCATTTTGCCTTCGATGGAGGCCATCAACGCAGAAGATTCACCGCAGACAAACGCACCACCACCCCGATTTATCTTGATGTCGAAGTCAAATCCAGAATTAAATATGCTATTGCCCAAGAACCCGTATTCTCGTGCTTGGTCTATCGCGGTCTGAAGGTGCTTTAATGCCAGCGGATACTCGGCGCGAACGTATAAATATCCTTGATTCGCTCCTATGGCATAGGCTCCAATTATCATCCCTTCGAGAATGCTATGAGGATTCGCTTCCATGAGGCTCCTATCGCTGAAAGCACCTGGGTCGCCCTCATCCCCGTTTCCAATAACAAACTTAACGTCTCCATGGGCTTCCTTGCAAGACCTCCATTTTCTTCCAGTTGGGAAGCCGCCTCCTCCACGACCGCGTAACCCTGATCTTTCAATTGTGTCAATGATTTCTTCGCAAGACATGGTTGTAGTAGCCCTTGCAAGAGCTTGATAACCGCCAATAGCAATGTAGTCAAGTATGTTTGTGGGGTCGATTCGTCCATTGTTAGCAAGGACCAACCTTGTCTGTTTTTTGTAGAAAGGCACTTCATGTTCATACAGGGCTTTTTGACCTGTCGGATCTGTGTAAAGCAGGCGATCAACAGCCTCGCCCTTGAGCAGAGTTTCTGAAACGATATCAGGAACATCACTCGGCTTTACTTTTTGATAAAAGATTTCTTTTGGTCCTATAACGATGACAGGGCCTCTCTCGCAGAAGCCATGACATCCAGTTTGCTTACAGTCTACCTGAATTTCTAAATCTTGCCTCTCAATCTCATCCTTGAAAGATGTCATAACATTTTCGCTGCCACGCGCTCGGCAGCCAGTTCCGAGGCATACTCTTACGCAAGGCTTGTTGGGATCTCTCTGTTGAAGCAGGGAGTTTCGAAGAGAATCGAGCTCTTGGGGAGTTCTGATCTTTTTCATTTTCACCCTGCACCTGCTTTTAAGGCACTGCGAACTTTCGTTGGCGTGATCTTGTCAAAATAGCGTTCTCCGACAACCATTACTGGAGCGAGTGCACAAGCACCAACACAATGAACCGATTGAAGACTAAACGTGCGGTCAGACGTCGTTTCGCCGTCTTTTATACCCAGTTCTTTTTCTACTGCCTCAAGAACTCTGGGGGAGCCTCTTAGGTAGCAGGCAGTTCCCAGACATACACGAATAAGGTGCTTGCCACGTGGGGTTAGGTGAAAGGCATCGTAAAATGAAGCTACACCGTAGACCTGAATCATTGGAACATTGAGTTTCTCAGATACATGCTTCAACGCCCACGCGGGAAGATAGCCGTAGGAATTCTCGATTTCTTGTAATATCATTATCAAAGCCGACTTTTCATGAGAATGACCTTTGATAATCTCATCGACCTTATTGAACTCAGAAGCCGTTCCCGCCAAGTTTCATAGCACCCCTCGAGTCGATTATCTGCTCCTTGTGTTGCTGGCAGTGAAGATTTCAAGGATTCTTGGCATCTGAACTTCTGGAAACTCTCTTTATACCCT
>Ga0315309_1001869_pt1 | contig 12501 bp, 14 predicted proteins | sample TDP4_MG_FD_203080 | JGI IMG/M metagenome (GOLD analysis project Ga0315309, IMG submission 203080) | Freshwater sediment microbial communities from Lake Towuti, South Sulawesi, Indonesia - TDP4 | ecosystem: Environmental > Aquatic > Freshwater > Lake > Sediment | place: Indonesia: South Sulawesi...
CCTGTTCTGTGAGCTTCAGTTCCGGCTTTTATGATATTCTGCAGGGGGATTTCAAAGCCGCCTTTGATGGCTAAGGCTTTTTCCAGATCTCCAAGGTTTATTCTTAGTTTTCCATTGGAAATTTCTAGTTTCAATTTGCTTTCCCGATTAGTACTATATTTGGGGTTCTTCTTATTTGCTTGTTTGGCGGCGACCATGAAGTTCCCATTTTTCTTCTTAGGCGTGGTTGGTTGGATAGAAATTCTGCTGGGATAAGCGTGCGCATAAGCGAGAGCGAGAGTCATTCTTGCATGCCGTTGAAAGAGCGTGGAGGCTTTGTTCGAGTTGGTGCTGAGGATGCCTTTATCAGTGGGTTTAGTCATCTTTTGATGGGGTTTCCCGGTTCAATCCACCGAATGCAGCTGAAGCCTGTCAGCTTGCTACAGGATTGAATCGCGGGAGCCCCTTCTCTTGGCAAATTGGATGTAGCTTTCAGCATGAGTTCTGTCGAAGCGCGCGTATAGTAATAGTTATTACAGACCGTTGGGCAATTAGCTGATTGCAAAGGAGCACACAAGGCACCTTTGACAAAAAAGCAAAGGAGTGATGCAGAGAATGTCAGAGCCACGCGATAGCAACTCAGTGTTGATTGGAAGAAAGCCTGCGATGAACTACGTGTTAGCGTGCATAACCCTCTTCCACGGCGGAACTGGTGAAGTGAAAGTGAAAGCGAGGGGAATGTCGATAAGCCGAGCTGTTGACGTCGTCGAAATATGCAGACGCAGATTCATGCCTGATGTCAAAGTGAAGGCCATAGATATCGGCACGCAGCAATTGCCGCCACGACCAGGTGAAGAGAGCCGCGGACCAACAAACGTCAGCACAATCGAAATCACGCTGACGAAGTAAACGCGGAGAAGTCATTGAACGAATGGACACGGCAAACTAGAACCATCGCACCTTTTTTCTTTCTTTTCGATGCGCGCGCTTTACAATGTTGGTCATGGTGGTTTCTTGGAACTTTCGACGTTTCGGGTGATCTGCTAGTCGCACCTGTTTGTTTCTGACTTGTCTTTTGAAAAGTGAAGCAGTGCTCCTATGTGTTTATAAGTGTGGAGGCACATTGGCTGTTGAAAAGTTTCCTTTATTGTTGTAGGCTTTTCCTACCTCGGTAACTGAATCTTTTCCGTGTTCAATCTAAAGGTGAAGTTGAAAGTGTGTAGTCTAAGAGCTGGTATAGTGACTAACTGTAGAAGATGCAGGTCTTCTAGCAGGTATAGTAATTGTGCTGCTAGGAAGAAGGTCAGAATGAAAACTTACGTGAATGTCAAGAAGAGAGGGGGAGCTGGAGTTAGTTAGCTTAGGCGACTATGTGAAGTGTCCACATTGCGGCGCAGTTGGCCGCGTGGTTTGGGTTTCGCAAGATGGTAAGGGAGCTGGGATTCGATGTCCTGGGCGTCATAGTCAGTTGAGTCGTGGTCCTTCGCAGTTTGGTTCTGCCATGCGTCCTCAAACAAGGGCGCAGAACAACATGGTTTTTCTTGTGGAGACTGAGTCGGTTAAGGCTGTTTCTTGGGGTCAGAGGTGAAGTGAAAATTGGGTAAACGAAAAGTTGTCAGTGAATCGGACTTTGGGCGTATTCAGTTGCCAGCTGGAACTGACGTGCTGGGTGTAACTGTTAAGCTGCTTGGTTTTGACAGAATGATTGTGAAATGTCAAGATGGGCATGAACGTTTGTGTCGAGTGCGTGGAAAGTTGAAGAGGAGAGTTTGGGTTCGTGTCGGAGATATAGTGCTTGTTTCTCCTTGGGATTTTCAGTCGGATACGCGGGGCGACATTTTTGGACGGTATAGAAGAAATGAAACGGCTTGGTTGAGGAGCAACGGTTACCTCACCATTGAGGAATAAGAGGGGTGATTTGATTATGCAGCCAACTTTGAGTAGTGACTACGTGTTTGAGTTGAATGAATGGGTGCAGCACATGATTGATGAGGCGGAGAAGAACGATGACGTTGGCAAGAGAAAGCGCTTCCTTGAGCTTCGCAAGGATCTCCAATAGAGCGCGCTATTCCATTCTTTGATTTTGTTCTTTATTGTGTTGACCGGGGTTCGTATCTTCTCGTTCACTGGAATGCTTCAGCCTTTTCTGTCGAGGAAATATCGCATGCCAACGAAATCAAATGTCAGTGAGTGATGTCTGAAGAATGCGTGTGAGATTAGCCCTCCGATGTGGAAGCCGACAGCTTTTTCCAATTCTCCGGAGTTCGGCGTGTACATACCCGGAATATTGTGTTCCTTCGCCTCGCCTAGTGTTAGCGTGTCAACGGTGAACGGAATTACTTGGACCTTGCCTCCTCCGCCGATTCCTTCTCCTGCCTTGTCCGCATGCAACTTGATGCCTGCCTTCTGCAATGTGGATTCGGGACATGTGAAACCGCCGCCTGCCAGTCCTGTGTCCACAAAGAAAAGCATTGGCTCACTGGCATTCACTCTTCCCCAAGCCACCATAAAGTGGTCGCCAGCCATCCAGAAAGGAATCACAATCGATCTTCGCCTAGCTGCCTCTTGCTCAACCTGCTTCAGATTCTGCTCAGTTCTGCGCCGAAGAATCAACTGACCGGCAGGATAGTTCAAGGTGGCAAGAAAATGATAGAGGAGAACTGTCCCGATGATTCCGTCGACTCGTCTTCCACCAAAGACTGGTTGAGAGAAACGGCGGACGCCCATTATGTGCACGGGCACGTTTTTGATGATGAACTCGCCGAGTGTCAACGATTCGATTCGCCCGTTTTGAATGCCAGCTTGTTTTCCTCCTGCGAAGGTTCCTGTTTCTGAGCCAAAGTTCGCTGCTCCGATTTCTTTGGCGTATTCTGTGTCAATGATCAATTCGGCTCCGCCGGTGTCGATGAAGAAGTTGACGGGTTCGCTGTCGTTCACTTGTACTTGAATCACTGGCAAGGGATCAGTCATAACGAAGTCTAGGCTGGTGGCATTGGCTTTGCTCTCGATCGTGTAGGGCGTGGCATCCTTGAAGCTTTCCAGTTTCCTGGCTCTAGCTTCTCTTCCCAAGGCACGCAGTAACAGTCCTGCTTGCTGAAATTCATCGCGGCGATAGTGGGCTTCGGCTAACATGGATTTTGATGCTGAATCTTCCGGCTTGAGTCTAATCGCCTCGGCTAGCCGATTCTGTGCGTCATCTAAACGATTAGCTAGCAGTGCTAAGTAGCCCAAGCGAGCGGTTGCTGCGTGATTCGTTGGGTCTTCCTTCAGGATTTTCGTGTATATTGTCTCAGCCTGTGTAAATTTTCCTGTTTTGAAAAGAGCATCTGCAGATTCTAGGTTTCTTTGAATTGTCTCGATCTCTTTCAAACGTGTTTTCCTCCGAGCTTTGTGGTTCTAGCCTTGGTGTTCTCTCTCGCTGCTTTTGGAGAAGGGAATCGTTACGTCAAGCTTGGCTTTTCCCACGTAGACAGGGCCTTCGCCTTCTTTCACGAAAGCCATTACGTCTCCGGAGTCTATTTGCAAGAGTTCCAGTAGATCTTTCGGTATTGTGGTTCTTCCTCTTTCGTCAATTTTCGCTGCCCATACGCGCTTTTCTTTGATTTGCCCCAAATCCCATTTACCCATGTTCCCTTTAGGGATATCGGGCATATTAATGTTCTGTTTCCCATTTAGAATCGGGAGTAAACGATTGTTGTCACGACCGAAAGAAACCAGAAGACCCTTACTGCAACTGGCGCACGCAGGAATCCTAAATTGAGCTTCAATTCGCAATCTTAAATACAGGTGGAAGTCTTGTAGATTAAAACCTATCTCCAAATGCAGCGTGCGAAAAGAAAGATTGGGTTTCAAAGACAACCTCCGAAACAGGAATTAGCTCTCACAAGCGCCTTTTGTCGATGACGCCACGCCTAGACTCGACACATTCGCTGTCAACTCAGATATAGCGGTCATCGTACATGCGGCTTCGACAACCAAACCAGAGAATCAAAGCGTCTTGATGTTATTACCTAACCTAAGCGGAAGTTAATAACTTCTGAAACACTTTGATCCGCTTTTCCAACATCCAGAGAAGTTGTTGTAACAGACCTACCAGAGTCAACAACAACTACCAAACAGCCAGCCCAGCTCTTGTTGATGCCACTTTAGAGCAGTTGGGCATCAACACCCACACAGCCTTCACCCGCAACATGAAAGAAGAAGAACTGTAAACTATTGACCCGTCTTCTTCTTCCACACAGCCTTTCACACAGCCTTTCACACAGTCACTTGTTGATGACACTAAGAGACAGTTAGGCATCAACACCCAAAACAATTAGACTGCGCCTGCGTGTTCATAGACAACTGTTCCAAGCTGCCCACAACATTGCTAGAAGAAGGTATAAGGGAATTAGCGCCTTCTTCTTTTGAAATTTCTCTTCCCGCAGACTTCCCCATTGCCGCAAACTACGCAGTTCTAGCTACAGCCTTTGCCACTTGCTTCATCAACCCGCTTTTCCCAGCGTTCCAAATCTCAATGCCCATGACCCTGCCCTTCTTATCCAACTCAAGATGCACATCAGGATCGGCTTCAACAACCTCGTGACTGGGACCCTCTTTAAACAGCATGTACAATATGTCAGTCGACTTATCGAACCAAGCTTTCACTTTATTCTTCTCCACGCCGCACCCCCCATCTTGGTTTACACAAGTCTAGTGGTGGCAATAAGATGTAATAACCTTAACTAAGCCACCTTCTTCTCAGCAACCCCTTTTGCCACAACTGGTCAACACCCCAACATAATCAAAAGCCACGCATGCCAACATTAAACGTCACGCATAACAACATAGAACTTCACGCAAGAACACCACCAAACAGCACCAGAAACACCATACAGAACCATAAACAGCGCCTAGAACACAAACAGAAAAGTAGGACTTCCACGCTGAAAAAAATTTTCAGCACTCAACGTAATAGACCCTAACCCCTCAACGCCACATACCCCTTAACCACCCTCACCAACTCAATAAACTCATCAACCGTCAACTCACGCTTCATCCGAAACCTCCCAAACATAGACGTCCCAGCCACAACAGGAAACCTCCCAACCAACTCACACATCTCTTCAAACCCCGGCACATCCACAAACCCCAACACATTAAGAAAACAAGCCAAAACCCAACCAGTCATCCAATGAGGAACAAAACGCCTCCGCCCATGCCCATGACAAAACCAACGCTTAAACTCAGCCTCAACGACACCCAACACATCACGAGCCTTATCGCTAAAATCAACAGGCACCCTAAACCTATCCCTAACATCCACACCAAAGAGCACCACACCCTCTTTCTTGTAGAACGATAAATCGATAAAACTATGACCGTCGAGCAATATCCCCTTATTCCACAAACCAATCTCCAAATCCAAAACCACATCCATCTGCAACGCAACCCCAAACTCCCTCTTACAAAAAATGCAGATCTCAACTAACCTCTTCAAATCCACAGACGAATACCGAGATGAATCTACCACCACCAAGACATCAACATCACTATCCGGTCGATAATCACCCCTCGCATAACTCCCATAAGCCAACACCGACACAACAGCCAAACCAGGACACTTAGAAACCAGATACGAAACAGCCCTACTATGAGCATCCTCAACCACGTTTCAAGTCTCCTAATCAGCGACCACGTTTAGAATACTCTCTTATCAACGACTCACATCGCCTGCTAAGCTCTTTCGGCAAACAGGGATCATCCAACCAGCCTCTTGCATGAACCAACCGAAGCCTCAACCAACTGAGATCACTCTTACTAAGAGCATAATCAAATTCATGCTCAGCAGCCACGTAATGGGCTTCATAGACTCTGTCCAGACACTTCATCACGGTATACTTGTTAATCGATACACCCTTCTTCTTCAATTCGCTTATTTCAGCAACCTCATGGACGACTAGATACTCATTGGACAGAACATCATGTATGGTGATTTTATCACCCGTCGGAGTTTCTCCTGTTAGGTAATCATAGAATTCTCTAGAGGAAATATGCTCCGCTCTGTAACCCATGTTCCCTAGTGTCTAAACAGCTTTTCTCAACTCAACGCGTATTCTATTACGCAGCAGACTGTAGTCCGCATCAGCTCGACTGCTAGGCACGATTCCCCTCAGCCTCCACGTGGTCGCCTCACTACTCACATGCGCTTGGATTATCCTCTTAATACGTGGATTATTTATACCATTATCAGCCTAAGCTTTCTTGACTCGAATTGGCACAGACCTATTCTTCAGAAGCTATCAAGGAGTTTGCCCTCAGAAAACTAAGGCTAACCCCTGACGCACTGGGCAAAGGTAAAGAGGACGTCCCCTCAGTAGTCAGCGCGATAGGCGGCCTTCAATACGGCGGTCACAAAATCGAGCTCTTCAACCGCTTCGAGAACTTCAAGCCAGAGTGGTTCGACTACTGGTACGAAAAGCATGCCTTAATCGAAGGTCACGTCTTGCGTGGAGCCCTAAGAATCACCACAACAGATGAATACCCATACTACTTCAAGGCAACAAGAAACGTTGCCAGCAAAAGAAAATACCAAAAGCGCCCACCAACTTTGAGCAGAAATCATCAATCCGCACTCAACTTCATATCATCAAACGGACCCTACACACCCTCAGAATTCACGAAACAGTTCAGCGCAAAATACACCCAGCTCAGAACCGTCTCAAAGAGGCTCCTCTACGACCTGTACAACTATGGAAAAATCGCCCGAATGGGCAGAAAAAACCAAAAACCACTGTTTCACGCGATCGAAAAGCTTCCATACAAGCTGGACATGGCACAACTAAGCGAAAAGGAAGCTAAGGCATGGTTACTCCAGAAATGCCTCAGCACATTCGGACCATTCAGCCCAAAAGACGTCGCACATTGGATCGGATGGAACCTAACAGAAACATCAGAAGTCCTCAATGAACTTCTAAACCAAGAAAAAGTTGTAGCTGTAAGAGAGAATGAATACTCGGACAACCTTTACGCAAGAGTTGAAGACCTACCCGAGCTGGACTCGCTAGAGAAAAACCTGCCTGATCACTCGCTTGTAAGGATACTATTCAACGACGATGCCCTGCTACTCGGATGCTACCGCCGCCTGAAACAGCGGTTCGGCTACAACTGGGAGTATCCTCAATTCAGCAAAGGCATAGTCTGGAAGGCAGCCATATTGTACGGGAGAGAGTTGATTGGCGAAGCCGTTGTGGACATGTACGCAAAATCTACGATCTTCAAGGTCAGGAATCTCGCGTTGCGCAAGAAGTTTGCAGTCAAAGATATCGTGAGAGGAATAACAGACGAGTTTGCGCGACACGCGGAATTTCAAAACAAAAACTTGTTGATGGTTGCTCCTACGCATATCCACTCGGCTTAACAGAGACATTATTGTTACTCATGCGTCTTTCCTAAGCATATTTTCTACGATGGCTGCGAATTCATTCAGCCGATCTATGCTGATGTTTTCCCTAACGACGTGGCCTCTGTTCCCTGGACCCATTATTGCAGTCTTGATTCCAGCCATGTGGTACAGGTACATTGAATCAGTTCTTCCCAACCCTACACGCAGTTGCGGTCGATATCCAGCAACACGTTCAGATGCTCTAACCGCCAGTTTGGCAACCTCTTCATCTTTGTCAATGATGTAGGGCAGTTGAACATTCGGGCTAAACTCCCACTTCACGTTAACATCCTGCAGACTGTCAAGCATTGATCGAATGATCTGCATTATTTGTTCCGGCTTCTCGTTGGGCAAAATCCTTCTTTCACAAGTTATCTTGCATTCTCCAGGCACGATATTCATGGCTCTACCGCCCTCGATGAGAGCAACGTTAACAGGCATTTCCCCCTCAAAATCACCCATTCGGAATTTGCCCGGCGGAACCTTCTCAAGCGCGGTTATTACTCTGACCATGTCGTAAATGGCGTTTTTTCCTTCCTGCGGAGTCGATGAATGCGCCTCCTTTCCGATAGTCATCACTATAAAAGAGACTCTTCCAGTGCATCCCAAGTTCACGGTCCATTTGTGGTCGCGTACAGTTGGTTCAATGTTTATGCCGTAATCAGCCTTGAAGCCCGGATTATTCGATAGAAAGTATGGCATGCCAAGTAGTCTTTTTCCACCCAGTTGGATTCCGTTATCTTCGTAGTTCATGAACTGCACAACTAGTTTAGCAAATCGGCAATCTTCCAAACTTGATAGCGCAGCTAAAGTGGCTGCTATTCCTCCCTTGGCGTCGGAAGCTCCAAGTCCAATCAGCTTGTTGTCTTCTTGCTTTGGTACTAACGCGTCAGTCCACTCGCTCGCTGGTGGCACAGTGTCAAAATGGGTGTTCATGAGGAAGACTTTCTCTCCGTCGAATGCTTTTTCAGCCGTGACATTGAAAAGGTCGTCAAGTTTAACCTGAAAACCCAACGCTTCAAGCTGCTCTGACAAGTAATGGGCGCAATCTTTCATCCCTTTTTCAACCCTGTCCGGCGCAACCTGATAAGTAGGAAACCCAATGAGTTGCTTCAAAATTTCAACGGGTTTCGTGTTCCCTTTCAGCCTCCTCTTCCTGAGCCTGTCGAGAAATATCCTAGTGAGCGCAGATAAAGCCTTGCAACAGGATGTTCAAACTCATTCTGGAATCATTTTAATAGTGGTTCAAGCATATCATCAGCTTCCAAATTCACGGGAGCAAACGCAACTATGACTGGCAAACCACTAGCCTCAATCGTCTCAGCAGGCATGTCCAAATTCGGTCGATTTGACGGCGTCTATGCCAGAGAACTCTTTGTTGAAGCAGCGAAGGACGCCTATGAAAAATGCCCAAACCTTGATCCAAAAAGAGACATCAAGGCACTGATTGTGGGACAGATGGGCGAGTCCTTTGAGCATCAAGGGCACACAGGTCCAACTGTGGCCGACTGGGTCGGGTTGACGCCTATTCCAACAATGAGGACCGAAGCTGCCTGCAGTTCATCGGCAGTTGCCATAAGAGCGGGGCTCATGGCAGTCATGTCAGGTCTTCACGACGTAGTAATGGTGGGTGGCGTCGAAAAGATGACACATAGAAAAACATCCGATGTCACCGAATATCTTGCCATGGCTTGCGACTACCCGTTTGAACAGTGGCAAGGCGCAACCTTTCCGGGCTTATTTGCCATGGTAGGCAGGGCGCACATGCACAAGTATGGGACAACTGAGAAGCAGATGGCTTTGGTAGCGGTCAAGAATCATCATCACGGCGCAATGAATCCAAAAGCGCACATGCAGAAGGAAATCTGCCTCGAAGACGCGCTGTCTTCACGCGTTGTGGCCTGGCCCCTGAAACTGTACGACTGCTCATTGATAACTGATGGAGCCAGCTGTTTGATTCTGACTAAACCAGAGATAGCGAGGAGATTCACGGACACGCCCGTTCACATAATCGGTTCAGGACAGGCCAGCGACACGATCGGGTTGTATGAGCGCGAAAACCTAACAAACTTGGACGCTGGTCGACTGGCTGGAGACGAAGCTTACAGGATGGCGGGTGTTGAACCCGGAGACATTGATGTAGCTGAAGTTCACGACTGCTTCACAATTGCTGAAATCGTAGCCTACGAGGATTTGGGCTTCTGCCCACGAGGCAAAGGCGGATGCCTAATTGAAGAAGCACAAACAGGCTTGGACGGCAAGGTTGCGGTCAACACGAGCGGAGGGCTAAAAGCCAAGGGGCATCCCGTAGGCGCAACTGGCACGGCACAAGCCTATGAAGTCTACCTCCAATTGACCGAGCAAGCTGGAAAACGACAAGTGAAAGCCGCTGAAATCGGTCTAACCCACAACATCGGTGGCTTAGGCGCAACAGGAGTAGTCAACATCTACAAGAGAGGATGATCCAGCATGGCTGAAGTGCGACCTTTCACAATTGAGAGTTTCTACAAGTTTGTCGGCGAAGGCAAACTGATGGCTGCCAAATGCAACAGTTGTGAAACCGTGATTTGCCCCCCTAGACCCGCATGCACAAAATGCCTATCCAAAGATCTGAAGTGGATTCCAATTGGCAACGAGTGTAAACTCTTAACATACACCGTGATTCACGTCTCACCGAAAGAATTCGAATCACGAGTCCCCTACGCCCTCGGCATCGTCAAATTCAACGAGGGAGGACAGCTTTTGGGCATGATTCGAGACATCGAACCGGACAAGCTGCAAGTCGGCATGGCACTTAGAATGGACTTCGAAACAACTTCGACGGCGCCAACAACGCCTCCTCAAACGCCACCACAATGGCCACAATGGCCCAGATACTATTTCAAGCCAGTTTAGATTGAAATAGCATTCTGCGAACACCGCAAACTATATTATGCTGAGGAAAGTGCTCTCTGCCCCAGTAACATATCAGACTTGGAAAGCGGTGATGCTTAGTGGATGTCAAAGCTGTGGTGTTTGACCTCGACGGTACAATCACAAACTTCAACCTTGACTATAAATCAGCACGCGCAGAAGTCATACAATTCTTCGCTAATCAAGGTTTCCCGCAGTCGATTTTTTCGATTAATGAGGGTTTCCTTGAAACGTTAAGCAAAGCCGAAATATACCTGCAGAATCACCGTGTCGCTCAGAAAGATTTTACACGGCTCAAAGAAGATGCTTTAGCCATCATGGAAAAGTATGAGATGGAAAGCGCCAAATCGACACAACTTGTGCCAGGAATACTTGAAACCCTTCGGGCTCTGAAGCAAATGAAACTCAAGCTTGGACTCTTCACTGTTAACAGCAGAAAAGCCACAGAACGCATATTGTCAACTTTTCGCTTGAAACCGTTCTTCAAAACAGTTGTAACTAGAGACTCGGTCAGCTTCGTGAAGCCAAACCCAATACACCTAGAAACAGTCTTGAAAACTATGAAAGCCAAACCAGAAGAAACCATAGTTGTAGGCGACAGCGTTCTCGACATGAAAGCAGCTCGAGGTCTCAATATCTTCTCTGTGGGCACAACCACAGGCTTCGCAACGCAAGAGCAGCTAACCCAAGCGGGAGCCCACTGCCTAATCTCGTCACCGCTCGATTTAATTGCAGTTATAGAAAAACTCAATGAGACTGAACATCACGAAAGCTGATATCTGCACACTGTGATGAAGTTTGAAGCTGCACCTGCTCTGTGACGGATTCTTCACTTTAGACAAGAGCTTCCTGATTTACATGAAATACATGGGACAACCATACGAAGCAGCTCTAAAACCCCTACTCATCCAAACCCATGAAGAAAACATTCTAGTTGACACAGGAATAGGCGAACTTCCAGAAGCGTACCACAAATTCTACACAGCAAGAAGACAGCCTGAACAAAACCTGAAAGCACAACTGGCTCAACACAGCCTAAAGCCCGAAGACATCGACGTCGTAGTGAACACGCACTTGCATTTTGACCACTGTGGCAACAACGTCTTATTTCCAAGCGCCAAATTCATTGTCCAAGCAGATGAGTTCGAATACGCTCAGAAACCAGACAGATTTCAAGAAGCGGCGTACGTAAGGGAGCTTTTCGACATCAAAGAGGATTACCAGCTTGTTCAAGGCGAGTATAGGGTTAATGATGACGTTCAGGTGCTTCCAACTCCAGGTCACTCTATTGGACATCAATCAGTAGTCGTCACAGATGAGGAAAAGAAGTATGTTTACTGCGGCGACGCAGCACCCATAGAAGAATGTTTAGAGAGGCGAAACATACCAGGCGTGCTGTATTCCTCACACGAGGCATTGAAGTCAATTGACCGTTTGAAAGCCATAACCAACGCTGTTTACATTTACTCTCACGACAACGAACAACTCAGGATTTAGTGAGAAACAGAAAGCTTGATTAGTTTTTCAATGCAAAGCCTCCACACAAACACATCATTAACGGTGCGAAGAAATGAACAAAATATCCAAACAGCGCAAATCCTGGCAAGAGAAACTTATCGATGACAAAGGTTTGCCAAAAGTGGAAAAGATTACCGACAAAATGAGCAGAAGATGGGGAACGGGCACCGTGGTCATTCCAGCACCAAGGGAAGTCGATGAAATAATGAAGAAAGTTCCTAAAGGAAAATTGACCACAATCAACGACATACGCGCAATACTTGCTCGAAAGCATGGCGCCACAATAGGCTGCCCGATAACCACTGGAATCTTCGCTTGGATCGCAGCTCACGCAGCTGAGGAAAGGGCGGAGGAGGGAGAGAGGGACATCACGCCTTATTGGCGAACACTAAAGGCAGGGGGACTGATAAACGAGAAATATCCTGGCGGACTGGAAGCTCAAAAGAAGCTTCTTGAGAAAGAAGGACATAAAGTGGTCCAGAAAGGCAAGAAATCCGTTGTTGTCGAATTTGAAAAGCATCTGGCAAAGCTTTGAGAAGACGAGCCCCGGGCGGGATTCGAACCCGCGACCTACAGCTCTCTTGGCCATAAGCCTACAAGGCTGTTGCTCTACCTGCTGAGCTATCGGGGCACACTCATCAACAACAAACAAACCTTGCAATTTAAGA
>Ga0315309_1001872_pt1 | contig 12493 bp, 11 predicted proteins | sample TDP4_MG_FD_203080 | JGI IMG/M metagenome (GOLD analysis project Ga0315309, IMG submission 203080) | Freshwater sediment microbial communities from Lake Towuti, South Sulawesi, Indonesia - TDP4 | ecosystem: Environmental > Aquatic > Freshwater > Lake > Sediment | place: Indonesia: South Sulawesi...
CAATGATCCGTACGAAGAAATGGACCGCCATTCAGGGCATGCTTCTGGGAGGGATCGTGATGCTGGCTATCATGTGGCTCTTTGGGATTCCTTTCTTCAAGAACCTCACCCTCGACTATTATTACTGGTGGTGGGTGATCCATCTCTGGGTGGAAGGAGCCTGGGAGTTGATCGCTGCCTCCATCATGGCCTTTGTCTTACTGAAGATTACTGGTGTGGATCGCCAGGTCATTGAGAAATGGCTCTATGTGGAAGTGGCCTTGGTCTTGATCACTGGTATCATTGGAACAGGCCATCACTACTACTGGATTGGAACACCTGAATACTGGCTCTGGTGGGGCGGGATCTTCAGTGCCCTGGAGCCTGTTCCAATTATCTTTATGGTCTTTGATACCCTCAATCATGTCAGACATAAAAAAATCGAGATTACCAATCGACTTGTCCTATACTGGGCGGTAGGCTGTGCCATCTTCCATTTCATCGGTGCGGGAGTCTGGGGTTTTGCCCATACTTTACCGGTCGTCAATCGCTGGACCCATGGGACTCAGGTGACTGCTTCCCATGGCCATATGGCATTCTTCGGGGCTTATGCCATGCTCATCATCACAACAATCTATTATGCCCTTCCCAAATTGAGGGGCTTGGAACAATTTAACCAAAAGAGGGGGTTTTGGGTTTTCTGGATTACCACTATCAGTATGATGGTGATGGGCCTGGCATTTGGAGCGGCTGGAGTGATCCAATCGTATATGCAAAGAGGATTGGGAATGGATTTCCTTACGGTTCAGGGTTTTATGAGACCTTGGTTCATGGCCGTCTTCTTTGGAGGCCTCGGATTCTTTATCGGAGTTGTGATCTATATCGTGGATGTCTTAAGTCTGGCAATGAAAAAGCGTTAGAGGAATAATGGAATAGTGGAACAATGGAATAATGGGTTTAATCAATATTCCAATATTCCAACATTCCAGGTCAGTATTATGTTATCTGTTGTCGCTGAGACCATTGATATCATCAAAGAGAAGTCTCCTTCCCCGCTCAACGAATTGTGGATCGATGACTTAGTCATTGGCATCTTCTTTACAGGGGTGAAACTCTCAACAGGCCACGCCGGTTGCGCCTTCACACCTATTGGTGAGATTCCAGAGGCAGTATGCTGTCCGACGTCTGCTGCCCGAATGCCCCAGGCTGGTGATTTAGAAGGTAGATCAGTTTCGGAAGTCCTCAATTATTCAACAGATACCAACGTTCTCAAGAGTGCCATCGGTATCGCCACCCTCAATGCCCTCTCTCAATGGATCGTTGAATCGGGAAACGAAAGGGACTATGAGATAGTCAAAGACAAAGATGGTTTCGACCTCCTGGATATCGCACCTGACGAAACGGTTTCATTGATTGGCGCTTTCGGCCCCTACATTCGCCGGCTCAAGATGATGGGTAACCCCTTCTTTATTCTTGAAAAGAATCTCAAGACACTGAGACTGGATGAGATGAAATACTTCAAGCCCGAATCTGAAATGGGATCTGCGATTGAGAAGTCGGATGTAATCGTCATCACGGGTACTGCAATTGTTAATCACACCATTGACGGCATCCTTTCTTTCATCACTAACGGAAAACGAACAGCTATCATCGGACCCACAGCCAGCATGATTCCCAATGCTTTTTTTAAAAGGGGCGTCCATGTGATGGCAGGAGTCCGAATTACACAACCAGATTTGATGATCAACATCTTGAAACAGGGAGGTTCAGCTTACCATCTCTTGAAAGAATGCTCTGAAAAAATCGCCTTTGTAAAGAGATAGTTTCTTAAATGATTTTTGCCCATTACCTAAATTCAGTCCTTGAAAGGAGGTGATCAGTTAGTATTGGTAGTTCATCGTTCTTTGTTCCTAAAGGAGGAAATATGCACCGCTTAACATTTCAAACTATTCTTATCATTTTATTGAGTTTAATTTTTGCCACCGCTGTTTCAGCACAGGTCTGTGTTGAGTGCCATAAGAAGGTGACCCCTGGGATTGTTAATGATTGGCTCCTGAGTAAACACAATAAGAACAAAATCCCCTGTTCAGAATGTCATGGGGATCAACACAAGACAGGCAAAGATATAGAAAAGGCCAAAATCCCTACACCTGAGACCTGTGGAAATTGTCACGAAAAAAGAGTGAAGGAATTCAAGGCCGGAAAACACGCTGCTGCATGGGCAGCGATGAAGGCAATGCCAACCGCCCACTGGCAGCCAATGGCACTGATGGAGGGGATGAAGGGATGCGGAGGTTGCCACAAAATTGGCCTTAAGACCGAGGCAGAGATCAAAGAGTTAAAAAAGAGTGGACCCGGGTTTGGTGTGGCTTCTTGCGACGCATGCCATACTCGACATGTCTTCTCTGTTCGAGAAGCAAAGCAGCCCCAGGCCTGTCAAACCTGTCACATGGGTTTTGATCATCCCCAATGGGAAATGTATTCTGGTTCGAAACATGGTGTTCGATACCTATTGAAACAAAATAAGACACTTCCTCCAACCATTGCAGCACCCACTTGCCAGACATGTCACATGCAGGGAGGGAATCATGCCGTCCTTACAGCATGGGGATTTCTTGCAGTTCGTCTACCCATGCCAGAGGATAAGCAGTGGGCTTCGGATCGCGCAACCATTCTACAAGCCCTTGGGGTGCTCGATCCTGATGGAAAGCCAACCGCTCGACTGGATGTTGTGAAGGCCGCAAACGTTGCTCGGCTCACGCAAGAGGATTGGCAGAAAGAACGGGACAAGATGATCAAGACCTGTAACCGATGCCATTCCGCCAATTTCGCAAAAGCCGAACTCGCAAAAGGTGATCAGATTATTAAAGAAGCCGATCGTTTGATGGCCGAGGCGATTCGAACGGTCGCAGGCCTTTACAAGGATGGCATCCTGCCCAAACCTAAAAACTACGCCTACCCATTTCCTGATCTCCTCACCTTCCATGATGCTCCCACCGTGATTGAACAGAAACTCTTCGTCATGTTTCTCGAACATCGAATGAGGACATTTCAGGGAACATTTCATATTAACCCGGATTATGCATTGTGGTATGGCTGGAGCGAGATGCAGAGAAGTTTGACAGAGATTAAGGAAAAGGCAGAAGAAATGCGGGAGAAACACAAAAAGAAATAGGTCGCACCATTTTACATTTCTGTCATTCCTGCGAAAGCAGGAATCCATATTTTTATAACACCCAACTCTGGATTCCCGTTTGCACGGGAATGACAGAACGACCCTTATTACTCTGCCCCTTGACGGCCGCCTGCGTTAGCCAGGGGAAGTCAAGAGGAATTAAACCAGGAGAAGAGATTATGAAAAGGAATATTTCTTTGATTCTACTGACTACTTTGATTACCCTGTCAATCATTGTCCTCTGTGGACCCACAAAGGCTTCTGCCCACTGTGATGGATTAGACGGTCCAGTAGTGACAGCAGCTAAAAAGGCATTGGAGACTGGAAATGTGAACCTCGTTCTGATCTGGGTACAAAAGAAGGACGAGGCAGAGACAAAAAAGGCTTTCCAGAAGACCCTGGGCCCCGAAAGGGACACTTCCCATATTTTTGACATTTCCACCTTCTTATAATATATTCCTTTCATGCCAAGAATTGCCAGATTGTTGGCCGTAAATTATCCCCACCATATAACGCAGCGTGGAAACAATAGAGAAACTGTCTTTTTTAATAATGAAGATAGAGAGTTTTACTTAAAAACCCTTAGAAAATACAGTGACCAATGGGAATTTGATTTATGGGCATACTGTCTTATGCCCAATCATGTTCACATTCTTGCTGTACCGAGGAAAGAAGAATCCCTTGCAAGAGGAATTGGAGCTACAAACTTAGTTTACACCCAATACATCAATCGCCGATATAATAGGAGTGGAAGGCTTTGGCAAAACCGTTTCTTTTCCACAATCATTGAAAAAGGGTCTTACTTATGGTCAGTAGCTCGATACATTGAAAGAAATCCTATCAGGGCGAATATTGTAAAAAGAGCCGAAGATTACACCTGGTCAAGTGCCAAAGCCCATATTTTACGGGACAGAGATGATACGCTTTCTGATAAGGGCTGGTTAGAAGACAATGAAGTTAATGCTTACTGTGAATTTTTAAGGTATGAGGATAAAAAGACGGAGAGTTCTATTAGGAAATCAACATCAACAGGAAGACCTTTTGGAAGTGAGGAGTTTCTAAAAATTCTTGAGAAAATCCTGGAACAAGATATCTTCCCCAGGAAGGGAGGACGACCGAGAAATGAGACTTCATAAAAATATGGGAGGTGTCCCTAATTCATTCAATGTCTTAGTGAGCGGAGCGAACGATCGTCGTTTGTCACTCGGTGGTTAGTGAAGCGGTCGTCCTTCGTGACCCGGTTGAAAATCGTCAATCGTCTATCGTCCATCATCTCTCATAGGAAGTGAGGGGTTAACGTGCTCAAAATACTGATCGCTGATGATCATCCCATTGTTCGGCAGGGGCTGAAACAAATCCTGTCAGAGGAATCGGATATGGGGGCTTTTGGTGAAGCCCAGAATTCCCAGCAGGTGCTTGAACTTGTTCGGAAACAGGATTGGGATATAGTAGTTCTTGATATTACCATGCCAGGAAGGGGCGGAATAGATGTTTTAAAAGAGTTGAAACATCAACGCCCAAAACTTCCTGTACTTATTTTAAGTATGCATCCCGAAAATCAATATGCTGTGAGAGCATTAAAAGCGGGTGCTGCTGGTTATGTAACCAAAGGGAGTGCGCAGGAGGAATTGGTCAAAGCCATCAGAAAGATACTTCGAGGTGGAGAATATGTCAGTCCGACTCTCGCTCAAAAATTAGCCTTCAATTTGGAAGCCGAAGCCGAAAAACCGCTCCATGAGACCCTGTCCGATCGGGAGTATCAGGTGATGCTGATGATCGCCTCGGGAAAAACGGTCAGCCAGATCGCCGAGGAACTCTCATTAAGTGTTAAAACCATCGGTACTTATCGAGCCCGTATTCTCGAAAAAATGAAGATGAAGACGAACGCTGAATTGACCCATTATGCAATTAAGAACGGATTGGTAGATTGATTATATTTTCGATTTCCAATTACTTATTGCCGATTTGATACCAATTAAATTGTAGACTACAAGTCTAAAATCGTAAATTGCAAATGTTTTGCTGGTTGTTTGCTAACAGAATCTCTGATATATATATGAAGGATAATAAAAAATGAAGCGAAGGTCACAAGGGTCATTCCGTGTAGTTAAGAAGAAAAGACTCCCCTTGGCGTTTCAATCTATTCTCTGGTCAAAAAGTATAAGGGAATTAGATCGGGAAGGAGATAAGGTTTATATTATCCATCAGATTCTAAGCTACGGCGATCTAAAGAAACTGCGTATGTTATTCGAAATCTATGACAGGAAAGAGATAAGAGAAATATTTGCAAAATTTCCAAAGAAGATTTATCAACCTGCAGTCTTCCACTTTATTAAGAATTTTATCCTCGGCTTCAGAAATAAAAGACTAAGAGAATCGGATTATGTCAAGACTCCATTTTGATATCTTGACCAAAGAACAGAAAGATACATTGCCATCCTTGAAGCCCTTTTCAAGATATGGCGCTTTAGGAGGCGGAACAGCATTAGCCCTTCAACTTACTCATCGGCGGTCCTACGATTTTGACATCCTTTGTTCTGAACCCGTTTCTAAAAGATTTCTTTTAAAAATTAAGGAGCATTTTGAAAAAGTTCAAATTCTCGTCGATACCTCAGACGAATTGACGTTTACGACTGTTTTCGCAGTGAAAGTAAGTTTTGTCTTTTATCCATTCAACCCCCTTTATAAAATAGTTCGAACCGCCAATTTAGGCATTCTTAATTGGAAAGATATCGCATTAGATAAGGCATATTCGATAGGCAGGCGTGGTGAATGGCGTGACTATGTAGATCTCTATTTTTGCATGAAGAATGGTTTTTCTTTAGAAGGGATTATGAAAGGAGCAAAAAAGAAGTTTAGAGACCTTTTCTCTGAAAAACTTCTTCTCAGTCAACTTTGCTATTTTGGAGATATTAAGGATTATTCAATCGAGCTTATGAAAGAAGACATAACGCCGCAACAACTTCGGCAGTTTTTTGAAAGGGAGATAAAGTTACAAATCGCAAATGTAAAATCGCAAATCTAAAATCTGCCTCCTTTCATTGACTGTTGACCATTCACTTATCACTTTTTCTGCTTACTGCTTTCTGCACTCTGCCCTCTGTTATTCACTGATCGCTGCTTACTGATCACTGTTCACTGTCTCAAAAATGTAAGAAAAAATCCTACAAGAAAATCAGAATTTCACTGATTGTTTATAAATTACAAATTGTTACCCTAAAAACTATCTCTTGGACCAGAAGGGGGGATTTCGTTTAATTATTTCCTAACAAAGGACGAATAATAATGAAGAAAAAACAGAAAAAGACTGTGAGGGTATTTATTGTTGATGATTCAGAGGTTTTTCGAGGGCGGTTAATGGATTTGCTTTCTGAGCTAAAGGGGGTTGAGATCGTGGGTGAGGCAGGAGGTCCTCACGAAGCCATCAAGGCAATCCAGAAATTAAAGCCTGATGCAGTGATATTAGACATTCGAATGGCCGGCGGAAACGGGATCGAGGTCCTGAAGAAAATCAAGGAGGATAAGCGGGCTCCAATCGTCATTATGTTGACAAATTATCCGTATCCCCAATACCGTAAAAAGTGTATGGAAGCCGGTGCAGATTTCTTTTTTGATAAATCGACTGAATTTGAGAAGGTCACGGAGGTTCTTAGAAAGTTGACCCAGTAGTTGCATCTGAATACGGATTGTGATGAGTAGGTAGTGCCTTAGGCTATGCCTCGGACGAAGAGATAAAACATGGAAGTCTTTCAAATCGAAGATCGGCAATTGGAAATTAGAAATATGGGAGGTGCCCCTAATTTTAAATGCATATTTTCAATACTGCTGCTGATTGCCATCTTCGCTTGTGAGCCGCAGCAAGCCAAGAGGGCACCCGACGAGGTGAAACTACAACTGAAATGGTTGCACCTGCCGCAGTTCGCCGGCTTCTATATGGCGAAGGAGAGAGGCTACTACACTCAGGAGAACATCAAGGTCATCTTGCTCGAAGGCGGGCAGGGCATAAATACCGCCTTGAACGTCACCTCCGGAAAAGCCGATTTCGGTGTGCTATCACCGGAAGATATCCTGATGAAGCGCAGCCAGGGAGAATCGCTCACCGCTATCGCTACCATCTACCGACGAAGCGCTGTGGTCCTTGTAGCTAAGGCCGATTCCGGCATCGTGCGCCCTTCCGATTTTATAGGTAAGACGTTAGCTATAAAGTATGAACAAAAGGACTTTGATCTGCGGTTCTATGCCATGATGAAAAAGTTGGGGCTTGGTAGTGCAAGATTGAAAATTGTTAACTTTGATCCAGACTACATCGCTTTCTACAAAGGCGAAGTGGACGTAACGGCAACTTATGCCACGACGGGCCTTATCAAAATGCGCCAGAGGGGACTGAAGCTCAACCTCATCTGGCCAAGCGATTACGGCATCCACTTCTACTCCGATACACTGGCAACGACAGACAAGCTGATTTCAGAAAAACCGGATTTAGTCAACCGGTTTTTAAGTGCCTCGCTCAAAGGCTGGCGCGAGGCCATCGAGGAGTATCGGCAGGCGGTGACCATCACCATGAAATACTCCCAAATCAAAGATCCAGAACTTCAGACCACGATGATGGAGGCCATGCTACCTTTGGTTCACACCGGTGAGGATCGGATAGGCTGGATGAAGCCCGAAGTATGGCAGGGAATGTACCAGATTTTGTTAGAACAGAAGCTGCTGGCAAAACCTTTTGATGTGACCCAGGCGTATAGCCTTCGGTTTCTGAACGAAATCTACGGGGAAAAAGCCAAATGAAACTGGCACCCAAGTTAACGGTCCTTTTCCTTCTATTAGCCATCGTGCCCACAGCCATTGTAGGCTATTTTGCCTATGAGAACGGTCGGCAAACGATCGTTCAGGAAACCATAGATCACCTTGTTTCCATTAACATCTTCAAGAGCAACGAGCTAAAAAGATGGGTTGAAGACAACAAAACCAGCATCGAGGAGCTGGCCCAGCGGCCCTTGGTCAGGCATTATGCTGCAGTCCTAACAAAACACGACACCCCAGACCTCGCATATCACAGGGCCAAAGTAAGCATCATCGAGGAGCATCTGAAGCCGAGATTGAAATACGGTGATTTCTTTGAGCTGTTCTTAATGTGTCCCCGTCATGGCCTCATATCAGCGTCTACCAATAAGAAGCAGGAGGGCAAGTACAGAGATACTTTTCCTTACTTCATCGAGGGCAAAAGTCGTACCCATATCCAGGGCATTTACTACTCAACTGCACTGGAGCAGCCGGCCATGACCATCAGCACGCCCATTAAAGATAAACAGGGAAGTCTCATGGGAGTCCTGGGCGGTCGCCTTGACCTCGGGGAGCTTTCTAAAATCATTTCCCTGCAAACCGGCAAGAGTCCGACAGAAGATACCTACTTGGTGAATACCTTCAACTTCTTCGTCACCGAGCCACGGTTTGGCCATGACTATGCACTGAAAAAAGCCATCCGCACTGAAGGCGTCGAGGCTGGTCTCTCTGGGAAGGATGGCGTGAGCTTCTACAAGGATTACCGTGGGGTGCCTGTCATCGGAGCTTACAAATGGTTGCCAGAATATAATATGTGTATTGTCACCGAAATAGACCAAGCTGAGGCATTTGCTCCTATTGTTCACTTGGCGTGGGTTATAGCCGGAATCGCTTCTGCCATTTCCATCGCAGCAGGCCTCCTGGGCCTCTTCTTCACACGCACGATCACCCGTCCGGTGCAGAAACTTGCGGCAGGGGCTGAAGAGATCGCCGGTGGCAACCTGGAATACAGGGTGGGGACAGCGTCGAAGGACGAAATTGGAGGACTCTCCAGGGTGTTTGACCGGATGGCGGAGAGCCTGAAAGCCACCATGGTTTCTCGGGACGAACTGGAGCAGCGCATCCGTGATCGAACCGCGCAACTCGAAACGACGAACATGGAACTGGAGGCCTTTTCTTACTCCGTTTCCCATGACCTGCGTGCACCACCGCGGGCGATCGATGGTTTCTCACGCGTGATAATGGAAGATTACTCCGACAAGCTTGATGACGAGGGTAAAAGGATTTTGAATGTCATTCGGAGCAATACACGGAAAATGGGACAACTTATTGACGATCTTCTTTCCTTTTCTCGTTTTGGGCGACAAGAAATTAGGTATTTGGATATAGATATGGATAAACTGGCAAGAACAGCGTTCGAGGAATTCAAATCTATTGCTCAAGAACGAAAGTTGAAGTTCAACGTTAAGACGCTCCCTAGTGCCAAAGGCGACCAAGCGATGATTCGGCAGGTTTTTGTAAATCTCCTATCCAATGCCATCAAATTCACAAGACCCAAAGAGACCGCGATAATTGAAGTTGGTGGCTTGGCGGAAGGAAATGAAAAAATCTATTATGTCAGAGACAATGGTGTAGGTTTTGATATGCAGTATGTAAATAAATTGTTCAATATCTTCCAAAGGCTACACAGTACTGAGGAATTTGAAGGAACGGGTGTTGGGCTTGCTATCGTCCAGCGCATTATTCACCGCCATGGGGGTCGCGTGTGGGCCGAAGGCCAAGTTGAGAAGGGAGCAACCTTCTATTTCACACTTGGCACATAGCCAATGGCAGATGGCAATCATATATTTACTATTGGCTATTAGCTATCGGCCATTAGCCAAAAAGGAGGAGACTATGAATCAAAAAATTATTTTGTTGGTGGAGGACAATCCGGATGATGTGGAGCTGACTCTGAGGGCTCTCAAGAAAAACAATATTGCGAACGAGGTGGTGGTGGCACGCGATGGAGCTGAAGCCCTGGATTACGTCTTTGGCACAGGTCAATATATAGGCCGTGACATAAGCATTTTCCCACAGGTCATTCTCCTTGATCTGAAACTACCCAAAATTGATGGACTGGAAGTACTCAAACGATTGCGTGGTGATGAGCGAACAAAATTTCTGCCCGTAGTCATCCTGACCTCATCAAAGGAAGAAAGGGACATCGTTCATAGCTACAAATTTGGCGCTAACAGCTACATTAGAAAACCAGTGAATTTCGATCAATTCAGTGATGCTGTCCGACAATTGGGACTATATTGGTTGTTACTGAATGAACCACCACCATCAACTAAATGATAGCAGGCAAAAGGTAAAATAGAATAATAACTGTTGCCTGCTGCCTAAAGCCTATTGCTTTAAACGAGGGGGAATGAGAAATGGCGAAGCCACTTCGGGTATTGACTATCGAAGACTCAGAAGACGATGCTCTCTTGCTTATCCGCGAACTGCGCCGCGGCGGCTTTGACCCGACTTTTGAAAGGGTTGAAACTCCTGAGACAATGGCTACTGCTCTGGACAAGCAGACATGGGATATCGTCATCGCTGATTATGTTATGCCTCACTTCAGTGGGTTAGATGCTTTGAATTTGCTAAAAAAGAGGGGCCTTGACATTCCATTCATCATCGTGTCTGGGTCTATTGGAGAAGATATTGCCGTGGCGGCTATGAAAGCGGGTGCCCGTGACTATTTAATGAAGAATAATCTGACTCGGCTTGTACCTGCTATTGAACAGCAACTTCGTGAAGCGGAGGTGAGGAGAAGACTCAAAAAGTCTGAGAAAGCGTTCCAGGAGACTCAACGATCTCTTGAAGCAGTTGTAGAGACAGCTCCCAGTCTGATCGTCCTTACGGATGCCGATGGTCGCATTATCCTTTTCAACCGTGCCTGCGAAGAGCTAACAGGCTATAAAAGAGAAGAAGTTCTTGGAAAAACAATTCCAGAATTATTCCTACCTCCAGAATGGGTACCTGTTGTTCAGAAACGATTTGCAAATCCGTATTCGCCTGAACTTCGTGCACCACACGAGAATCCATGGTTAACGAAATCAGGCGAAGAGCGACTTATCGAATGGTGCTGTACAGCCCTCCCCTCACCAAAAGATGGCCGACCTTGCATATTGGGTACAGGAATTGACATCACTGAGCGTAAACAGGGGGAGGATGCGCTCCGAAAGAGTGAGGAGAGGGCGAAGCTGGTGGCTCAAGAGAATGCGATAGTGGCCGAAATTGGGCGGATCACCAGCTCAACACTCAACATCGAGGAGGTTTATGAACGCTTTGCGGGCGAAATGCACAAGCTCATCGATTTTGACCGACTGGCTGTGAACATCATTGATCCTGAGGAGCGTACTTTTGCTGTCCCCTATGTTTCGGGCTCACAAGTGCCAGACCGCAGGACAGAAGATGTCATCCCCTTAGCTGGAACTGGCACGGAAGAGATCATGCGAACACGGTCAAGCCTGTTCATTCTTGACAAAGATTGGGAATCGGCTATAAGCCGATGTCCAGGCCTCTCACCCATTTTTAAAGCTGGATTTCAATCGGTGATGATGGTTCCTTTGATTTCGAAAAATGATGTGATAGGTGTCCTAAACATTCAATCTACCCGGCTCAATGCTTATACGGAGACAGATTTAAGAATTGCCGAAAGAATTGGCATCCAGATTTCCGGGGCCATCGCCAATGCCCACCTCTTCGCAGAGCATCGCCGGACAGAGACGATCCTTCAGGAGCAGCTCGGTTTCTTGCAAGTGCTGATCGACACGATTCCCAGCCCCATTTTTTATAAAGATCGGGACGGGAAGTTTCTCGGTTGTAATAAAGCCTGGGAGCAGATGAACGGTCTGAAGCGAGAGCAGATGATGGGCAAGACTGTTTACGACGTCGCTCCGCCCGAATTAGCCGCTATCTATCGAGCGCGGGATGAGGAACTGCTTTCCCGAGGCGGTGTCCAGACATATGACGCTTCTGTTACTAGCGTTGAGGGCAAAAAACACGATGTCATTTTCAATAAGGCTTCGTTTACCAAGGCGGACGGCTCAGTTGGGGGATTAGTAGGGGTGATCACCGATATCACTGAACGCAAGCGGGCCGAGGAGACACTCCAAGTGACTCAATTTTCTCTCGAGCATGCTCCAGAGTCGGTATTCTGGATCAATTCAAAGGGTCAATTAGATTATGCCAATGAAGCAGCCTGTCACGCCTTGGGGTATACTCGGGAAGAATTAGTTGCTATGTCCCTTTGGGACATTGATACCGAATTTCCTCCAGAGACATGGGCAACCCATTGGCAGAACCTTCCCAAACGTGGGCCTATAACTCGAGAATCACATCATCGCACTAAAGATGGCAAGATCTTTCCGGTTGAGATCACAGGTGACTACCTCAAATATGGAGCTAAAGAATATAACGTCGCCTTTGTCCGGGACATCACCGAGCGGAAAAAGGCTGAAAAAGAGATGGCCGAGCTTCAGGAGCAATTGCGACAATCTCAGAAGATGGAAGCTATTGGAC
>Ga0315309_1001873_pt1 | contig 12493 bp, 10 predicted proteins | sample TDP4_MG_FD_203080 | JGI IMG/M metagenome (GOLD analysis project Ga0315309, IMG submission 203080) | Freshwater sediment microbial communities from Lake Towuti, South Sulawesi, Indonesia - TDP4 | ecosystem: Environmental > Aquatic > Freshwater > Lake > Sediment | place: Indonesia: South Sulawesi...
TGGAGCGTCCGTTTCCCGCGTGAGCGGGCTAGGCAGTCCCGCGTATCCCCGAAGGTGCGTTTGCCTGAGCCTGCGGAGAGTCATTTAAGAGAGGGTCTGCGGCGGACGGTCTCAACACGGCCCGAAGATCGTCCCCCTGCAGCCGAGACATGGGCGCCTTGACGGGGCGACGTCTGGTGTAGTGCCATGGTGAAGCTGTCAACGCGGGTGCTTGTCGCCTGCAGCAACCTGATCAGTCGTTGGTGGCCCCCGAATCTCGATAGGTACGAGGATGAGCTTTCCTATTCTCGCTGGCAGATGGGAAACGCGGTGGGATCGTATGATCGACTGTACGCACCGGTTCGCTCCTTTCAGGGCCAGAGGATCTTGGACCTGGGATCCGGCGAGGGCGGGAAGACGACCTACTACTCAAGCAAGGGCCCCATGCTCATCGTGGGAATCGATATCGATGCCGGCAAGATATCTAGGGCGAAGGCATTTTCCAGGGAACAGGGGCAGGGCGAGGCCTGCCATTTTCTGGTCGGGTCGGCCCAGCACTGTCCCTTCGTCCCGGGCTCCTTTGACACGGTGATCTCGGAGGATTGCTTCGACCATTACTCCGACGTTGAGGGGGTTCTGCGGGAGGTGCATGATCTCCTTCGACCCGCCGGGGTCTTGCTGGCGAGGTTCGACACCTACTACAACTGGGGAGGTTCGCATCTGTACAACTTCGTCAGGGTGCCCTGGGCCCACCTCATCTTCTCCGATCAGGCTCTCATCGAGGCCACCAGGATCGTCAGCGCCCGGTTCGCCGCGAGGGATCCAGGCGGCAGGAGACGCGAAACGTACGCGGAGCAGGCGGAGAGGGAGATACACCAGTTCCGCTACTTCGTGAACAGAATCTCGTTGTGCAGGTGGCGAAAGCTCCTTCGCCGGCAGGGGTGGAAGGTGGTCGTCGAGGACACCCAGTGCACGGGCAGGAAGATCCCCGTCTTCAACCTGCCGGTGCTGGACGAGTTGTACAACAGCCTCTTCTACGTTCTCCAGAAGTAGGAGACTCCGTCGGCCTCTTGTGTGCTTCTGGAAAGAGCCTGATCCGGCGCATCCCTGATTGGCCTCTGGGAAGGACGCTAGGACCCCCGTCTCGGGAAGGTCGTAGGATCCCGTCACGGTGACGCGCAACGAGGAGTGCAGCCGGATGATCGGCTGGATTTCCTGACCGCGTTGTAGATTGGCAGGACCTTGAGTTCGGCCGCGAGGACAGGTACCGGTATCTGCCAGGAAGTCAGCACCTCAGGGTGGATCTCGCCAAAGATCCCGACATGATCGTCGTCTAGCACGACGGAGGCGCCCCTTCCTTCTATGAAAGGTGGCGCAGTTGCGGGTTCTACCCGCACCTGGCACCCAAGCGAGGAAAGCAGCGATTCCACGGTTCCCCTGATCTGGGTCACGTTGACTCTGGAATCCGCCCAGGCAAGGCACGCCTTTCTGATCGTGGTACACCGACCGTCGGCTAGCTCTACGGCGTCGCCGACCTCAAACACCAGCTGCGGGTAGGCAACATGGGCGTTGTGGCCCAGGAACTCAAGGACCGAGGGCAGAAGGTCCGGCCTGAAGATCGAGAAGGTCTCGGTGCTTGGGTTCTCCACCTCCACGAAGCTCATCTGCCTGTTCCTCATATTGCCCGAGACGTTCTGAGGGCTCGTGAGCACGAAGGTCATGATCTCCTGGAATCCAAGTCCGATCATCAGCTCCCTTATCGTGTCCGAGAAATCCTCAAGCTCATCGGTGCGGCCCGTCGTCGGTATCCTTGGCCTGATGGGGACCATCCTGCCGTAGCCGTACATTATGGCAATCTCTTCGATGAGATCGGATTCGTGCATGATGTCGCCGCGGTAGCACGGCACCTGCACCAGGATCAGGCCACGCGAAATGCGAGCCCCAAACCGAGCTCGCTTGAGCAGGTCCACCATTTCCCTGCTCCCGATCGACAGCCCCAGGGTCCCCTTGCAGCGCCCTGGGTGCAGCTTCCTTTGGGAGGTGCTGAAGTCTGGCGTGATCCTGATGTCCTTTGTCCCATAGGAGATTTCGACAGATCCGGTCTCACATCCCCTGTCGGACAGAGCCGTGGCAAGGACGTTGAGCCCCAAGGATAGGACGTCGAAATCCGATCCCGTTGCTTCCACGAAAAGGTTGGTGGTTTCAGAGGTCACCTTGCCCAGGGTGTTGGAGTTTATGATCGGAGGCATGGAAAGTACCTGGTTCCTTGAATCCAGGAGCATTGGATAACGGCCATGGCCTCGCAGGAGGTGGGCAAATTCCCGCCCTTTGGGGTGGGACATGAGGATCTGCCTCGGCGTCATGGGCTCCTCGGATCCGAGTGGAATGAAGGCGTTCTCGTCCGGCTTGGTAAGGGTGTACCTGATGGGGGGCGATATGAGTTCTAGGTCGTAGAATCCGATCGCCATCCTCCTCCTGCCCCTTCCATATGTCGTGTGGATCTTCTCTTGGAAGTTCATGTAGGACGCGAGGATCGCGTCGGTGAGTCTCGCATTTCTGGCGCAGCAGGCAACGACGTAGGGTCGAACCTTCCTCACGCTGGAATCCACCCGTATCCGGATTCCCGACGGTCTGGAGACGTACTTCTCCAGGCCTTTCTTCGTGCCGAGGTACCCCTTGAGGGTCCTAGCGATGCCCTCCACCGAAAGAAGGTCTATCCTGTTGCTGTCCTTGACCTCAAGTCTGATCTCGTCTCCCTCAACGTCCTCGACCTCCGCCTTGCACCCGAGCACGGCAGACCGAAGCTCTTCGCCTTCCAGCGAGCGGCCCAGCAGCGAGACGAGATCGGACGCGGAGATGGCTACTGCCGGCATTCTAGATCGCCACCGAGGCCCTCCTCAGCCACTCGAGGTTATGTGAGAACAGTTCCCTTATATCGTCGACGCCGAGGCTGAACATCGCCAGCCTGTCGATTCCGACTCCCCAGGCTATGACTGGGATGTCGACCCCGAACGGCTTGGTCACCTCGTCCCGGAAGATCCCGGCCCCGGCAAGCTCCACCCACTGACCTTGCTTCTCTGAGTATGCCACCAGGTCAACGGACGGCTCGGTGAAGGGGTAGTAGCTTGGGACGAAGGCATACTTGGATTCGCGGGCGATCTCGACCGCAAACATCTCCAGGATCCCGAGCAGGTGCCTGAAGGTGAGGCCTTCGTCAGCGATTATCCCTTCGCATTGGTTGAACTCTATCAGATGGTTCCTGTCGAGAACGTCGGGCCGAAAGACCCTCGCTATGGAGAAGTACTTGGCCGGCGGATCTATCCCACCGGCAAGGGTTCTCGCGGACAGCGCCGTTCCCTGTGTCCTGCCAACGAGGCGGGATGCCTCCCTCCTCGACCAGCGATAGCGCCATCCGGTCGAGCCCGTTGTCCATCCGTCCTCGTGGGTCATCCTGACTTTCTCCACGAAGCCCGCCCGCGGCAGGGATCCATGGGACGGGTTCCTTATCCTGAAGGTATCATGGATCTCCCTTGCCGGATGGTTCTGGGCCTGAAAGAGCGCGTCGAAGTTCCAGAATGCAAGCTCCACAAGCGGTCCGGTCATCTCCATGAACCCCATCGAGACGAGCTTTCTCCGAGTCATGTCGAGAAAGCGGCGGTATGGTTGCTTCTTGGCAACTCGGGCTGCCGGGGCCGGAGCTTTCACGTCAAAGGGTTTGAAGCCCCTCTCCTTCCAGGCGCCAGTCCTGAGCGTTTCGGGATCCAGGTCGACAATGCGATCATCCATGACGATTCGGCTCGATGCAGCGATTCCTTCGGGAGTCAGGGAGGCAAGCCTTTCGGTGACCAGGGACCTCTCGATGAGGCCTCTCTTGAGAAGGATCTCAGCAGTCCGTGGTTCCCCGCCCCTCCGGACTTCGTCAAGCTGGGAACGAAGCGGCCGTTCCCTGCGTACTTCCTCTCCACGCTCGGTTGGCGTCAGGATTCCATTCTGGATCTTGAGCAACCCTTGGGCCTTTGCCTGTCCCACGGCGATTGTTGCCAGGTCTCTGCCCAGCGCTTCGATGGCTTCACCAATCGGCAGCTCGCCCGTCCGGCAGATTCTCTCAACGAGCAGCTCCTCAGGCAGGCCGTCCCTCAGCGCTTCCTCGCCCCTTGGCGTTAGCACGTATCTCGTCCTGGTCGTGTCGCGAAGCACCGCCAATCCCTTTTGCTGCAGGAGAGCAGCTCCCTGATACGCGGACTGCGGCGGAATGGAGAGACGCCGGGCGATCTCCTCAAGTCGCCCGTCTCCGCCCTTCGCCAGCTCGCGAAGCATCTCGACTTCCAGTCGGTGGTATTCGTTCATCAGGATGACCATCACCCGAAAGGGCTGGGCAAAGGGCTAGCTTGTGAGGGAGATTATTGCCTCTGCTATGTCTCCCTTCGTCTTCAGCAGGGCTTCCCGGGCCCTCTCCTTCGATGTGCGGGCTTGTGAGGCCACCAGTTGGACGTCTTCCTCGGACACAGCGGATTCCGCGGTTACCTCGGCCTTTGCGGGCGGGCTCTCAACACTCTGCTCGCCGACGACCTGGTACATCGTCTGGCCCATTATCTTGGTCTTGGTGACTTGTGGATTGGCGATGACTATGTCCCCCTCCTCGCTGAAGATGACCACCTTGCTCACATTCCGTATCTGGTCCACCTTCATCCCCATCTGACGCATCATCCTCTCCATCTGCCTCGGGTTCATGCCCTTGATCGGAAACAAGGTCATTCTTCCTGGGTGAGACTCCTTTTCACATCGTCCAGCTTCTGCTTAAGAATCTTAAGATCGGCTCTGAAGGAGATGTTCTCCGATTCCCGCATCACCCGCGCCAGCTCATGGGCCAGGTCGTCCAAGTCCTTTGCCTTCGAAATCAGATTGGCCAGCAACTCGCGGGTTCTCGTGATATAGCACAGGTTGGGGGCGGCTTTCTCGAACGCACCCCATGCACTGGACTCATCGTCTTCGTTCATGGGCGCACGTCCGATCTCGTTCGTCCCAGGAGGTCATCAATCCGAGCATGGCCCGGCCTATCGGTCCAGGCTCAGGAATCCTTTGTCCTCCTCGCCGGTCTCAGCACGGGGAGTTGACTGTGCCTTAAAAATTGCGCTCGGCTGGACCGGATTGCGGAAGGATAGCAGCTCCCCAGCAGGTTCCCTGGAGTCCTTCTGAGACGGGTGAACGGGCTTTGACAGCCTGCGCAGACAGAGTTGCCCCCGTGGATTCATTAATAACGACGATCGGGGAAAACTTGGATGTGGAAAGGATCTCCTTCTGGATTTCCTCTGAAAGGAAAAGGGGGAACGGATTCTTCAAGACATGCACGTTGTGCGGTGCGAACCTATTCAGCTCGGAAACGGAGCGTCTGGAGTTCTACGGTTCGCATCCCGTTCAAGTCCTATGCCTGTCATGCAAACAGGCTCTGGACAGCCGTTCAGCTCCGGTGCGCATTAGCTCTGTGATCGGGTCGGTAGTGAAGAAGCTGGCCAACGCCGTCGGGGAAGCAGACACATCTAGGCCCACCTCGGTGGGTGTTGCCGCTCTGACAACCCTTGTGGCGGCTTGTTTCATCCTCGCCTCAACGGCTGTCAGGCTGGCAGACTCGAGCACGGATGCGGCTCCTTTCGAGGACATTCGCGACGTTGTTCTGTTGTTCGTCCCATTTGACTCGCGAGACGAACAGATCACGCAGGAGGTCCTGGCCCCCTACGTTTCGTACCTGGACGAAGAAGGTGCCAGCAAGGAATGGCTCTTTGACAGCTTCCTCTTTCTCAGCATCTTCTCCGAGTCGAAGGCATGCTTCCGGGAATCCTCGACCGCATCGGATTGGGAGTGGTGGATCGACAAGCTCTTCACCCACGGGGAGCAGATAGATGCGCTCAATGGCGAGGTCGAGAGGGTGAAGAGGGTTCTGGGCAAGCCCTCCAAGAGAGGGGTGATCGTATCCATACCCTACCCGGATCCCAGCGTTACCGATTTTGGTCTGAGATCAGAAAGAGGGAACGTGTTGAGCTTCTCGGGAGGTACCGATCTAGGAGAGCCCGACAACAGAGATAGGCTTGAGGCATGTGTCTGGTACGTGGATGAAGTAGTGGAGAACTGGAAAGCTCGTGCCCGCGGGTACAACAACCTGGAGTTCCTCGGGTTCTACTGGTTCCAGGAGGAGCTTCGTGACGGTGACGCGGAGCTCGTGAACGATCTGGCGGACGAGATCCACTCCAGGGGATACAGTCTCTACTGGATACCGTATAACTCAGAGGCCAACATCAGAGCGGTGCAGGCCTACCACCTAGGCAGCCTTTCCTTCGACCATATCTGGATCCAGCCGAACTGGGCATTCTCCAGGCCGGGCACGCATGACAGGTGGGATAGGGAGAGAGATCTGGGTCACATCGCGGAATTGGCGTCCGAGCTAGGAGCCTCCATCGAGGTGGAGATGGACCAATCCCTATATGAAAAGGGCGATCTTCAATCCGCTAACTACTTTTACGATTACCTTGACGGGGGCCTGACCTACGGATACATGGGACGGCCCCTTGCATACTACGTCTTCCCGAACGACCTTTACCGAAGCCAAAACGCGGCTGTGAGACGCTGCTACGATGCTTTGTGCGAATTCGTGAAGGACAGGTACCGACCCGCCAGCTACTTGCTGCACTGCGATGTCGGGGCGAATGACACCTCATCAAGATTGTCTTCGATCTTTCTGGAATCCTCCTGGGATTGGGGATCGGCCGAAACCGTGGCCGGCCTATCAACAAGGCTCGCGTCCCCAGGGGCAGGCTTCGCCATCGACAACCTGGATCCCTCAAAGGATCTCGTGGTGGCCATTAGGTACCAGGGCCTTGGTGGAGGCGAGCTCCAGGCCCGACTCAGCGATGAGTGGAAGGCGCTTGGAACCTTGGAGGCAGACGGCGAGTGGCATACCGGCCACTGGAGGGTCGAATTCTCCGGCAGGGGACCGAGCCGCCTCGTCGTCAGGGTCACTGGTCTCACTCGGGTGTCCGACGTCTGGGCATATCCGGACGAGACCATATTCCGCCTGCAGACGTCTGAGCCAAGGCAAAGGGCCCCGGGGCTCTACTCCGATGCCACCCAGGTCAACGGCTCCTGGAGAGTCGGCCCCGGCCACGGGGTGCTGTTCGCTGAGACCGACCCCAGCATGGCTTGGCTTGTGGGCATCTCGTACAAGGCCACTGGTCCCGTGAACATGCAGGCGAGCAGCAAGGATGTTCTCCAGACGGTCCTCCTCGGTCAGTCGTTGGATTGGGTCAACAAGGTGTTCCTGACGCAGCCCGGCCGCGGAGGAAGCGACATATGCTTCGAATTCGACGGAGAGATCGAACTCCGTGATTTCTGGGCCTCGCCTCCCAGGCTCCACACCAACGTGGGGACCCCGTGGGATACCAGCCTGCAGCGCCATGAACCGGGCGGGTGCCTAGGGCAGAACTGGAGTGCCTCGCGCAGCACGTCCACAAACCCGGCCGTCACCTATCGCAGCGGGGCGAACGGCTCCACCCTATTGGTGAACCCCCTCGACGCCTCGGTGGGCATGTCCTTGACTCTGCTCTATCGTTGTGGGGATGCAGTGATTGCCACGATGAAAGGCGTCGGCATCAGCGTTGGCACCCTCCCACCGGCGGGCGAATGGAGCATCCATACCATCTACTTGCCGCCTTCCTCTGAAACCATCAGCCTCGAACTCTCAGGACCGCTCGACCTTGCGTCAATATGGGTGGAGGCAGCCTAGGCCGTTGGCTTGAGCTGGACCCCGGAAAGCGCACGCATGCGCTCAAGCGATCTTCCCGCTGGCAAGCTGTCTCTCACGGGGTCTTTCCCGCCAGGGTTTCGTAGATCTCCACGAAGATCTGCTTGAGGCCGAGCTTGACATCCCAACCCGGATAGTGCGACCTGGCCTTCCCTATGTTGGATATCCACCAGATGTGGTCCGCCTCCCTTTGCTGCCCGAGCTCGTATCGGATTCTCCTACGCGTGACCTCTTCTATCAATTCGAAAGCCTCAAGCAGCGATATGGAGTTGGGCCTTCCTCCCCCGACGTTGTAGACCTCCCCCGGCCGCGGTTTCTCAACGAAACGGAGGAACAGATCCGCCAGATCCCGGGCGTGGATCACGTCTCTGACTTGGTAGCCCCCGTAGCCATAGACGGTCAGCTTCTCTCCGGTCAGCGCCTTCTTGACGAAGAATGGCTCCCAGTTGTGCATCTCCACAGCCTTGGCAGCTCCTCCGGTGATGCACCCCATTCTGAAGACCCCCGTCTTCAGTCCGTAGAGCCGGGCATATTCCTGGGTGTACAGGTCCGCGCACGTCTTGGACACGCCAAACGGCGTGTGCATGTTGCGGTCGATCCTGAGGGACTCGTCGAAGCCGTCCCTGAGGGCCGGGTCCACCGGCTCGAACCTCTTGCCCACCTTCTCGTACGCGAAGTAGTTCGGCACCTCGCCGTAGACCTTGTTCGTGGAGCAGTACACGAACACGGCATCCGGGTTGTGCTGCCTTAAGGCCTCGAGGAGGAAGAGCGTGCCCCAGGCATTCACCTGGAAATCCTCGACCGGGATCTCGATGGATCTGGGGTGGGAGGGCTGCGCCGCGGCATGTATGACCGCATCCGCATCCTTGAGGAGCGGCACCACCCGGTCGTCCCGAATGTCGATCTCATGGTTCACCACGCCGATGTCCGTGAGGGCCTTGACGTTCGGTGTGGTGTCCCCATCCTTGCCGAATATCCTGCCGCGCATGAAGTTGTCGACGCTGGTTACCTTCCATCCCCGGCCTGCGAAGAGCCTGCAGCACTCCCATCCGACGAGGCCTGCCCCGCCCGTCACCAGGACCTTGCCTTTCATGATCCCAGTTGGCCACCGTTCCCTCAAATATCTATTTGGGGGCTTCGGTGCCCCCCTGGGGACTGGGTGGATGGCCCGCAGTCGCATGCCCGACGCAGCCTCTCGGGGCGCAGCGGCTAATATCGGGAATATGGGCTGAGGGAAGGATGGCGCCTTCTCGGAGGACATCGGTTGCCCGGTCCCGCGCACAGCGCCCCAAATATTGATATGCGCCCTATCCCAGCCCTGCCCTCTGGGGCGTCGGTGATCGCGGTTGGAGACAGGCCCTAAGGTTTCGGTTGTAGTCCCAGCCCACAACGAGAAGGACAACCTTCGCGAGCTTGCCGGGGAACTGGTCCCGGCCCTCCAGTCGTCCCAGTTTGCGGATGCATGGGAGATCGTGCTCGTCGATGACAACAGCACCGACGGGACATCCGAGGTGGCGGACGAGCTGGCGGGGAAGCATCCCGGCATAAGGTGTGTGCACAGGAAGGGCGGGGCGGGTTTCGGGCGTGCAATAAAGGATGGCCTCAAGGCCGCCAGGGGTCAGTTCGTCATCCCTTTCATGGGCGACCTTTCAGATGAGCCCGGCGACTTGGTCAAACTCGCATCGGCCGCCAATCAGGGCTACGGGGTGGCCTACGGCTCAAGGTTCATCCCGGGTGGAAAGGCCCTGGACTACCCCTCCGCCAAGTTCATCGCCAATCGGGCCTACAACAGGTTGGTGGGGCTTCTCTTCGGGCTACCGCACAGGGACATAACCAACGCCTTCAAGTGCTACCGAAGGGATGCGCTGGATGCCATCGGCATCGACGGGCTTGAGTCGGACGGCTTCGAGATCACCGTCGAGCTGCCGCTCAAGGCCCACATAGCCGGCTTCTCCAGCATCGAGGTTCCCGTGACGTGGCACGGCAGGAAGAGGGGCGAGTCAAAGCTTAACCTCGGCAAGTCCGCGCCGGCCTACGGGAAACGGCTGCTATCCCTGTTCATCCGGGGAAACCTTCTGGCCTTGAGGGAACTACTGAGCGAGACGGTCAGTATCTCAAGGCTCAGGCTGCTGGGATCCCTGCTTGTCGGTGCACTGATGTTCGTGGCCATGTTCTTCTTCCTCGACTTCTCGGAGGTATCAAGTGCTCTGTCGAGGATGACGGTCGGGCTCTGGATCCTGGCCTGCTCGGCCATCTTCGTGTCTTTTCTTGTGCGGACCTGGCGATGGAGCGTTCTGCTCAGAAGCGCGGGCAGGGTGACCAGCAGGGACCTGGTCTTCTCGTCGTTGCTTTTCGGATGGTTGGTCAACTACATCGTGCCGGCCAGGCTGGGCGACCTGCTCAGGCCGGTGGCGCTCAGCAAGTCCAGCCGTCGGGTGGAGGCTTCCCTTGCACTGTCCACGGTCGTCGTGGAGCGGGTCATGGATGTCGTCATGCTCGCCGTGCTGCTGGGCGTGTCCTCCTGGTGGCTCGGGACAGCTGGATGGGAGCGGCTCCTCCTCTTGATGGCGGGCGCTAGCGGGCTGGTGCTGGCTATGGTCCTTGTGGTCTTCGGCACCGAGTCCATGCGTCGCCTGCCCGGGCTCAGGAGACTTGCAGGGATCATCGATTCCATGCGGCATGGGCTCAGGTCGATGTGGGGCAACAAGCCCGCGCTGCTGCTCTCGTTTGGCCTTTCCTTCCCGGTGTGGGGGGCGGAGATTGCCTGTCTGTACTTCTCGATACGCGCTTTGGGGTTGCCCATCGGCGTGTACCCCGTTGTCATCGCGGCTACTTCGGCCTTCGTCGTGCAGACGGTGCCGCTCACCCCCGGCGGGATAGGGATCCACGAGGCGACGATCGCGGGAGTCCTCGCCCTGTTCAACATCGGGGGCTCGGACGCGATGGCTGCTGCTCTTCTTGACCACCTTGCGAGGGCGGCGGTGATCTACCTCTTTGGATTGATATCGATCTTCCACTTGGCGACCGCGTCGCGGAGGAACTTGCCGGGCCCCCAGCAGGGTAGCTCGGTCTAGTTGTCTGAGGGCGGCGGGAACCGCCGTTGCATATGCAGCTGCGTTATCCTCTAGACCCGAGGTCATGAGCTGGCAGAGGGAGTGGTCAGGATGTTTGCAAGGTTGTCCAGGTTGTGGTACGCAGAGACGGCCATCCCGCACGAGCAGGCGATGCAGCTCGTAATGGCTTCGCACTTCTCGAAAAGGTCCTTGGCCAGGAACCCGCCGGTTTCCTCGGGGAGGTTCCTCTTTCTGGAAAGCTGATCCTTCAAGGCGTCCCTGCATTGGTTCAGGTGGTCGAATTCCAGGTGCCTGACCATCTGGTAGGCTGAGGCAGCAGCCCTCCCTGCCAGCACCTTCTCAGCCGGTTTGCACAGGGCGCCCTTGTCCCCGTACTTGGCATACTCCCCCTTCGTGTCCCGCTGGTTCAACCAGGGACAGTTCTCCGCCATGACGCGGCTGGCTTCCTTCAGCTTCCTCACGTGCTCCTCAACTGAGGCCATGGTGCTCGTTGGGCGACGGATGGTCTGATACGTTTTTCCTCCGCACGGAGCGATGTGCCATTTAAAAATCCCCTTGCCCGAGTTCGGGCCACAGCTATCCGATCCGTCTCGGCCGGCTGGGCGAGCCCGCAGATCTTGCGACCCGCATTCAGCCTGCCTACCGCCTGGGTGTGCCGATGGGAAAACGACCGAGAAAGTGGAAGAAGAAAGGGCGCATGAGATGGAAATGGAAGAAGAAGCGCATGCGAAGGAAGAGGCGCGCCCAGCGGCAGCGAGCCAGGTGATGCGGATTCAGTACGGATACCGGTGAACCCTTCCGCATCTTGTGCAGGTGACGTTGACCCGGGACCTTCTCAGCCTGATCTGACAGGTCTTTCCCGGGATCAGGAGGCCGTCGCACCCCCTGCAGATCATCCTCCTCCAACGGCGGGGCATCCTGAGTCGGCATTTCATCGCTATGGCCCTCGCCAGGTGCACGTACCGGAGCGATCTCTCCGGCCTGCGGGACAACTCCGTCTCCGCAGCCGAGAGCAGCCTCGCCATCCTCTTTAGGGCGATCTTCCTCTGGGCGGATTTTGAGCCGTAAGACCGCGGCAAGCCCTATCCCACCGGCCCCCATCGGTACGCGCAGATGATCTCGTTCACGACGGTCCACGCGTCCAAGGGCTCATCGTAGCATCTGACGATCCTGGCGATCTCGCCCACCGGGCTTCGGAAATAGCCGCTCGGAAATCCGCCCACCATCGCCATGGTCTTCCTCTCCCCGGAAAGCATTGACCTCAGGTCGCCGCTCTCCCCCCTCCTGCTGAATCCGAGGGACAGATCCGGCGCAAGCTGCTTCTGAAGCTGTCGAATGGACATCCTTGAGACGGTTATGAGCTCCGTTCCCTTCCCCTCGGAAAGCAGCTTCTCCAAGAGCCCGTAGAACCTGTTCTGGCTTCGAGGGATGCGCGTCTTCGGGTCGAACTCCATCACGATGTCGTGCCTCGTGTGAACGTAGACCCTCATCCTGCCTTCCCTGCTGGGAATCGAGTCGAGGGCGGCAAGCAGGCAGATGTGCGCTATGTCGGGGCGCCCCCTTCTGGCGCCATCCTGCAAGCTGGCCATGGCCCGGTGATCCAAGTTTGAGTCAAGGAGCATCTCGCTGGGGTCCACCCGACGCCCCT
>Ga0315309_1001874_pt1 | contig 12492 bp, 15 predicted proteins | sample TDP4_MG_FD_203080 | JGI IMG/M metagenome (GOLD analysis project Ga0315309, IMG submission 203080) | Freshwater sediment microbial communities from Lake Towuti, South Sulawesi, Indonesia - TDP4 | ecosystem: Environmental > Aquatic > Freshwater > Lake > Sediment | place: Indonesia: South Sulawesi...
ATGTTGTCAGGGTTCTTAGTAAGCTTGGTTTTCGAGCCGTTAGACAGAGCGGCAGTCATGTTGTGCTTAAGGGTGAGTTTAAAGGGCAGAAGAGGACAGTTGTTGTTCCTAGGCATAAGGAAATTGCCGTTGGCACTCTTCGTGGCATTCTGTTTCAGGCAGAATTGGATGTCGAAGAGTTTCTGAAGTTGATTGAGGAGGTTTAGGTTTTCAATTCAATTACGAGCGTTGCGACTGGCTCGCCTTTGAGGGCTCTTTCTTTCTCCCATGGTTCGGCGTTTTCGAACCAGAGTTCGAAGGCTTCTTGAAAGTTTTTCAGGGCTTCGTCGATGGTTTTGCCTTGGCTGGCGACGCCTGTTACCGAATCCATTGCGACGTACCAATTCCTTTCTTTATGTATTGTAACGCCGACCTTCATTCTCGTCCGCTCCGCTCATAGTGAGAATGTGGTCGGGGAACTTATTAACTTTCACAACGAGATTACAGTATCATGAGTTCTAATGGTGTTAGTTTTCCAGTTACGGGATCGACTTGTAAGCCCATTAGCTCGAGTGTTGTTACCCGAGTAATGTGGGTGTTTTTCCTGCTATGGCGACTGTACGGCATCTTGGGTTTGTGTTGAGTTTAGAAATGCTGTTTTGGTTTTTCCTTTCGTGTATTCCTCTCTAGCTCAAAGTTCACTATAATATCTAATCTTATTTTCAACGCTTTTATCTTTACCCTACATGCGGGCGCCTTCTGCAACTGCCTCAGCCATACGCTCAGTGTTACCGGTCTGACTATCATAGAGAACAAGCAACTTGACCATTTCCGTGGATTCTTCTTCTCTTCTCCGTTATGCTCGCAACTATGCAGTCTTATTGAGCCCGCGGCGCTAACACTGCCTATCTGTTTCATTACACATTAAAACACTGATTCTCAAACAGAATTCCAGTTTCGCAAGTTCTTTCTGAATTCACATACAAAAGCCGTCTTGGGTTTGGTAGGCTCGCATTGCCACTAAAAGTAAGAGACATAATGATTCAAAACGTCAAGACTGCAGACGCCGAAGAAACCGCACTGAAAGCAGCAGAGTTAATGAACAGACATGAAATCGGCTCCATAGTAGTTACCATCAACGAAGAACCAGTCGGCATCGTAACCGAAAAAGACCTCTTAAAAAGAGTGCTTCTAGCTAGAAAGAATCCCAGCAAAATAAGACTAGACAAGATCATGTCAAAGCCACTTGTGCGCGTCAGCCCAAACACCACTATAAGCAAAGCTGCGCAACTAATGATCAGACAACGAATCAAGAAACTGATCGTAATGAAACATGAACGCCTAAGAGGCATCCTAAGCCTCACCGACGTAGCCGCCGCAATCAAAAAGGATCAGACTGCAATTAAGCTTTCTCTGAAGAACGCTCCAACCAACTTCAGGAAAACTCTCGAAATGTACGACATTGACCCTGACCAAAGAAAATGCCCCCAGATTGTGCTCGGAGGAGCTTTGATCAACTGTTTAGGACCAAAATGCATGTGGTTCGATGGAAAAGAGTGCGGGGGCAGACTACACTAATGCAGCTAAGATTTGCGCCGCTACCGCCAAGTTGACTCACCAAAGAGTATTTTGGTTCATCTCCTCACCTCTGAAGCGTTGTCTTTTTTTGAAAATCGGAAAATTGATACCAAAGAATAGACAAAATTTAAAGGACAGAAACTTTCAAGAAGGATCAAAAAAGTTGAAGGAGGTGAAGAAAATTGATGAAGAAATCCGAAAAGTGTCTTGTTCTCTTCCTTGTACTAAGCTTGATCCTTACAACATCGACGGTTCTCGGGATTCCGGTTGTAACATACCAATCGACGCAAGCAGCCCCTCAAGCCCATCATACTGTAATCATACTCGTGGACGGAATGAGGGTTGCAGATATCAATGTGACGAATACGCCAAATATCTCGCAGTTGATGGAAGCCGGTGTAACTGCTGACTTTGCCGCAACAGTGTTGCCTTCGGTAACCTTTGCTGCCATACCATCTCTGGTGACAAGTGCCTATCCTGACACTCATGGGGTTCCTGGCAAATACTACGATAAACAGCTTGATGTAAAAGTCGAATTCGATTTGCCTGAAGAGTTCAATGGGACATGGAGAGAAGAATACCTTGAGGCGCAGACGGTTCTTGAGCGAGCGAAGGAGTGTGGGCTAAAAACGGCAGCTATCACGGGGTATATGGTTGGTGTGGTTAGCGGCAAAGGTGCGGATGTTCTTATCGAGCCAGCTAGAGTTCAATACTATACTGTCAGGGGATTTCCGTGGGATTATGAGATTCTACCAATTCCTGACTGGTTCAAAGGAATATTGGCCGGAACATACTACTACTTTCCACCACACCCAATAAGATGGCACGAAGGCTACTTCTGGGACCCAGATGAGTGGCTCACTAACGCCAGCCTTTCAGTACTCGAAAACTTCATGCCTAACGTCTTGTTCCTTCATTTGCCCATGCTGGATCTGTGGGAACACTATTTCGGTCCTGGCACACCGATAGCCATTGACACGCTTAGACACGCGGATGAACAGATAGGGAGAGTCGTTGACAAGCTGAAAGAGTTGGGAATTTACGAAGAAACTTCAGTGTTCGTTACTTCGGATCATGGGTTCACGAACGTAATCAAATACGCTGACTTAGAAACGCCGCTTAAGGAGGCTGGCATCGAATATATCATGGCAAACAATGGTGGAAGCGTTCATTTCTACTTCGAAACGCCAGAAGATAAATTCAAAGCGTGGCTTATTCTGCTGGGCGTCGAGGGTGTTGAGATTGTCATTCCAAGAGAGCTGGCTTGGTTCTGGCATCTAGACCACCCAAGAGCTGGAGACCTCATCGTATTCTTAGAGGAAGGCTATTCGGCGGTTCCCTACGTAATGGGCATGCACGGATCGCAGGAACTTACAGACGTACGAATACCACTTGTTATGGCGGGCGCTGGAATAAAAGTCGGCGTAACGATTCCATTCGCAAGAATAATCGACATAGTTCCTACTGCCTGCTACTTGCTCGGTATACCTGCTCCAGCCCAAGCAGAAGGATGCGTGCTATGGCCTGCACTGAACAAGGAGAAAACTGAGACGGAGATCACCGAGCACTATGTCGTAGCATAGACTCAGCCATCTCTATGTCCTTGAAGGTGTTTACGTTCACAGCAATTCTCTCATCGTTAACAACCAAAATTGCCTCTTCCATCCTCCCATCATCAATTCTTTTTCCATCAATCACATCTATACCAGTCGGAACCACACTCTTTCCTCGACATTCAAAGATATAATCCGCAGTTAGACCTAATCTTCTGCATGTCTCCAAAGGCACCGTGACCGTTAGCGCAGGTTTGCGGCATCGCTCATAATGCCTTATTACTTCTTCAATAACCTCACCTGTAACGAGAGGAAGATCTGCCGCGATCGTTAAAACTGCGCCAAGATGCAGCCTTTTGATGGCGTATTGCACATCAGAACACCAATCTCTTCCCGGTGTTTTTAAAACCCTTACCGAAAATCTCTTTGCAAAGGTGGCTGTTTTCGGGGTATAGTGGCTTACTGCAACAATGATCTCATCTATTTTCTTAGCGTTCTTCAACGCATGTAAGACATGTTGAATCATTGGTTTACCGCCGACCTTTAGCAACGGTTTTTCTTCTTCGGTCTTCATCCTTGTGCCCTTACCGCCAGCCATCACAAGCGCAGTTACACCCATCGGGTCACCACTAAAACGACGATTAACGAAGCCAATCGAGTAAGCTCGTTCGTAGCGCCTAGCACATCACCGGTCACGCCCTTGAAATGTCTATTGGAAACAGCTGTTAGAACAAGGGCAACTGGTAAACCCGCAGTCACAGCGGCAAAACCTACGATGTTAAGAAGCGATGAGGCTGTCCCTAATGCAATCAAAAGAGCAACTACGAGGCGAATATTCTGATTGTGACCATGCATTGCATCAATAAAGTATGTGTTCATTCCTTTGTGGGCGGATTTCCCAACACGCGCCATGACTACCATGGCAACCTTGGCTGACGCTTCACACGTGATTAGACTTTGGACAATGAAGTTTTGGTTTAGTTGTGCTATGCAGAAGGCTGTCGTTAGCATTGTCACTAGGCCAAGCGCCAATCCGCCAGCGCCTGTCTGTTGGTCATGCATGATTTCGATCTTTTTGTCTGCTGGTCCTTGATACATTAGTCCGTCTCCGAAGTCAAGCAGTCCATCAGTGTGATGAAGCCCTGTGATTAGTAGAATGGCGCCTAGTGTCAGGATTCCGACAATTGAGATGTCGAGGATGTTGAGCAGTAGCCAAGCGAATATGCCTGCCAATAATCCGATAAGGGCGCCTATTAGAGGAAATAGGTACATGTAGTTAGCTGGGTCGGTTAGGCAGTCTGAGTCCATGCCCACCGGGATTATGGTGAGGAAAGCTAGAAGGTTCTTTGCTTCCTTAAGCATCTCTGCGCATCACTTTGATCCTAACAATCGCTCGTAGTTTCTCTCAATTTCCCTTAGCAGAGCATCTTTTGTTATCGAGCCTTCTGATTTCGTCATCGCGGCTATCGCTGCTCCTCCAGCACCGACGCCTTCTTTCACTACCCCTGCTTCGTAGGCTCTTAGACCCTCGAATCTAGATTCGCTGAAGTCCAAGTCAGCGGCGAGAATTGGGACGTCTGCGATCTGGGTGATTATTCCTTTCATATCAGCTGTCTTATCGGTTATGATCCATCTTGTCGTTCCAATGGCCACATTATCTAAGACATCAGCCTTTAACGCTTTGATCACAGCCAGGACCGCGGCCATTTGGGTTCCGCCGGCCATCAGAACTGGAACCCTATCGGCTGCGCCTAGAACTACTCCCACGAAGGCTGGCATCATAGGGTCGCCAACACATGAGATCGCTTTCAGCGGGTCTTTCGCTAAGCCGCCGAACCCTACACCAGAAGGCCTCAAGCCTTTTTCAACAGTCTTAATCTTGAGCTCGTGGGGATTGCCTGGCATGCTGCTGCTTATTTTTGCCTTGGCGTCTACGCCCATAGCCAGTAGAACGCCGAGAGCAGTCGTTGTGCCGCCTGGAATGCTTTCACCGACCACAAGGTAACTAGCAATTTTAGACAGGTTTTCCCCAGCAATCCTTGCTCTCCACATAACTTCCTCTGCATTGTCTACAGCTTTGCCCGTTCTTATGTCTCTTCCAGGTTTTCCTCCCAAATCCAAGAATGGAATATGCGGGGTAATCTTTAGTCCGCCGCTGATTACAAGTGCAGGTACGTTCGCTAACCCAAGTGCGGACATGGTGGTTAAGGCAGGAGTTGGTGTCCCCTCTGGCGTCACCGGCACACCCGGTATGCATTTGCATTCTCCAAGCAGCAGAAGCTCAGCATCAGCCGGTGGCGTGTAATCAGTCAGCTCGGGATATTTCCCCGCAGCTGATATGCCCGGAATTTTCGCTGTTTCCGTGGTCCCTAAGATGCAGATGAATAAGGGAGCCTGTTTTACTAAGCGTTTGATGAAAGCTTCACCTTCATCCTCCCTGTGAACCAGCATGATGTCGTAAACTTTCCTCATCTCCCCAGCCTTCACTCGGCTAGTTAATCACATTCACTTTGAGACCCATTCTTGTAGAATTTTGATTATTCGAGGTGCTACAAGCATGAATAATACTGTGTTGTTGATGATTGCTGTGATCGCTGACGGAAGTCCCTCAACAAATGTCGTTGCGAGCACTACCATAAATGGTACTTCAGGCATGTAGAATGTCCACGTGTACCATCCGGACCAAATGTTCTGAAGCATTTCGCTTATCAGTGTTAGAACTAGGGCTGCTAGAGCAAGAAACCTGATGCTCTGAGTCTGTCGGAAGCGACGGAATATTCCTCCGAAAAGACCTAACACGCCTATAATCGTGGCTATGAAAGGGGTCCAGGGTCCAGCCAACGTGAAAATGTCCGAGACAACTATTATTAGTACGCCGGTAAGAAAACCCTGTATTGGTCCGAACGCAAAGCCGGAGGTAAAAGCCAACGTCTCGCTCAAACCGATTTTTACAAGAACGCCATAAGCCGGAATAGGCACAGCGAAAGCCACCCAGTTCACTCCCACCCTTACAGCCGCAGCAGTGGCAACCAACAAAGATATAGCTGAAAGTTGCTTCACGACGATCTTCATTTTCTTCAAGCTTTCTAGAGGCGATCTTGGTTGGATTATCCATCCGTGTACTTAAATCTTTCGACGAGAATAAGGTAAAGGAATCTACAGTTGAAAAACCAAGATGAGGGATGTAATCTGGAGCGAGAAATTCGTAGCTTGCCTTTGCTCAAATATCTAGAGGATCGGCAAATAACGTTGAGGGATATGATAGATACAGCCTTAGAATTGCTTGTGCCTCATCCCGGTGTAGAGACAAGAGAAAAAGCCGTTGAATTTCTTAAGGAAGAGTTCTTTGAAGCCTTGTCTGATGTGAATGTTTCTTGTTTGGAGGTTGCGTGTTTCCGGGCAGAGGAGGACGCGAAAGCTGGCTTGGTTCCGGGCTTGACGCAGGAGAGATTCACGGGCCGTCCGGGGCTTGTAGCCGATGAACTTCTCGGGATGACCATAGCCAATTATATAGCTGGGGCAAAAGGGATTTTTGAGTTTATACGATTCGACCAAGCTAAGCCGGGCATCTTAAAGAAGCTTGGTCCAATCACAAATGACGCAATAGGCGGACTCATCGCAGGTGTCTCATCAAACATGTACACACGGGCCACAATTGAAACTTCTAAACGACGCAAACAATAGTCAGAAATTATTGGCCTCTCGCAGATTGCCTAGAACAAGATTTAACATCTTCTCCGCTCCAATAGTGATGAAACCCAGAGTTGAGTGATAAGATGTACCAGATGGCGGTTGGAAATCTATACGAAGCCTGGGTTCAAGGAGTCAAGCACATCTGGAATAAAGGAGCTGTTGTCTTTGATGGGGAAGAACGATTAAGAGAAATCTTAAATTTAGTCTTGGAGGTTCGGAATCCAACGGAGCGCATGGCTGAGGTTGAAAAATCGGCGCCGAAAGCTATGATCCGAGAAATCATGGACTTGACGTTTAAGAGGGAGCCCAATGAAGAATTGGGGTACAGTTATGGAGAGAGGATGTTTAATTTTAAAGGAATAGATCAGATCCAGTGGGCAATAGATAGACTGAACAGAAAGCCTGAATCCAAGTCTGCTTCGATCGGGTTGTTGATGCCGGAGAGGGACACTAGGGCGGAGCACATCCCTTGCATGGTCCTTGTTGATTTTAAGAAGAGGGATGGAAAGTTGAATCTGACAGCGATTTTCAGAAGTCATGATTACGGTAAGAAGGCTCTTCCGAATTTCGTTGCGTTAGGAAGGTTATTGGAACAAGTTTCAAAGGCAACGCACTCTGAGACAGGAAAATTAACGTGCCATTCCATTTCGGCGCACATATATGAGTCAGATTCGAAGCTGATCCAGAGCATAGTCTTAAGATGACTGTCTCTGCAATGTTTTTAAGTAAGGTTTTTTACTTATTTTTCTTAGGTTGTTGAGTGTGGTTAATGTTACGTTTGCAGTTCCAGAGGAATTGCATGTTATTATGAGGCGGCATCCTGAGATCAAGTGGAGCGAGATTGCGCGGAAAGCCATGTGGGAGTACGCGCGCAAGTTGGAGTTAATGGAGAAGCTTACCGCTGAGAGTGGGCTTTCTGAGAAGGACGTGTTGGAGCTGGACAGAAAGGTTAAAGCTGGATTGAACATGAGGTACAGGCAAGAGTAGTCTCAAAGGCGGTTAGCAGTGAAGCTTGTTGTAGATATAAGCGTCTTGACATAGTATCCATGTCTTCTCGTTAAAGGTTCGAAATCTTTAGGATTGTTGTTAGTAGAGGCTGAAGCTATGCCTTTTCCATACAGGTAATCAAGTCGGTTGAGTACATTCTCAACCTGTCTAACATGTCGGCAGATAGTTTCCGAAAATGGGCAACACTGTCTCTAATGGGCTTCAGTTCTCTGAATTTTGCAGCAAGTATTATCTCATCTTTAAAGATTGGTTTGAAGACGGGCCAATTGTCCTTTCTTTGTATGATTTTGATGTAATCAGAGAAATCCAAATAGCACACTAATGGATGCTCTTCCCCTTTATACCAAGGCCACACCACTTCGTTTTTCTCTTTCCTTTCTTCGGCGTTTTTTCTCACGTCCGAGGGAACACGTTGTTTCCACCAGTTTCTTGACGCTGAACCAAGTCGAGTTTCAATACAGTTCCGTAGTTTAGTCTCGAGTTTTTCCAAAAGTTGTTCAGCAGCCCCAATAATCTTAGACTTCTCTTTATCGGAAAGAAAGTTTCCAAGTTTTTCGTCTATTCTAACCGCCCAGAGATCACGGGCAAATATGTCTGGGCTACCAGCTCCGAGAGCCTTCCCGGTGTATTTTTTGTTTGAGAAATAATCTGTCTCTGCTTTAACCGCATCCCTGAGCGTTTTCAAACAAGATTTAATGCTTCGGTCCTCCAATTTTCTGTTTGTGTTTTCACAATACCAAATGATACGTGTCAACAGACTTAGTAACATCCTGACTCCCTTGTTCGTGGCCAAAACGTATTTTTTGTCGTTTTTCCATTGCTTCAAAAAAGTTGACTCAACACTCCTGAAATACTTCTGCAAGATTCCATATGATTTTCTTCCGTATTTTGTCACTATTTCTTTGAATCGGAAATAGTCCACAATGGTAGCTAGTGTTATCTTTCCCCGTTCTGTTGATAAGATTCTTATTCTTGACCCAAACTGAGGAAGTTTTCTGAGTCTTTTAGCAGTTCTTATGCGTAACAGAATCTTTTCATCATCATCAATTTCTAGGTAGTCATACAGGTCCAATAACAGATTTCTCTCTATCTTCTTTTGAAATTCATTGATTTCTCGAAACAAATTCGCCTGCAATCTATGCTTAGATCTAATGCCGGTCACAATTAGTTTGAAATTCCTGAGGACGTTGTTCCTCTCAGTCTCATCTAAGTACTCCTTTAATCGACAAAACCCATAGAGGCGGTGTTGCCCGTCTATAATCCATACTGAACAGGTTTTCGCGGGAATGTGGAGTTTACCATTCTCAAATCTTGCCTTTTCTTCGAAAGACACAACAAGATTGTTCGCCAACATGGAATCTTCTTTCTGTGAAAGAAATCGGCCGATCTGTGACAAACGTCCAGATTTTAACATTCTTTGGTACGCATTGGGATCCATCGAAGCTCTTCGAAAAACATACGCTATGTTAAGTAGTTTTCTTGGCTCGATTGAAAAAATCCAAAGCTTCTCTCCCTTAGGATGCTGTTTTATCTGGAGGGCATCTACCACATATGGCTTTGCTTCCAATTGTATTCTTAAATCTAACAGGTCTTTAAGAATTATGTATCTTGAGTAAGGCGCCCCTAAAGTTCTTACAGTATCCTTATAGTATTCAAGCATTTCACTGTCCCAATATACTACCTTATATTTGCGTTTGAGTTGTTGAGCAGTGTCTTTTCCCTTGAGCTTTGCGGGTATGGTGTAACCTTCAAGAGCAAGAAGCCCTATGTCAACATTGTATTGACTAACATAGGAGTGATATCTTCTCACAAGTTCATTGAGCGCTGTGTACTCACGCCCTTCTTGATCACTTGACTTGCATCGAATAATCATTTTTACCGTGGCGTTTTCCTCTGTTTTATGCGTTACAATGATGTCTGGCCCCTCCTCTGTTGGCATTTGTATCGCAACTTCTGCTTTTCCAAAACCTGCTTGGACAAGAAGCCTGCGAAAATCGCGTACAAATTTCTGTTTGTGTTGGTCTGCTTGAGTGGAGGGCTTTACCACTTCCGACCTCTCATTTAATCTTAGTGTTTCAAGACACCTTTTGAGTTTGGCTTCTCAAATACAAAAACATATTCATGCGCCAATAGATAATTTCCCAAACCCTTGTTGAAGTAAAACTCAGTAGATGAATCTTTATGCTGCAACTTTATGATAATTTCCTTTAGCGCAAGATCCTCTTCTTGAAACCTTTTCATAACCTCGAAACCAAGAGGGACCAGCTTTTTGTCTTTCCTTATGTCTCCCATCAATATTGCGCAATGTCCACCTTCCTTCAAAAGCGCGCTCGTCTGTTTTGCAACCTTTTGCATTTCGTCACAGAAGACGTCAGCATCGTCAATATGAGAAAAATCAGCTTCCGAATTTTCCGTGTATTTAATAGCGTCAAGATATGGCGGATGCCCACAAACAAGATCTATGGAGTTCTCAGCAAACCCTAGTCTGGAAAGAATTTCCACAGATTTTCTAGCATCTCCTAATCTTACAATGGGTCTATAATCGTCCGATAGGTTGACATCATCTTTGTCTGATGCCGTTTCCATTTCTCTGATCCTTTGTTTACTCATTTTTACGGCCATCGGATTTATGTCGATTCCCACGCTTTTTCTGCCGAGTAAATAGGCCTCTATCAAGGTAGTCCCGCCACCAACAAAAGGATCAAAAACGATGTCTCCTCCCCTAGTGTACCTCAAAATCAAGTTTCTCGGAAGTTGGGGGGGCCAGTTCCCACGATAGTCACTTTGATGAGTTGCCCATTCACCGCGTTTCAGAAAACTCCATACTGTTGTGTTTTCAAGCTGAGAATCTTGGGGCAACCATGAGACGATTTTTTCTTTTCGCGGAATTTTCAGTGAGGCCTTGCCTTCCTCAACCAGTCTTTTGATTTCATGCTCTATAACTGTCCAAGTGAAAATTGCTTTATATTTCCACATTATGCGCCTAGGTGCCCAACCTTTATTCCGCAAACGCACAAAATCTGAACACCAAGAATTCCATGTTTTGAGATGCTGCTTTTTCATGTGAGGCACGATTGTGTTTCTGCAAACTTTGCCGCAAAAGCATTTAACCGTTCTTGAATCATTCTTATCATAGAAAACCTCAATGAGATTAAGGTCTGCAGCAGTATTCATAAATCGCCCTTTCGTATGTATATAAGAGTTATTATTATTTTTTATTGCGTTCTTGATGGCAATAGTGTCCAAAGATCAAAAAGACTGACTTGGTGCTCATAAGAAAGCCCATGCGGAAGCGTAGAGGGGTTTAAGTGCCTAGCTATTGCAAAAGCTGAATATCTAGTGTAACTCGCGTTACATCAAACTTAAATACTGGGCTTTCCAGCTTATTAGTGCGATTAAGTTTCTAAAAGGGAAACAAAATGTCTTTGGAGCAAAAAGCTCAGATTCTTGAAGTGGCAACATCAGCTCCTTCTGGCATTAGAGATTTAGGCAGGGCACTAAAATGCAAAACGTCAACAACCATATCCCTCTCAAAAAAGATGGCTGAAGAGAGACTGATCGAGTTCCAAATGGTGAAATCTTCTAAGCGAGGCAGACCCAAGAAAAACATAGTATGCACGCCTCTAGGCCTGGATTTCCTCGAAACCTACAGAAAATTGAAAACGAAGCCGCTCAGAGCCGGAAAACAAGACTTAGAACACGCAGTTAAAGACGCATTATACACCCAGAGACTCGTTAACCGCGGTCACTCACCATTCAAAACCTTCATGGAGCTAAACACAATTGTCCGCAACATTAAAGTCACTTCAGAGACTCACCAAACTGTTTGAAGAAAAAAACATCCCCTACATGATCATCGGCGGCTACGCCCTCCCATTCTACGGAAGAATCCGAACAACACTCAACCTAGACATAGCCGTCGCAGTCAAAACCGAACAAGAACTAAACCAACTCCACAAATGGCTCCAATCAATCAACATAGAAGTCACCAACTACTCGCGAAACAACCCCTCAATGACGGTCATAGATCAAAAAGAACAAGTCGAAACCGAACTCTGGCTCAAACCAGACGGCATCACATTCGACAACGAAACCCTCAAAAGAAGAAGAAAAGCCAAGCTAAACTCCATCAACACATGGATAATCAGCCCAGAAGACTTCATAGTAAACAAACTAGCCAGACCAGACAGAGGCGCCGTAGACGAACAAGACGTAAAAAGCGTATTGGTCAGACAGGCAAACAAACTAGACCACAAATACTTAACAAAAAGAGCCCAACAAGCCGACGTACTCACAATACTACAAACCATCCAAACGGCTTAGACATCAATCTTGTTCTGATGCCTTATATGCTATGGCCAGACACTTAAGAGATGGGCTGAAGGTTTAAATGCTGAACTTCGCTCACTCCTATTTTGGTGTTTCAGCGTGGGCTTAGAATCGAGAAAATGGATAAACCAGCACCTGCCAGAACTGAGGAAAAAATACCCCAACAAAACAGTTTTAGTCTGCGAAGAAAAAGTGATCAAAACCATAGATGAACCGCTCGACCCAATCAAAATCAACCAAATCGCCAAAAAACTATGCAAGGGCAAAGATTGGAGCTATACATACGTGGCTGAACAAGAGGAAGAATACATCCTTTGATACTGATAGACATCGAAGTCTACAATAACATCGA
>Ga0315309_1001875_pt1 | contig 12491 bp, 11 predicted proteins | sample TDP4_MG_FD_203080 | JGI IMG/M metagenome (GOLD analysis project Ga0315309, IMG submission 203080) | Freshwater sediment microbial communities from Lake Towuti, South Sulawesi, Indonesia - TDP4 | ecosystem: Environmental > Aquatic > Freshwater > Lake > Sediment | place: Indonesia: South Sulawesi...
GCGGATGGAACCCGAGTTGATCGCGTCTGAGGCGCTGGAGGCAGCCATCCGCGCCGGTGGGGGCGTGTTCCGCGAGATGTGCCGGGTGATGCGCATCGCCGTGGGTCGGGCGCTGGCTGCCGGGCGGGACCGCATAGAAGCCGAAGATGTGGACTGGGCTGGAGCTGAGATCCGCAACGAGTACAGGCGTATCCTGACCGACGAGCAGCGCCATATCCTGCGGCAGGTGTGCCAGCACAACCGCCTGAGCCAACCGGACAAGCTGAGCCCGCTGCTACAGATGCTGGCTGTGTTAGAGTACCGCAACAAAGAGAACTGGTGCGACGTGCACCCGGCGCTGATCGAGTTGTTAGACGAGGATATGTGAGATGGCGACAAAGCAGACGGCAGTGTTTGAGCCTTTGACCGAGCGGGTGGACCGGCTGGCCCGCGAGCTTGAGCTGGCCATCCGCTGGGACCGGCCCTCCATCCTGCTGGCCGTGTACCGCTCGATGTATGTGATGGGAGACGCAGCAGCGGCGCTGGAGGCGCGGCTGCGCGAAGAGGGGCAACAGGTGATATGGGTGAGGGTCAATGACGAGGCGGACGCTGATATCCCCTTGCGCCTGGCTGAGCATCCCCAACGAAATGGAACCGTTTTCTTCGTCAGTGGGTTGCAGTGGGGCGGCAAAACGGCCCTGCGGGCGCTGAATATCCGCCGTGAGTATTTTGTGGACGAACGATTGCGGGCCGTGTTCTGGCTGACCGAGAACGAAGCGGTGGCCATTGCTCGTGAAGCGCCGGACTTTTGGGCCTTCCGCTACCGCGTAGTGGAGTTCGTCGAACCACCGGAACCGGACCGGGCGGCCGCCGTGGCCCGTGAGCTGGCTTGGTGGGGTTTTGAAGATCGCACGCTGCGTGAGGACACCGAAGCCAAGATCGCCCTGCGGGAGACACTGCTGGCCGACCTGCCCGAGGGGGACGAGACCCTGGCTGCGCGGGCTGAGCTACAGTTCACGTTGGGCAGGCTGTACTGGGCTGACTACCAGCGCGAGCGGGCAGAGGAGTCCATCCAGGCTGCGCTGGAGATAGCGCGGCGTATTGGGAACGTGTGGCTGGAGGCCCGGTGTCACGATGCCCTGGGCCGCGTCTACCGTGCCCTGGGCCGATACGAGGAGGCTATCGCCGCATACCAGCGGGCCATCCGACTCAGGCCGGACTGGATCTACCCCCACATTAACCTAGGCCTCGTCTACGCTGCCCTAGGTCGGTACGACGAGGCCATTGCCGTATATCAGAAGGCCATCGCACTGTACCCGCAGAACGCCTATCTCCACAGCCTCCTGGGCACTGTCTATTATACCCTGGGCCGCTACCAAGAGGCGATGGCCGTGCTCCAGCGGGCCATCGAGCTCAATCCGCCGAAGGTCTACCTCTACAACGCCCTGGGCGACATCTACCGCACACTGGGCCGCTACGATGAGGCGGTGGCCGAGTACCAACAGGCTATTGAGCTTGATCCCAAGTTTGCACCGGCTTATTTCAACTGGGCGCTGGTCGAAGTCCGACGCAACAATGTGGATGCTGCCCTGGAACAGCTCAAACGCGCTATTGCTCTGAAGCCCAGAGAGTTTATCGAGAGAGCCAGGAAAGCCAGCGGCTTTGACAGCATCCGCCACGACCCGCGCTTCCAGGCACTGGTCGGCAGAGGGCCGGACACCGGCGCTCAGGAGGGAGAAGGGTGAACACCAGCGAAACGCCTCAGCCTCATCGTCCACAACAGATGTCTGAGTACGCCGAGGCCTGTCTCTTGGCGCTCTCGGCCCAGGGGCTGGGGAGGAAAATCTCCCTGGGCGGTGCGCTCGGCCTGGCACACTACTACGAGTACCGCCTGACCCACGACGTGGACGCCGGGTGGATGCCGGACGCGACGGCAGAGGAACGACAACGGGTTGTCCAGGCCATCCAGGACGCGCTGCGGCCCTTCGGCCCGGTGCGGGTGCGAACGTGGGGCGATGTGGTCGGGGTAGAGTTGCAGCAGGAAGGGCGGACGGTGTTCAGCTTCCAGGTAGCGCGCCGGTCGGCCCAACTGGCACTGCCCCAACCTGTCCCCTGGACGGACGCCTGGCTCGACAGTTTCCCAGACCTGGTAGCTGCCAAGATGGTGGCCCTGGTGGAACGGGGAGCGCCGCGCGACCTCCGGGACATCTACATGCTGTGCCAGGCTGGGGTGACAACCCCAGAGCAATGTTGGACGCTGTGGCGACGGCGGCAGCAACTGAGCAGCAGCGATACCGACGCAGCCCGCGCCCGCCTGGCCGTACAGACCCATCTGGCCCGCATCGCCCTGCATCGCCCCCTGAACCAGATCGCCGACCCAACCGGACGGGCGGCGGCTGAACAGGTGCGCACCTGGTTTGAGAAAGAGTTCTTGAATGTCCTCATGGATTGATAGCACCCTATATCCCGATATGGAGCCGCCCGAAACGCTGGAGACTCTGGCCGACCGGGTGGACTTTCTGGCCCGGCTCTGCGCTGCGTGGGACTTTGGAGTGTTGCCCTACCCAGAGACCGTGGCCGAGATCCGTCGCCCGGAATGGCGGGAGGCGGTGGATGCCTGTCGCCTGCTGACCTCGCCGGCCTACCACCTGCTGCGAGCCTGGCACAACCTGGAACCTTTGCCCTACCTGGGAGCGCGCTTGGCCTACATCTGGGAGGACCCTAACCTGAAGTATATCTAGCCTGACACTCCCTGTTCAACTTGAGTCAGAGAGGCAAAAAGATGCCGATGATCCTACCCATCACAGCCAGAGTCAATGCCAGGAACCACCTGGAAATTGGCGGGTGCGATTGCCTGGACCTGGCCCGGGAATTCGGCACCCCGCTCTATATCTTTGACGAAGCGACCCTGCGTAACCGGTGCCGGGCCTACCGGGAAGCCTTTGGCCGCCGTTACGCCGATGTCCTTGTCCTCTATGCCAGCAAAGCTTTCCTCAATCCAGCCCTGGCTGCCATTTTCAAAGAGGAAGGTCTGGGGCTGGACGTGGTTTCCAGCGGGGAACTCTACGTGGCCAAGAAGTCTGGGTTTCCCCTGAGCAAGGTCTACTTTCACGGCAACAACAAGTCGGCCGAGGAGCTAGCCATGGCCCTGGACTGGGGCGTAGGGCGCATCGTGGTGGACAATTTCCACGAACTGGAGATCCTCAATCGCCTAGCCCTGGAAAAGGGGCAAGTGGCCGAGATACTCCTGCGCCTCTCGCCGGGAGTGGACCCGCACACCCACGCTTACAACACCACAGGGATCGTGGACTCCAAATTCGGCTTCCCCATCGCCACAGGCCAGGCAGAGGCAGCCTTGGAGCAAGCCCTGGCCTCGCCCGATCTGCGGCTGGTGGGCCTCCACGCCCACATCGGCTCGCAGATCTTTGAGTTGGAGCCCTACCGGGATACAGTGCGCATCCTCCTGGAGTTTGCCGCGGACATGGTAGAGAGGCATGGCTTCCAGATGGCAGAATTTTCCCCAGGCGGTGGCTGGGCTATCCGCTACACCCAGGCCGATGAGCCGCCAGAGCCGGAGGGGATCGCCGAGGCGGTGGTGGAGACGCTGCGGGATGAGGCCGCCTGGCATTGCCTCCCGTTGCCGAAACTGGTGGTTGAGCCGGGGCGCTCCATTGTGGGACTGGCGGGGGTGGCCCTCTACAGCGTGGGGGCCCGCAAAGAGGTCCCCGGCCTTCGCACCTACGCCTTTGTGGATGGCGGCATAGCCGACAACATCCGCCCGGCCCTCTACAGAGCCCGCTATGAAGCCATCGTGGCCAACAAGGCCGGCGATCCGGCCACGGAAACAGTGACCATTGCCGGGAAGTACTGCGAGTCAGGTGACATCTTGATCCAGGAAATCGCACTCCCGCCTTTGGTGGCTGGCGATTTGTTGGCGATACCTGCCAGCGGGGCGTACTGCCTGAGTCTGGCCAGTAACTACAACCTCGCTCTCCGCCCGCCGATTGTCCTGGTGAAGGAGGGCAAGGCCAGGCTGATTCGCCGCCGGGAGAGCTACGAAGACCTGCTCAGGAATGACCTGTTCGGAGAGGAGAAGAAGTATGTCCGACAAAATGAGAGTCTACCCTTTTGATGTTCTCCTTAACTGGATATTGAAAGAGCTTGAGGAGAACCAGTCTATCTTTGGGATCCACCGCTCTCTCTTCTATATCCCCAAAAAGGACAGCCCCTATGCCATCGGGGATCTCTTTGGGCATTACCTGGCCACCCCCATCGGACCGGGGGCGGGCCCCCATACCCAGTTGGCCCAGAACATCGTCTGCGCCTGGCTCTCTGGCGGCCGGTTTATCGAATTGAAGACCGTCCAGATCATGGACGAACTGGAGATCCCCAGGCCCTGCATTGATGTGGAGGACGAGGGCTATAACGTCGAGTGGTCCCAGGAGCTCAAGCTGGAGCAGTCGGCCAGCGAGTACGTCAAGGCCTGGGCCTTGATCCACGTCCTCCGCTGGCTCCTTGGCTTCGAGGACCTTCCATTCGGCACGATTTTCAACATGAGCGTTGGCTACAACCTGGAGGGGATTCAGAGCCCGCCCATGACCCGCTTCATGGACCGGCTGGAGGATGCGTCCGAGGAAATCGCTGAAATCCAGGCGGTTCTGAAAGAAAAGTTTCCCCGGTTCAGCGACATCGAGATTCCGGCCCGGATCACAGACAACATCACCCTTTCCACCATGCACGGCTGCCCCCCGGACGAAATCGAACGGATCGCCCGATACCTGCTGGAGGAAAGGAGGCTGCACACCGCGGTCAAGCTGAACCCCACCCTGCTGGGCAAAGAGACGGTGATGCGCATCCTCCACGACCATCTCGGCTTCAGGGAGATCCACATCCCCGAGGCGGTCTTTGAGCACGACCTGCAGTACGATCGGGCGGTGGAACTGATCAAAACCCTGAAAAAGGTGGCCGCAGAGCGGGGCCTGACCTTCGGGCTCAAATTGAGCAACACCCTGGCTATGGCCAACCACAAAGGCCGCCTTCCCGGCGACGAAATGTACATGTCGGGCCGTGCCCTTTACCCCATCACCATCAACCTTTTCCACAAACTCTCCCAGGACTTCGGCGAGACTTCGCCGAGCTCAGTCGAGGCGCTCAGTCGAGCCGAGTTCGGCGGCGACCCTTCGCCAAGCTCAGGGCAGGCTCTGAACGTTTCCTTCTCTGCCGGAGCCGATGCCTTCAATCTGACCGGCATCCTGGCCGCCGGTGCCCGGCCGGTTACCACGGTCACGGACTTGCTGAAGCCGGGCGGCTACTCCAGGTTCCTTCAATACCTGGAGAACCTGGAAAGGGATATGGAGAGGCTGGGGGCAAAGAGCCTGGAGGAACTGGCCCGAAACAAGCTGGCCAACCTGGAAAGTGAGGCCGCCCGGGCCCTGGAAGCCCCGCGCTACAAGAAGGACTACCACCCCTACGGCCTGCCCAAAGTCGAATCGAAACTGGGCCTTTTCGACTGCATCGCCGCTCCCTGTATGGAGAAATGTGCGGTCCAGCAGGACGTGCCCGACTACGCCTGGTTAATCTCCCGCCAGAAATACAATGAGGCGTTGAAGGTCATCCTCTCCCGTAACCCCCTGCCCGGTGTCACCGGCTACGTCTGTAACCACCTGTGCCAGACCCGCTGCACCCGCAACAACTACGACGAGCCGGTCGCCATCCGGGCTCTAAAACGGTTTGCCGCCGAAAAGGGTAAGGGCAGAGAAACCAGGTTTTTGGGGAAAAACCTGGTTTCTGAGGCCCGCGTGGCCGTGATCGGCAGCGGCCCCTCGGGGCTGGCTGCGGCCTGTTTCCTGGCCCTGAACGGCATCCAGGTGACCGTTTACGAAGCCAGAGACCAGGCCGGGGGGATGCTGACCTCGGCCATCCCTTCCTTCAGGCTGCCCGAGGCCATTGTCCAGGAGGACATTGACCGGATCGAGAAGTTGGGAGTCAAGATCGAGCTTTCCCACCCCATCACCACCCCTCCGCAGGAGCTTCTGGGCAAGGGGTTCGATGCCGTCTACATCGCCTCGGGAGCGGAAGAAAGCACCCGTTTGGCTATCGAAGGCGAGGAGGGCGAAGGCGTCTACGATGCCCTCGATTTTCTGGACAGGGTGAGACGGGGCGAAAGGGCTGACCTGGGCAACAGGGTCCTGGTGATCGGTGGGGGGAACTCGGCTATGGACGCGGCCCGAACGGCCAGACGGATCGCCAGCGGCCCGGTGACGGTCGTCTACCGGCGGACCCGCCGGGAGATGCCGGCCATCGAGGAAGAGGTCGAGGAAATTTTAGCGGAAGGCGTCACCCTGGAAGAACTCGCTTCTCCTACCAGGGTTATCCTGAAGGACGAGAAGGTTGCTGCCCTGGAGTGCATTCGGAACGAGTTGGGAGAGGTCGGCGAGGATGGGAGGAGAAGGCCGGTTCCCATCGAAGGCAGTGAGTTTGAAATTGGGGCCGATGCCATCATCGTGGCCATCGGCCAGATGCCGGACGTTTCCTTTCTCGACGGAAGCGCCGTCTCACTACGCAAAAACGGCACCATCGCTGCCGATCCCGCGACCTGCCTGACGGGAGAAAAGCATACCTATGCGGGAGGGGATGTCGTAAGGGGGCCTTCCACCATTATCGAGGCCATTGCCGACGGAAGGCGGGCGGCGGAAGCCATCTGCCGGGAGTTGGGGATAGAGACTGCTCCGCCGGCCGTCGTTCTCCCCCGACTCTCCGAGGAAGAGATGGTAAACCTAAAGAGAACCAGGGCCAGAAAAGAACTTCAGAACAGAGCCCCAATGCTTCCCCTCGAACAAAGGGGCGGGTTCGACCTGGTGGAAGAAACCCTGACGGAGGAAGCGGCCCTAAGTGAAGCGGCCAGGTGTCTGCAATGCTCGACCCTGTGCGACAAGTGCGTGGAGGTGTGCCCTAACCGGGCCAACTATATCTATACCCTTCGACCCTTCGACGTGCTCAGGGCATCGTTACACTCAGGGCAAGCCATCTCTCCGGTCATTCTGAGGCTGCCAAAGATTTCCTGCCGGCAGGGTAAACTGACGGCGAAAGGGGAAGAGGTTTTCAGACTTGACCAGACCCGGCAGATCATCCACGTGGATGATTTCTGCAACGAGTGCGGCAACTGTGAAACCTTCTGTGTCCATGACGGCAAACCCTACCTGGACAAGCCCAGGCTCTTCCTCAAGGAAAGCGACTTTAAGCTGGAAGATGACAATGTCTTCCACATTGAGAAAAGCACGAAAGAATGGATCATCAGGAGGCGGGAAGGTGGGAAAGAGTCGCGTCTGTCTGTGGAAAACGGCAGCGACGAGTTGCTATTCGAAAACGATCTGCTGACAATAAGAATCTCCCCCCTTGTGAGCCCGACGAACGGCTCCGCTGATTTTCAAATCAAGGCGATGGAGATGAAAAAGGACTTTCAGGGTGAGTTTTCCCTGGCTGGCCCGGCGGAGATGTATGTGATTCTCAAAGGTCTTTCCACGTCTCTGTCCTTCTTGCCCTTCGAGGAGACAATGCCGAGCCACTGAGGGATTGGAGTTCACTCATGTATGAAGTCAACAGCCAAAAGCTGGCAGAGATCACGCGCCGTTATGACCTTGACCTGATCATCGTCCTGTGGCGCAACAGCGCCGCTTCGGCTCCCAGGCGCAGGGGCAGGCCCGCCCAGGGAGCGATATTGACGTGTATGACCAGAGTAAGTTCTCTGACCTGCAGGGCAAGTACTTGAAGGAGCGCTACGCCTGATGGACGAGCGACAGACACGGCTGATCCAGCAAAAATTGATGAATATGGACAGCTACCTTGAGGAACTTGGGCCTTACCTGGAAAGCTCCTTAGAGGAGTATCTGGAGAAGCCCGGTCAGCGCAGGATTGTAGAGCGGGAGAGATGACCCAACTGCGAGAGGCTCTAGGGATAGGACGAGGCGATGTTGTCTCCTTTGTGGGCGCTGGCGGCAAGACCACCACAGCCATGCGCCTGATGGTCGAACTGGCCGAAGCCAGCCAATCGGTGGTTTTCACCACCACCACCAAAATTCTGGAGCCGGTGTTGGCTGGAGACGAGCGACTGGTCCTGAGCGAGCAGCCAGAGACCATTCTGAAGATAGTGCCCGAGTTGCTGGCCTGCCGCCTGAAAGTGTTCCTGGCCGTCCGACGGTTGGAGGAGACCGATTCCACACCGTACAAAGACCCCGACTACCCTTTTCCCGTCCGGGCCAACAAGCTGCAGGGTGTCACACCGGAAATGGTGGATCGGCTGGCAGCGGCCCTGCCCGAACTGGTCATCCTCAACGAGGCCGACGGGGCCAGACACCGCTCCCTGAAAGCTCCGGCCGCCCACGAGCCCATGGTACCGACCAGCACCACCCTGCTGGTGCCTATGGCCAGCCTCCACGTGCTGGGCAAGCCCCTGAGCGACGGATACGTCTTCCGACCGGAACGGGTGGCCGCCCTCAGCGGGACAGCCCTTGGGGAGCCGGTAACCGTGGACACGGTGGCGGCTGTGCTGACTCATCCCCAGGGAGGCCTGAAGGGCGTCCCTCCCCAGGCGAGGGTGGTTCCGCTCCTCAACCAATGGGAGGGGGAGACAGCTTCGGCAGAAGCCAGGGAAGTGGCAGAGCTTGTCTTGCGCCACGAGCGCATCCAACGAGTGGTGGTCGCTTCCCTGCGGCAGGCTGACCCGGTGTTAGACATGATTGAGGTGGAGCCTATTAAACGCCCCAAAGTAGCTGCCATCGTGTTGGCCGCCGGTGCCTCCACCCGCTACGGGCAGCCCAAGCAACTGCTGCCCGTCGGCGGTAAGACCATGCTTCAGTACGTCGTGGACGTCGTCCTGGCTTCGCCGGTAGATCAGATCATCGTCGTCCTGGGCCACCGTGCAGGCGAGATGGGGGCCATTCTGAAGGACACGCCCGCCGACATCGTGACCAATGAGGAATGGGAAGCCGGCCTGAGCACCTCGATGCAGGCCGGGCTGCGGGCCGTCAGACCTGATGCCCAGGCCGCCCTCTTTATCCTGGCCGACCAGCCGGCCATCACGCCGGAGATCATAGCTGCCCTCCTTGGACGCTACCGCGAAACCGGGGCCTTTATTGTGGTGCCTACTTATCAGGGAAAACGGGGCAACCCTGCCCTCTTCGACCGTTCCCTCTTCGCCGAGTTGTTCAAGGTGCGAGACGACCAGGGTGGGCGGCAACTCATTGACGTGTACGGAGACAGGACAGAAAGGGTAGAAGTCGGTTCGGAGGCGGTGCTGATAGACGTGGACACGGAAGAAGACTACAATCGTTTTAAGATGCAAGATGCAAAATGACACAGACAAACTGGGACCTATCGAAAACCTCATCATTGACATGGACGGCGTCCTCTACCAAGGCGATGAGGCCATACCCGGTGCGAAGGAATTCTTCGCCTTTCTCAGAGCGCGCCCCATAGGTTTCATCCTAGCGACTAACAACTCCACCCGCACCGCCCAGCAGTACGTGGACAAGCTGGCCCGTATGGGAGTGGAAGTGGCCCTATCGGAGATTTTGACTTCGTCGCAGGCCGCGGCCATGTACCTGGAAACCTTGGCTCCGCCGGGGACAAAGGTCTATGTGATCGGCGAAGAGGGCCTCGAAACCGCTGTGCGGGAAAGGGGTTATATCATTAGCGGAGACGGTGCCGAGTTCGTGGTGACAGGCATGGACAGGCGACTTACTTACGAGAAGCTCAAGGTGGCCACCCTCCTCATCCGCAAGGGAGCCAGGTTCATCGGCTCTAACCCAGACAAGACCTTGCCCACCGAGGAAGGCTTTATCCCAGGCGCCGGGGCCATGCTGGCCACTTTGGAGGCCTCCACAGGCGTTGCCCCTACCATTGTAGGCAAGCCAGAGCGTACCCTCTTTGAACTGGCCCTGGCCAAATTGGGAAGCAGCCAAGAGGACACGGCAGTCATCGGGGATCGTCTAGAAACCGACGTCCTGGGTGGGTACAACGCTGGCCTGACGACCATTCTGGTCCTGTCAGGAGCCGCCAATCGCCAGGACGTGGACAGCGCACCAGTCAAACCTGACCTCGTTTTCGAGGACATACGGCACCTGCACGAAGCCTGGCTGCAGCTATAGCCAAGTTATACCTGTTCAGTAGGGGCAATCCCTTGCGGTTGCCCTCGCCACTCCAGATCCAGCGGCACCGTGGCAGAGACCGTCACCGTTCGACTGATCTCCACCGGCACACTGAGGTCTATGGGCACGGTCATCGCCACCGGAACGTCCACGTCCAGCGGTGCCTCGACGGTGATGTCCCCCAGCAGGGTGTGGATAGGTAATTGCAACGTTTGCTCGACTGACACGGTGGTACTGATGGGGATAGCAGCCACGATGGACACGTCCAGCTTTTCATGGAAGGGCACCTCGGCCACAACGGGCAGTTCATCCTGGAAATGGAAAGTGTAGCGGATGGTCTCCCCTTGCAACGCCCCCAGAGCAACAGTGGCCTGTGCCGTCAAGCGTAGCGCTGCTCGCCAGGCACGATAGAGCTGCACGACGATGAAGGCATCAAGGACCAACGAGACCAGAACAAAGATCACCAGCAGAGCCCAAGCTATTTTGCGCATCTTCCCTCCCCAGCGGTGTGATGCAGGGATTATACCCTGCTTCGCCGAGGCCGTCAATGCAGCGCGGCGCTTATGCTGTTGAATAATGGTAGGGCAGGTTTCCATACCTGCCTCTGGGATGGCGGCTATGGAAAGCCGCCCTATTGACTTTAATGGGCAAGTTGTAGTATACTCATAGCGAGTCCGGTAGGGAATTTTGTTTGACAGGAGGTGGTGAGAATGTTTTACTTTGACCCTTTGTATTTTGTCTTTGCCTTGCCAGCGTTGTTGCTGGCCTTCTACGCGCAGTTCAAGGTCCAGTCATCTTATCGCAGATACTTGCAGGTGCGCAACCAGCAAGGCATCAGCGGCCTGGAAGCGGCGCAGCGTCTGCTCTACGCCAATGGCCTGAGCCACGTCCGCATCGAGGGCACGCGGGGCGAGCTGACCGACCACTATGATCCCCGCACCCAGACCCTGCACCTTTCGGCTGGCGTGGCTCGTAGCCCATCGGTGGCCGCTCTGGGCATCGTAGCCCACGAGGTAGGCCACGCCGTGCAAGATGCCACAGCCTACGCCCCCTTGAAGCTGCGCTCGGGCCTGGTGCCCATGGTCAACATCGGCTCGTGGCTAGGGCCTGTCCTCTTTATGGTGGGCCTGTTGTTCAACTCCCCCAATCTGGCCTGGGTGGGGGTGGCAGCCTTTGCTGGCAGCCTGGTCTTTGCCCTCGTCACCCTGCCCGTGGAATACAATGCCAGCCGCCGAGCGATGCAAATGCTCCAGGCCAGCGGCTTGGTCAGCCAGGCGGAACTGAGAGGGGCCAAGAGCGTCCTGTCGGCGGCGGCTCTGACCTACGTGGCCGCCGTGGCTCAGGCTCTATCCACCCTCCTCTACTACATCTTCCTGCTGACCGGCTTCCGCCGCCGGGATTAACCTGATGATGTCGCATTTCCATGTCATTGCGAGGAGCCGAAGCCCTGAGCCGAAGCGAAGGGGCTGCGTGGCGGGCGGCGACGAAGCAATCCCAGGAGGCAAAGAGATTGCTTCGTTTCACTCGCAATGACACTTTAAAAGAAGGGGCCATGCCCGACAAAATCGCCCTGCTCGACCTGACACATACTCAATTGAGGGAGCTGTTGACATCCTGGGGCGAGCCTTCTTTTCGGGCCGATCAGGTCTGGGGATGGCTGTATCGTTCCCTGGTCTCCGATTTCAACCAGATGCGCAACCTGCCCAAGGAGCTCAGGACCCGACTGGGCGAGGTGACCCATCTGCAAACGCTGACCCCGCTGACTGAGAGCGTCTCGGCCGATGGCCTGACGCGCAAGGTCCTTTTCGCCCTGCGAGACGGGGAGACCATCGAGAGCGTGTTCATGCGCTACGAGCGGCGGCGCACGGTCTGCGTCTCCACCCAGGTGGGTTGTCCCATCGGGTGCCCTTTCTGCGCCACCGGCCAAAGCGGCTTCACGCGGAATCTGACGGCGGGGGAGATCGTTGAGCAAGTGCTGTACTTCGCTCGGCAGTTAATAGGGGATCAGGGAGAAGGGATAGGGGATAGGGGACAAGGGATAAGCAACGTAGTGCTCATGGGCATGGGCGAGCCGCTGCTCAACTACGAGGCTACCTGGCAGGCCATTGAAACGCTGAACGATGCCAGGGGGTTCGGCCTGGGAGCGCGCCGCATCACCCTTTCCACTATGGGTGTCGTGCCTGGCATCCAACGGCTGAGCCGGGAGAAACTGCAAGTCGGCCTGGCGGTCTCCCTCCATGCTCCCACCGCCAGGTTGCGAGACAGGCTGGTGCCGCTCAACCGGCGCTATCCTCTCCACCAGTTGATGGCCGCTTGCCGCGATTACGTGCAAAAAACCGGCCGGCGGGTTACCTTCGAATACGCGCT
>Ga0315309_1001876_pt1 | contig 12489 bp, 6 predicted proteins | sample TDP4_MG_FD_203080 | JGI IMG/M metagenome (GOLD analysis project Ga0315309, IMG submission 203080) | Freshwater sediment microbial communities from Lake Towuti, South Sulawesi, Indonesia - TDP4 | ecosystem: Environmental > Aquatic > Freshwater > Lake > Sediment | place: Indonesia: South Sulawesi...
GGCGTTGGCATACGTCCATCGCGATCGGACATCTCGGATGGAAGCGACATCCTTTAGGTGGGTTGAGAAGATCAGGCGGAAAGCCGGGAATAGAGGATAATCGTTTCTTTGCCCCCTTTATACTCGGGAAGGCAGAGATCAATCCTTTCGCATATGGGTGCCTTGGGTCTTTGAAGATAGTAAGTGTATCAGCCAGTTCAACGATCTTCCCGGCATACATTACAGAAGTCTTTTCGCATATGTCGGCAATAGTGGATATGTCATGGGATATCAGCATGTATGACAGGTGAAGTTTTTCCCGCAGTTCGACTAGCAGCTTCAAGATTTGAGCTTGAACAATTACGTCAAGAGCGGTAGTGGGCTCGTCGGCTATTACAAAATCTGGGTTGCAGACCAAGGCCATGGCGATCATGGCTCTCTGTCTCATCCCGCCGCTGAACTCGTGTGGGTAGTTGTTGGCTCGTGACGGATCTATTCCCACAAGCGAGAGAACTTCCTGAACTCTATTGTTGGCTTGTGCGCGGTTAACGTTCTGGTGAAGCATGATGGCTTCAGCTATCTGGTCTCCAATCTTGTGGACTGGACAGAAAGCGTTCATGGAGCCTTGGAAGACCATCGCCATCCTTTTCCATCGGAATTGCTGACGCACCTCCTCCTCGCTTTTCTTTAGGAGATCCATGCCATCGAAGACAATGCTTCCCTCTAGGATCTTTGCATTGGATGGTAGGAGCTTCAAGATCGTCAGTCCGAGGCTTGTCTTTCCGCATCCTGATTCGCCGGCGAAGCCTATCGATTCTCCCTTGTTCAGTTCGAAGGATACCTTGTCAACGGCGTTGACGTCTCCTTCTTGGGTGCTGAAATGCATCGTGAGATCTCTGACTTCAAGCAAAGGAGCCATGCATCTATCTCCTTCTCAATCTTGGGTTGAGGACCTCTTCGAGGGTTCTACCTATGAACACTATACTCAGGGCCAGGAGTAATAATGCTATCATTGGTGGCGCTATCCACCACCATGCTAATGAAGCGAATCCTCCGAAGCCATAGGCTTCGTTAAGGATCTTTCCCCAAGAGGGAAAGAGCGGGTCGCCAAAACCTAGTATACTCAATCCTGCCTCCGTGAGAATTGCCCCGGGAATTGCCAGAACAAAGGAATATGTGAGTAAGGGTACTGTCTGTGGCGCAATTACCTTGAACATTATGTAAAGGTCTCCTCCCCCAGCCGCTCTAACAGCTTCGACGAAGGGTCGCTCTTTCAGAGATAGTACCCAAGCGCGAAGTTGCCTTGCCAACCCCATCCAAGACAAAAGGGCGAGAATTGTGATGATCACATAGATGCTGCGGCTGAAAACCATCATGACCAGTATTATTATGGGTAATGTGGGGGTTTGGAGGAGCGTATCTGCCACAAACATGAAGGCCTGATCGATCAGACCCCCCCTGTATCCTGCCATCACTCCCACTATCACGCCAACTAGGACTGCAATCGAAGCTGACAAGATACCCACAATGAGGGATACACGTGTGCCGTATACGAGTTGTGAGAAAATGTCTGCTCCCTCATGATTTGTGCCCAGAATGCCGTATACTTTTCCGGGGATTCTGAAAGAGACCGGGCTCAATGTGACTTTCATTTGCCCTGCATCTTCCTTAACGCCGTCATCGAGAATCAGCAAGGTCAGTGTGACCATGTAACTTGTCTTGGAGGAAAATATCATTTCAGCTAAGTTTCGTTCCAGCAAGCTGATTCCCAACCTTCGCGCCATTGTTGGATCTCTAGAATGAATCGTAATTCTGTTGTCTCCGAGGCGTATGAAATCTGAACCTCTCCAAGGAGGATATGAATCGTAGACTGCAAACGTCTTGCTGTCGGAATTTCTTGTAATCGACATCGCGAACTTGTAGGTTACACCTGTAAGCTTCGAGACCGTAATCCCAATTGGAAGGAGGGCTACGAACGTTTTTGGTGGTGCATAGCCGTACTCGAAGCTATACGTCAAACTTAGCTCTGTCTCCCCATTCCCTTCTATTCCAGTTCGCTCATAGTACGCGGCAAGGTCTGCTCCTACGTTATCAAGTCTCAAGAGGTCTGTATGGGTACCCTGAATCACTCGATTCCAATTCCTCGGACCAATCTGCATAAGCACATTCCTTGAAGTATCTTCGAGTCCAGGGAAGATTGTTACCCATATGGGCATAGCCAGATTGTCGGCCACATGGGTTTCATATATCGGGTCGTGGGTTGCTATCACAGGTGCGAAGACTGCGACCAAGACATTTGCCATGAGCACCACGATTCCAAATATCCACATCTTCCTTCTCATCAGCAGGTGAATGGTCCTGCGGCGGTGAAGTCCATATCTCGCGAGTACCAGACGTCTTCTTTGTTGGGGCATCATCTCAACCGAACTCTTGGATCCAGATATGCTATGGCGATATCAGCAACGTACAAGGAAACAGCTGTCATCACCGCTTGGATGAAGAGAACCGCTTGTATAGCGGGATAGTTGTAAGACGTGATGGCTTGGAAGGCGTAGAGTCCGAGACCAAACCATGAGAAGATCGTTTCCGTAATTATCCAACCAGCGACCACTCCGGGGACGGAGAGGGCGACTGCCGTAACTACGGGAGGAATTACGCTCCTCAGGACATGTCGTCTCATGATATGCTTTTCCTGTAATCCCTTGGCCCTCGCAGTGAGAACGTAGTCTTGCTCCATTTCTGTGATAGCGAGATTTCTGAAGTAGTATGTCCTGGCTCCGAAGCCGGTTAAGATAGAAGCTGTCAAGGGCAAAGCCAGATGCCAAAGGTAGTCCAGAATCCGGGTCAGGGGATCCGGCGGCAGTAATGGACTTGTCGTACCTGAGACCGGAAATAGCTTGATCCCCCAAGTAACAGCGGGAAACCAGGCCAAAAACATCAAAAGAATAAGGCCCATCAACCATATTGGCATGATGTAGGAAAAGATACTCGCTTGGATTATCAATGAGTCTACTCTCTTCTCCCTTTTAGTTACGATATACAGGCCCAACGTCAGGCCGATAACGAAGTCAAACAAAATAGAAGATCCTGATAGAACCACTGTGTTCGGCAGCCTTTCCATTATCTCATTGATGACGGGTTGTCTTGTTAGAAACGAAAAGCCGAACTCTCCACGGAACAGGTTCAGAACATATCTGACGTACTGATGCGGAAATATAGGTTCGTCGAGTCCAAACTGTTTTCTGAGAAGAATCTTCTGATCTGGTGGAGCGTCCAGATCTATTAGAAATCTGGACGGATCGATGCCCATTACGTAGGTTGGTAGGACTCTTATGAGAATGAACTGTAGCGTTACAACCGTTACGACGAGGACGATTCTGTCTAGGCCTCTCTTGGCCATGAATCTTCCTAGTTCAAACAATCATGTTCGCCAAAAAAAGGGAGGGGATAGTTGATGTCTCAGGCCTACTTTGGTGCTTCTCTTGCTTCTCCACGTTTCTTTCTGAACCAAAGCGCCACCGCTACCAGAGCAACGACTACGACAATGATTGCTGCTATCAGCCACTTTGCAAGGTAGATTGTTATGGTTGCGGATGTTACTTTTGATATGAACCCAAGCGGCAGAGCTTGCTGTGCCTTCACATTGACCGACAAGGCGCCTGTCACTGGCAGCTCTCCTATGGTGAACCTGTAGAGCCCATCCTTCACGTGTATAGCCGTGTATACCTTTCCATCGGCTGTTGCAGACACCGTTGCATTCGTCACTGGTCTATTGGCATAGTCCGTTATCTTGAGTTCAACTTGAATCGGCACGTCATCGGCGAAGACAGTTGTCGGAATTTGCGTGAAAGTGACCGTCAGACCTTTCTCAGGGTGCCTCATGTAGTATGATGGGTTCCACGTAATCACGACATGTGTGCCTGGAACGAATTCCTTCAATGCGTATGGGCCTTCACCGATCAGCATAGTAAAGCCCTTCAACGTTGAGTGTGGTAACTTCGCGGGGTCGTCCTTCTTGGGATCCTTCAACTTCGAGTATATATGTGCAGGCAGTGGGCGGTAGCCTTCTGAGTCTCTTTGATACGTGAAGCTAGTGCCTTCCAAGTACGCTATGAAGGTTTGGGGGTCAGGCATTTCCGTCTTGTAGATCTTCCTCTCGAACTCATAGTAGTATCTGCGGGTCTTCCATTCCTTTCCTGCACTCATGATCGTGAAGTTGTAGTCTTTAGCCGTTAGTGGTTCTCCGTCGTGCCAGGTCAGACCCTTCTTTATGGTTATCGTTATCTTTGTCCCTTTCACGTTTGGCTTGATGTCAAATGTTTCGATCTGCACTTTCTCAGCAAGTCTGGGAACTCTCTTGTACACATCTTCTGGACTGCTTATCGTATTGGTTTCGTACATATCGGAAATGATTGTCCCCTCATCGGCCCAAAGGTAGGTCATTGGGTTTAGGGTACCTACTTGAATGCCTATAGCGAACCTTAATGTGTATCCGAACGGCACGTTTACAACATGTAAGTTCAGATCGTCCAGCCAGTTTCGTCCAAGTGGAGTATCTATTCCTGGAACCTTCTGCAGTACCATTCCTTTCAGCTTGCCGCTCACAGCAGTAATGGATACCGGAACGCTCGTTCCTACCCATGGAAGTATTCTGTCCTGTATAATTTCAAGGGCTTTGTGGCAGTAGGGCTTCGCTTCGTCCAGAGTTGGAGCAAAGTAGAACTTGTTCAGAATGTCATCTAGCTCTGCGTCTCTTACCCCACACTCGTTCCAACCACCCAGCGTGTCCTCGGTTGAGATGAAGAAGTCGTGCAGGAAAGTGGGATACATGCCTAAGCTCCAACCCCACATGTACATGTCATGTTCGTGGGTTTCTGTAACTAGCTTGTCCAAGGTTGGACTGTCGACTGTTCTGATATTGATCTTAAGGCCGAGCTTCGCAGCTTGGGAGCTTATGTGCTTTGCCATCATGAATCGCGCGGGGTTAGTTGTTTCTGGCAGGACCAGAACTTCAAAATCTCTCAGCGGGGTATTGGTACGCGGGTCGAGTCGTCGGCCGTCTGGACCTAGCTTGAAGCCTGCGTCATCAAGTAGTTTCCTTGCCTTGTCCATGTTGTACTCGTAGGTCTTGGCTTTGGGGCTGATCCAGTCGCCATAGAGTCCAGGCATAGGGGTAAACGTGGGCACACCATAACCCTGGTATGCCTCAAACACGAAGTAGTCTCTGTCTATCATATGCGCCAACGCCTTCCTGAACTCGAGAATGTTCATCGGGTAGTTGTCGGCTCCGCTGGGCTCCTTCTTCGGTCTAGTATTGAATTGTAGAGCATCTATGACTCGTCCCATATACTCAAGGAAGAAAGCGTCTGGTCTATTCTTCTTTATCCGATCTACATGTTCAGGCCTGACACCCGTCGTGTCTATTTCGTCTGCTTCGAAGGCCACCAGCCTCGACTCATATGACAGAATTATCTTGTAGACGATCGCATCTGAGCGTGGTCCGTATTGTTCATATTTCCAATCCCAAGGCGGAGCGGCCTTGGCTTGTGCACAAGCTGGGGTATTGCAAGCGCTGTAGAAGAGTGGTGCCAACATCGTCACTAGAAGCATTGCACAAAGAATTTTCCTTTTCAAGGCTTAATAACCTCAATTGTTTGATGGGGATGTTTAGCTTTAAAGCTTTGGAAGAGCACTCCCGAAGCTTGAAACCATAGGAAGACGGAGCGGAATCCGGGGCCGAAGTCTTCAACTGGGCCCTCAGATATTGACCTCCGACTTGCAGGCTTTCCTAGCAGCGCGGTCCCCCTAGTAGGTTGAGGAAAAACAGAATCATCACCCTTCACCTCGGAAGAAGTGAGAAGACAACATGAGGTTGGGTTAGCATGTACGCTCGGACAAGAAGAATAAATACAAATGTCGGTCCCAGCTATGGAACATACTTGCGATCGGCTAGATAGAAAAGCGCACATGACAAGCCTTCTTGGTGGAGAGTCGAGAAAACGGAATCGCGAAAAAGAAAAGCCACGACGACCACGGTGTTGCTCCTTCTGTTCATAGGAGAGGTCGTTGCTGGCGGGCTTATCCTTACTGTTACCACCGTAGCGTACATCAGATCGGTTGTAACACCGCGGGAATGGTCTTCGGGAAGAAGGCTCGTTCCGATCAACGAGTTCTTCTGGTCTCCAAACATTGCAGTCGATCTTTCAGGCGCAGTTCATATCGCATATGCTGACTTCCAACAGAAACAGGTTAGATTCTACTACGCAAAGGCAAATGCAGCAACTGGTAGTGTTGCAAACCCGGTGCTCATATGCGAATGCTCCGTTTCCCTAGTAGCTCCGGGTCTGGCCGTTGATCAAGAAGGGAACGCGCACCTCGCTTGGTTGGACGGCCGAGAGAATAGCACAGAGATTTACTATGCAAAGATTGCCGGGTCCCCTCCCACGCGCGTTTTCGAGAGAAGGCTGAGTTCCAATTCCACTGACTGCGGTGAACCCTACATTGCAGTAGATTTCGAAGGAAACGTTCATGTGGTGTGGCACAGCAAGAAAGGAGAAGTAGCGATCACACCGATAGACCACGAGCTATTCTATTCCAAGATCGACAAGGACGGAGTCATCGTTCTCCCAGAAATGATGCTCCTCCCGTCTGATGGATACTACTCAGTCAAGCCCTGTCTAACCATTGACAGAAAGAACGTGCTTCACCTTACATGGATTGACAACCGAAATACAGAGATCAGAGACTTCCATGAAGTATTCTACAAGAGATTAGATAGTGAAGGGAGGACCCTTAGCAACGAAACGGTGGTAGGTCGCATCCCGAAAGTAGTGAATGTCGACCATGCGCCAGCTGCCCTAGGCGACAAACAAGGAAACACCGCTTTCGTTTTTGTAGATCGTTCGCGAGGCCGACTTTTTGAGATCTATGCAAAGAAGATTGACACCCAAGGCAGGGTCGTTTTCGATCGAGTAAGACTTGCAAGCAGCCGAGTCTTCTCTGAGACAGGATTGCCCTCGGCAATGCCTGACAATGACGATAATATCTGCGTCGCCTACGGGGATGTTAGGTCAGATACAGCGGTTGAAGAACTTCGCAACAATTGGGCGTTTGAAACAATCTACGGAGAATGGCGATTTGCCCCACTATACCTGAAGCTTCGTTGGCGCATCTTCTTCTCCAAAATTGATTCATCTGGACGATTGGTGACTAGAGATGAGCCTGTGGTGAGAAATCCTTACAGCTCGTCGTCTCCTGCGATAGCCGTAGATTCGTCGAATATTGTACACATCATCTATCTGGAAGATGATAAAGGGCAATACCGGTTGATTCATCTAAACAGCGTCTCAGACAATGCTTTCTCACTTCTTACGGGAATATCGGATCAATCAGACAGGATCCTTCAAAATCTCGGCCTATCCTTGGCGCTTGTACCAATCTTTACGGCAAGCAATGTGCTTTTCCTTTTTCTGTTGCTTCTCTTTTCGATAATACTTTGGAGCCTAGGACATCGGACGAAGAGGTTTTGCGCGCTTCTTCACTCACCATCCGCATTGCTTGCGTTATGTGTTATGCTAAAATACGTGGCGTTAGCTTCAGGATACGAGAAGATAGTACAATTCTATCCGGGGGGCCTATCTCAGGCTGTGACAGGCATTCTGGCGGCAGTGATTGTGCGTCACGGTTTGAAAATTGTGAAAGCCAAGATTGAGTCAGGTGGCTCATACGTTATGCTTGCTGCTACTTGGATGATCCTAGACACGTTCTACAATCTGTGTCTGATTTCACCGATTGCGATAGAGCCCGTTTACTAGCTATCCTGGATCTGCCGGGTTGAGTCTTCGTCTTCGAAGAGGGCGTGCCCTGAATGAGTCTCCGTTTAACAGTTGTTGAAGAGCCGAATCGTGCGCTATCTTCTTCGTAGACGCGGGTGGAACACTTCTTCAAGGGTGTATCCAACAAGTACGAACCCCAAGGCAAGCAGTAGGATAGCTGTTATCGGTGGCGCTATCCACCACCACGCTAGTTTGGAGAATCCTCCGAAATTGTAGGCCTCGTTCAGTATCTTTCCCCAAGACGGGAAGTATGGGTCTCCAAAGCCTATGAGGCTCAGCCCCGCCTCTAGAAACACCGCTGCTGGAACCCTCATGGCCAAGTAGTAAGCTACAACTGGGATCAACTGAGGAGCGATCACTTGGAACGCAATGTAGGATCTACTCCCTCCGGCAGCTACAGCCGCCTCAACGAATGGCCTCTCCCTCAAGGACAGAACCCAAGCCCGCATCTGTCTGGCGACACCCATCCATGAAAGGATCGAGATCAACGCGACTATTATGTAGATGTTTCTTCCTAGAACCAACATTATCGTCAAAATGATCGGAAGATGTGGAAGCTGGTTAAGAGTGTCTGTAAGGAACATCAGAGTCTGATCATACGTACCTCCCAGATACCCTGCCGCCAGGCCAACAAGCAATCCCACCACTACCACCAGTACCGCAGCAGAAACTCCTATGATCAGAGATATTCGCGCACCCCAGACAAGCTGCGACCAGATATCTGCCCCGAAGTTGTTTGTTCCCAGGATTCCGTACAAGAGGCCTGGGATTCGAAATGAGACAGTTCCAAAAGTCGCCTCAAGTCTTCCTGGAGCTTTCGCTCCCCCCTCATCCTTCAGGAACAGACTGATCACTAGCTCATACGAGGATTTTTCCGAGAAGATTTCCGTGGCAATGTTCTGGTACAGTGGATTGATTCCAGCCTGTCTTGCCAAAGCTGCGTTTCTGGAATGCAAGATCAGAACCAGGTCTCCCCACTTAACGTAGCTTGAGCTTCTCCATGGAGGAAATGAGTCATGAATCACGAAGCCCTTCGGGTCACCGGCTTTGCGAAGCGTGACGGTTATTCGATACGCAACCGTTTCAGTATCGGTCATGGTTACGTTCACAGGAATTCTCAGAACGAACGTTTTTGGCGGAGCATATTGATATTGAAACTGATAGTTCAACGAGGCTGTAGCTTCTCCAGGCCCCGATGTGTTTCGCTGATCATATTGAAGAGTGAGTTCTGTGCTCCTGGAGAACTGCGACCAGCCCTTATTATTGCTCCCAGAATAGGAGACTGTCCAATCATGCTGACGAATTTCCCTGTTCATATTTCTTGGGAGGTCGCTGCATCCGGGTAGGGCCGACGCCCATTCAGGCATGGCGTAGTCATCTGCGACTTGCATGTCTGTTATTGGGTTATGCCAGGCCAAAGACGGTGCAAAAAACGCCATGACGGTGTTGAGTGCTAGAAGACACATGCCTGCGATCATCATTTTTCTTCTGAATAGCGCCTTCCAGCCAGCTCTCTGACTTTTTCTAACCGGCGTTCTCTGCATGGCTTAACCCAACCTCACGCGTGGATCAGTGTACATGATTGCAATGTCTAGGGCGTATAGAGAGGCCGCCGCAACCAGCCCTTGCATGAATAGCACTGCTTGGACGGCAGGGTAGTCGAAGCTGTTTATCGACTGGAGCATGTATCTGCCCATTCCGTACCAAGAGAAGATCGACTCAAAGATCACTCCTCCCGCCATGAGTCCAGGCAATTGCATTGCTAGTACCGTTAGGACTGGAGCTGAAACGCTTTTGAGAATATGTCGACGCATTATGGATGCTTCCTTTACACCTTTCGCCCTCGCTGTGACCACGTAGTCCTGTCCCAGTTCGCTCACTGTCATGCTCCTCATATAGTATGTCAACCACCCAAATCCCGCGATCACCTGCGACATGAGCGGTAGACTCAAATGCCATAGATAGTCCACAAGGCGAACCCAAGGGTCAGGAGGCAGCATCGGGGAAGTTGTACCGCTTATCGGGAACAGTTTGATGCCCCAGACTATTTGTGGCGCCCAAGCCAGTCCCATCAACATTATTAGGCCCATAAGCCAGGCGGGCATGACATAGGACCATATCGCAAGCACAACGATGCCTGAGTCTACACGGCTGCCTCTCTTTCTCGCAGCATACAATCCAGCAATCAAGGCAATCGTCCATATCGACAGCATGGATAGGGAGTCCAATGCTACTGTGTTCGGCAGTCGATCCATTATTTCCCCAATCACAGGTTTGCCAGAGGCGAATGAGTAACCGAACTGAAAAGTGAACAGGCTCAGAACGTATCTCGCGAATTGATGTGGAAAGATCGCTTCATCAATCCCAAATTGCCTCCTCAAGACGTTCTTCACCTCAGGAGGAGAATTGGGGTCGATGAGGAAAGCTGTTGGGTCAAAACCCAAAACATAGACTGGCACTACGCGCAATAGAATAAACTGCAGACTGACTACAGTAAGTATGAGGACCAGACGGTCGATTCCGCGCTTGAGCAGGTATCGACTCATGCCGGCCATAAAAGACGCCCAAAAAAGGGGGAATTGACGCTACTTCTTGGTCTTTATCTTCTTGACATACAAAAGTGCCGCGACGACCACTACGACTGCAATGACGGCTAAGTATGGCGCGTACTTCTGCCAAGCAGGGGTCACCGTAAGCGAGAGCGTTTGACTTCTAGTTAGTTTTCCGTACTTCGTTCCTTGTTCTGCCTTCAGAAGCACCTTGTATGAACCTGCCTCGAGACCCGACATAGTTGCTGAATATGTTCCGCCGGCTTTGTGTGAGAGGGTTATCTCCTTGGCCGTTTTGCTATCCAGTTGGAGCACTGCTTTGACTGTAGCGTTCTCCACGGTTCTCTTGAGGTAATCTGTTACTTTCAAAGATATTTGTGTAGACTCGTCGTCGTACATGCTAGCAGGCGCAGTGATCTGCTCGAATGTCAATCCCTTGTCCGGGTGTCTCATGTAGTAGTTTGGATTCCAGACTGCTAGGACGTAGTTTCCTGCGACGAATTCTTTCAGGATCCATGGACCGCTTCCTGTAAGCATGGTAAGGTCGGGGTTCGTTGGATGCTTCTCACGAGGTGGAACGCTAGCCTTTATGTCCTTAACGTTCTCCCAGAGATGCTTCGGTTGCACTCGAAGCCCTAGGATATCGAGCCAAGTCATCCAGCTTGTGCCGTTGACGTAGACATTCATCGTGCTATCGTCGATAATCTCAGTCTTGTATGTATCCAGTATCCACTTATCTACGTAGCGGTAGAATTGAAGTTCTTTGCCTAGTTTCCAGATGCAAAAGTCCACATCTTTCGTGGTGACTGGAACCCCGTCATGCCAAGTGATATTCTTCGCCAAGTACAGCGTAGCCTTTGTCGCTTTGCCTTTGGGGGGCACATCGACTATTTCGGTCTTGATGTTCTGAAGAAGACGCGGAATGTCTTTATTCGAGTCACTTGCGTCTGCGGGGTTCGAGGCTGTGAGCGGCTCATACAGTAAGGAAATAATGTCGCCTTCATCTGCCCAAGCGTATGTCATCGGATTGATCGTGTAGATGTCTATGAAGGCCCGGCGAATTGTTGCGCCAAAAGGCAATGCAGTAGTGAATTCGTTTATGTCGCTTATCCAGCCGCGTCCTAGGGGGTAGGTCATGCCTGGAACATTGAGTTGAACCACGCCCTTCAGCTTGCCAGAATAAGCCGTTATCGCTGTACCCGAAACGACGGGAACCCAAGGTAGAATCTCTTGGAGCATCTCCTGTGCCTTGAAGAGATACTCCTTTGCCTTCACGATGTCAGCGGTTGTGACGAAAGCCTCAAGAACCTTGTCAAGTTCGGGGTCCCTCACGCCGTATCTGTTCCAGCTTCCTGGAACCTTGGCACAATCATACTGTGAGTGGAAGAAGCGGTAAGGCCAGTCAGATTCCGGCCCTATGCCCGTCCAGCCCCAGTGATAGATGTCAAATTCAAGTGTGTCTCTGACCCTTCTGGTTCTCACCGCAGCGGATTCCACTGCCTCATGCTGTATCTTTATTCCAACCTTCTCACATTGCTTCGCGAAATAGACCGCGGTCGCAAAGTCTCCTGGCGACGCAGCCTCGGTTCCCGTCATTAGTCCTATGGGCCTAAGCCTTTCGCCAGTCTTTGGATCTAGTCTCCATTTGTGCTCGGCATCCCACTTGAAGCCTGCATCATCGAGGTACTTGTTTGCCTTGTCCAGGCTGTATTCGTATGTTTTCACATTCGGATTGAACCAAGACCCAAGCGTCGGCATTATGACCGTGTACAGAGGCAACCCGTATCCTTTATGAATCTCCGGCATAATGTATCCCTCACGGTCAATCAGATGAGCCATAGCTTTTCTGACTCTGACATCCGACAAAGGCCAATTACGCATGTTGAAGAATAATGACCGAGATCCCCAAGACTGAGTCTCCATAAAGATCGCGTCAGGTCGGTTCTTACGAATCCTTGGAAGATCATCCGCTCTAACCCCGACAGCATCGATCTCATCTGCTTCGAAAGCAGCGAGCCTAGCCTCATACGAAGTTATGATCCTAGACAGTAATGCATCCCCCCGCGGACCAAAAGGCGACCAAGTCTGTGTAGGAGCGGCAACGCCGTGTACATTCGAGACACTGA
>Ga0315309_1001877_pt1 | contig 12488 bp, 10 predicted proteins | sample TDP4_MG_FD_203080 | JGI IMG/M metagenome (GOLD analysis project Ga0315309, IMG submission 203080) | Freshwater sediment microbial communities from Lake Towuti, South Sulawesi, Indonesia - TDP4 | ecosystem: Environmental > Aquatic > Freshwater > Lake > Sediment | place: Indonesia: South Sulawesi...
TTTGAAGGTTTCCTAAACGCACAGAAAGATATATGCCTTTACCTAAATACGCCTTTTCGCCATGCACTAGTAAAGTAAAGAGAAAGAAAACCAGATGCACTTGATTCGTTTTAACTTTTGCGTTGATGCGTAACTAAGTTGGAATATGCCTTAGCTATTACTTTGCCACTTTGATGGCTTATCTTTTAGATCAGTCTTCTGTGGATCAGAGTTTCGCATAGGAAAATTTCAGACATAATTATTTCAAATTTCAAGTCTTCTATATTCTTGCTTGAACTTGTGTCTGGGTTTTTTCCCATTCTAATCCACCTAGACCTGTATCGCAAGTCTTAATAAAACACTTATCCAAAATAAAGATTACTATTAAAGTGTTCAACTAAACTACAACAACGAATAACGATACAAACTTCCAAAAACTCCTCACAATGTTGCTTACTAGAAGAAGCATCAACGTCTGAAAGCTTGAAGTAGTGTGAAAAAGAGAAAGCCAAAAAGCCTATCATTTTAATATTTGTAATCACTAAATTCCTGTTTAAGAAGGGCATAGGAATGAATGAAATAACTGAAGATAAGAAAAAATTGCTGAAGGTAATAATTAAGCAGTTGCACGCTGGGACATCGCCCCAAGAAGTGAAAGAAAGGTTTAGACAAGTTTTAGAGGGCATCAGCTCCATAGAAATTGCCAAGATTGAAGAGGAGCTTATAAAGGAAGGAATGCACAGAGAAGAAATTCAAAAGTTGTGCGATGTGCATCTTGCAGTTTTCAGAGAACAGCTAGAAAAACAAAAGTCAGAGATTCCTCTTGGACATCCAATCAGCATCCTTATGGAAGAACACAAGATTCTGCTACAACTCCTAGAGAAACTCAACGCCATCGCGAATAGGATTCAACAAGCAGGAGACGTAGGTTCTGTCAGCGAGGACATAACGCAGCTGAAGCACGTAGCAGCAGACTTTTTGGATGCGGAGAAACACTACTTGCGAGAAGAAAACGTGCTTTTTCCCGTTTTAGAGAAACACGGTGTCTCAGAGCCTCCCGCAATAATGTGGATGGAGCACAACCAGCTGAGAGAAAAAAAGAAACAGCTCTACAATCTAATTGAGAACTACAATACCATAAGCTTTCGAGACTTCAAAAAGCAGCTTGGTGAAACCGCCAAATCTTTAAACAGCGTTCTTTCAAGCCATGTTTTTAAGGAAAATAACATACTTTTTCCCACGGCCATGCGAGTGGTCACAGAGCAGGAATGGAGAGACGCCAGAAGAGAATTTGATGAAGTTGGATACTGCCGCTTCACGCCCGAACATTTAACAGCAATACCAGGAGTCAAAGAGGTTGAAAAGCAAAAACCTGAGGCTGTAATTGCGCCAGAAGGACTATTTCGGTTTGAAACAGGAACACTCTCAAAAGATGAAACTGAAGCCGTCCTAAACACCCTTCCTGTAGACATCACTTTTGTCGATAAAGAAGACAATGTCAGATACTTCAGCAAATCCGAGGGAAGAATTTTTGTGCGGACAAAGGCCGTTATCGGCAGAAAAGTCCAACAATGCCACCCACAAAAAAGCGTCCACATAGTAAACCGCATTCTTGACTCCTTCAGGACAGGCAAAAAGGATGTGGCTGAATTCTGGCTTCAAGTGAAAGATCGTCTAATCTACATAAGATATTTCGCGATCAGAGACGAGAATGGAAAATACTTGGGGACTATGGAAGTGACACAAGACATCACCGATATAAAAAAGATTGAAGGAGAAAAGAGACTTTTAGACTGGAAAGGATGAAATGAAGAGAGAAGCTCTAAAATAATCGTGGGAATTGGTGCCCTAATTGAAGGTGCATGTCCTTCAACCAAAGAACAGCCCAGCAGCCAAGGCGTTCCGCGGGGGTTCCAATAGGCAAAACGAGTTCACTCGCGGTAGCAGACACATTTTTATGAAGAAAAGGTGTATGACTGAAGGATTGGGGCGCTTTGGGTGCGGTCTGCCCGTTTCCAGTGGCTTATGCTGACTCTGGCCTTTCTAACTTCATTAACCATGCATCTCCTTCTCTTTTCTTACTCGCAGCTGAAAGAATCCATAATTCTCGAAATGCGACTAACATACGCTGAAGCGGGCTTCATCTTCTCTGTAAGCTTTCTCGCACTTGTAATACTACGGATTCCTTGGGGTATAGCGATTGACCGTTTGGGTGTTAGGGTGGGTGCTGGTTTGGCATTGACGCTTTTAGGAGTTTTCGGTCTTCTCAGAGGCTTCGCCATAAATTATGAAACGCTCTTGATGTTCCAGCTTTTTCTAGGGGTAGGACTCGCAGCCGTCATGCCCTGCTTGCCAAAGTTGGTAGCCGCCTGGTTTCCATCTGAAAAGGCGGGTTTGGCAATGGGGGTCTCAATTTCCGGCTACGCCATCGGCGACATAATCGGGCTGAGCGCCACTCCTTACTTATTGATGGCATTGGGGAGCTGGAGAAACGTTTTCTACGCGTATGGAGTTTGGACGTTGATTCTCACCGCCGTCTGGTGGATGCTTGCGAGAGAGCCAAGTCAAAACTATGGAACGCAACTGAGCCCGAAGGCACGCTATGATTCAGCTTTGCCGAAAAATTTTGTAGGGCTGTTGAAAATGAAGCAACTTTGGCTTTTAACAGGGTTATATCTCTGCGCTGGAGCATGTTATGACACCATACTCCTATGGTTTACCCCTCTCTGCTTGCCTCTCGGATTTCTTGTTGCATCTTTTGCGGTAGGCGCTTTGTCTGACAGGGTTGGGTTGAGGAAGCCCTTCATATTAGGCTTAGGACTTGTCAGCGGGCCCGTCATTTACGCCGCCGGAACATTGCCTGTGCCAGCCGCATGGTTTTTCGCCTTCATCACAGGACTCTGCACCATAGGCATTCTGACTATGGTCCTTACGATACCGGTTGAACTGACACATACGACCATGTCTGTTGCGAGCGCGGTTGGACTAATATCGTCTGTCGGAAATCTCGGTTCACTCTTCATGCCAACAATAGTGGGGCAGATAAGAGACCTGACGGGTTCTTTCCTATGGTCAGTGCTTATATTAGCTATTTTAGGCGAGTTCATGTTAATTCTGGGCTTGTCACTGACTGAGACCGGCAGGAAAAAGAGAAGCATCGCTTAGCCCCTGCCCATGAGCGATATTAGAGTTATTTTGCCCCCGTTGTATGGTTTAGGTCTCTGTTTGGTGAACGTGTTTATTTTGTGTGTCTTTCCTCTTTCCATGGATCGGCGGTGTTGCTGTATCCTCTGGACTCCCAGTAGCCGAGCTCCTGTGTCGAGGTAAACTTTATTCTTCGAAGCCACATGGGGCTTTTGTACGCGTATTTTTGGGGGACCACGAGGCGTAGGGGTCCGCCTCTTTCCGGCGGCAGCGGCTTGCCACCCAGCTTGTACGCTAGCAGAATCTTGTCTTCCAGCAAGTCGGACAAAGGCAGAGAGGTAGCATAACCATCATCGCATTCAAACGTGACGTACTTTGCGTCTTCTTTTGGTTTCACGATCTCGACGATTGCTCTGAAGGGAACGCCTTCCCACCTGTTGTCAAGTATGCTCCATCCCTCAACGCAATGAAAATCGGAGACGCTGACAATGCTTGGTTCCGCTTTTAAATCCTCAAAGCTGAGTGTCATTGGCTTTTCTACTTCTCCGTACACTTCTAGGCGCCACGTGCTCGGATCGAGCTTCGGAATTGAGCCTATGTGACGTAACGGAGCTCTCTTCACTTCTTTTTGCCCGGGAGGCAACCTTTCGACTCTCACATTCGAGGCCTTCATCTATTTTTTGCTACAAGAACTTAAGCAACTTCATCGCATTTATACCTAATTCCACGGCAACAGATGGTGTGGCGGGCCGGATTTGAACCGGCGAACCCCTTATGGAAGGTTAGGTTTTGCGGAAGTTTTATATTCTATAACTATAATTATAGCACTGGTGACGATCGTGCCGACAACAGTCCAAGTAACTGAAAAGACGCTTCAGATGCTCAACAAGCTGAAAGAAGAAATGAGAGCAAGGAGTCACGACGAGGTTATCAAGACACTGATTTCCGAGAGGAAGAGAATTCCCCGCTCGATGTTTGGGACAAATCCTAAATTGAAGCCTTTTTCAAGGGAAGACGAGGCCGAGTGCCGTGAGTTATAGGTACGTTATTGATGCCTACGCTTGGATAGAGTATTTTAGAGCTTCCAAATCTGGAGAAGTTGCCAAAAGATACATAGAAAGTGAGGGTTCAGCAACCCCAACAATAGTTGTTTCGGAAATCAGCAGAAGGCTGCTGAGAGAAATCGAGCTTGGAAATGAAACTAGCGAAGGGAGACTAAAGCGTCTAGAGTTCATAAGAGCAACGAGTCAAATAGTCGACTTAGATTTTGAAATTGCGGCTGAGGCAGGCGAAATCGACCTAGACATGAAAAAGAAAGTGAAAGGCTGGGGTCTGGCAGATTCCATAATTCTATGCACAGCAAAAACTTCAAAAGGAAACGTTATCACTGGAGACGAACATTTCCGAGGATTAGAGGAAACAATTTTCATAAAAGAATAGAATTTGAACTGGCGCACCTTTCGGTGGTATGAAACTATCTGATATTAAGATTCGTGGGCTATTTCTTTGCGCACTTGATCTACGACTTCTTTCACGTCTTTCACGGTTTTTTCGACTTCTCGACGCATCTTTCCTCCATAGTAACCATACTGATGCAAGTAAAGAAACGCTGAGTCACCGATCTCAATTAATCTCCTTCGCCCTATTTTGTCCAAGATTTCCCAGCGTTCTCCATGCGAATCGGGCTCTGGAAACCCTTGCTTCTGAATTAGAGCGGCCGTGGCTTCTACATAGCAATGGAATACCTTTTCGCAGCCCTCTCTCATGCGAGTTAAATCTCCTTTTAGACGGCCCTCTTCATACTGTTTAGTGCCAAGTGTGTAGAATTCTTCAGCACTTCTAAGATGGTCTTTGACCTTCGCCACAGCTTCACCACTTAGCTATAAAGCATGAGATTACTCTTTAATCTTATGCAGCAGAAATGAACAAAATGTGAAGTGATAGGATGATGAGCATAAATTACTGTGTGCTTGTGTGCCCAAGATGTGGTGCCACAAGCTGGAAATCGGAGATAAGACCGTCTGCAGAAAAGAGAGGCATAAGTGACGTTAAACTTGTATGTGAGGTTTGCGGTTATGTCGCTTTTAGTAGCGGAGACATAGGGAGATTAGCACAGCCATAAGTACCTAGTTGTTACAAGTTACTTTACAGATAGGATTATAGATAGATGAAGATAGTTGGAGGGAAAGATAAGCTTCTTTTTCGACGAAGAGGGCGATGTGTTAGACATCACGTTTGGGGAGCCTAGAAAAGCTGTGGCTAAGGAATTGAAGAATGACATAGCGATTAGGATGGATCCAAAAACTGGGGAAATAGTGGGTATCGTAATACTGAATTTCATGAAGAGGTTCAGGTTGAAGAAGAAAACAGAGAGAATTGAACTCCCAGTAAAAGTCAAAATAACCACAAGCTAACAATTTTTGGTGCAGCGGGCAGGATTTGAACCTGCGAACCCCTACGGGAAAGGATCTTGAGTCCTTCGCCTTTGACCTGGCTTGGCGACCGCTGCTAACCAAGCACTTAAATGTACATAAAGAATAATTAAGCATTACTTAATAGAAAATCGGTCAAAACAAAGCGATATAACCAAAAAGTGGCTAAAAAGTGGTCAACCTGTCAAAAATAGGCAAAGGTAGGCATATCACTTATCATCAGCCAAAAGAGGTTCTTGACATTGACGTCGCCGAGCTTTTAGGGCTTCATGCGGGTGATGGTTACATGTCACGCGGACTTTGGGGCATGCGATGCAACCTTCAAGACGGAAACATGGCAAAACGAATAATACACTTAGCCCGGAAAGTTCTCGGAGTGGAACCAATCGTCAGCATCAGAGAAAACACCTTTGAAATACGAAGTGGCCAAAGACAGGTAATTCGTTTTTTTCAAAAGTATGGCTTCTTCGAAGGAAGGAAAGCCTACATAGTTCAAGCACCCGACCAAATAACCAGCACACACGATCCAAAAATCATCGAGGGTTTCCTACGAGGCTTATTCAGTTCTGATGGAAGTTTCAGCTTCCAGAAAAGAGATCACTCTCCTCGAATAGATTTGGTGGTAAGGAGCCGATTGCTAAGAAATCAATTCGTCGATTTAGCCATCAAATTGGGCTTTTCATTTAACAAATCCGATCCAGTAAGGGTAAAGAAAGGCTTTACAATGAAATCAACCGGAGCCTTCTTCAACGCAAACCTCACTTCAAGAGCTGAAGCACAAAAATGGATGACAACAATAAGCACTCTCTGCGACAGCCATATCAAAAGATTCAGACTCTGGCAATCAAAAATCCAATCACGCGTTTAGCCCCTCTTGCTTATTGCGGGTTTGACCAAGCTCTGCCATCCCTGCACCCAGTTTCAAAACTACCATTTCCTTTCTATTAATTCTTTCCAATTCTGATAACGCTTAACATGAGCATCCTTAATCGAGCCTATTTCTTCCATCCGTCTAACAACCTACTTCGTTTGAGACCTAATATTAGAAACGCGCTTCAATGCTTGGTTCAATCTATTTATAGGGGGCTAAAGTCTCAACAGAGAGCATCAGTTCACGCACCAAACGCTTAAAACAACCCATTACGCGCTAACACACCAAAACCGCACGAAAAGGTTTATTAGAGAGCTTTGCAGTTTACGTGTTTTAGCTCTTTAAAATATTGGAGACCCTTTTTCAGGCTGGATGACCCAACAGCCGGAGGAAATTAAAAGTTTGAGAAAATTCGCACCACGTAATCCCACCCTTGTATGTTTAATCATGAAAATGTGGAGGCCTAACAGATTTGGCTGAATTTTCAAAAGAGGAAATGCACAATCTGCTGAAATCGTTCTTCAAAGAGAAAGGCCTCGTCCGCCAACACCTAGACTCATACAACGAGTTCATAGACCACGGCCTACAGGAAGTCATAGACGAGGTAGGAGAAATCCCGATAGAAGTTCCAGAAAACCCGTACACAATAAAACTAGGCCAAATCTGGATAATAGACCCCCAAACAAGAATAACCGGCCCGTACACAACAGAGGTTGACGGCACAAAACACGAAATCTACCCCATGGAAACAAGACACCGCAGCCTAACATACGCAGCGCCGCTAGCCCTTGAAATGACACCGGTAATAGATGGCAGAGAACAAGACACAGAACTCGTCTACATCGGAAACATCCCAGTAGTGCTGAAGTCAAAACTCTGCTACCTATCCCAACTTTCGAGAGAAGAGCTGATAGCGTGCGGAGAGGACCCTGACGACCCTGGAGGCTACTTTATAGTAAACGGTTCAGAACGAGTAATCGTAGCCCTAGAAGACCTGGCCCCAAACCGCATAATAGTAGACATAGACGAAAAAGGGACTTCACCAATTTATCAAGCGAAGATATTCTCCACAACCGTGGGCTTCAGAGCGAGAATAGAGTTGAAACTGAAGTCAGACGGAGCCGTATACGTCTCGATGCCTGGAGTGCCAACAGAAATCCCATTCGTGATACTAATGCGTGCGCTAGGCTTAGAATCAGACAAGGAAATAGCTGAAACAGTTTCTCTGGAAAAAGAAATACAAAGCGAGTTGGAAGCCTCGTTTGAAAAAGCCATAGGCGTAGACACGGCTCGAGACGCAATCCTGTTCATCGGAAATCGCGTTGCCCACGGACAAGTTGAAGAATACCGAATTCAAAAAGCAGAAAACGCCATAGACAAGAACTTTCTACCACACATTGGCAGAACGAGCGAAAGCCGAAAAGACAAAGCGTTTTTCCTCGGCGAAATGGCATGCAGAGCAATCGAACTAAAACTTGTAAAGCGGAAACCAGACGACAAAGACCACTTCAAAAACAAACGACTAAGACTTGCGGGTCCCCTCCTCGCAGACTTGTTCAGAGTAGCCTTCAGAAACCTCTGCAGAGACGTGAAATACCAGCTTGAACGCATAGGCGTGAAAGGTCCAATAATCACAGTCTCGGCAGCAGTTCGACCTGGAATAGTTACCGAAAGGATTCAACACGCACTTGCCACTGGAAACTGGGGAAGAGGAAGAGTTGGAATAACGCAGCTTCTAGACAGAACAAACCACATCTCCACCCTAAGCCACCTACGCAGACTGCAATCACCATTAAGCAGAAGCCAACCAAACTTCGAGGCAAGAGACCTACACCCAACACACTGGGGCCGCCTGTGCCCAAACGAAACCCCTGAAGGCTCAAACTGTGGACTAGTCAAAAACCTAGCGCTATCAGCATGCATTTCAGTGGGCGTAAATCCAGAGAAAATAAAACAATTGCTTTACATTATGGGCGTAATATCCATACACGAAGCAAACGAAACCCTAAGGCTTTCAGGAGCAAAAGTATTCGTTGACGGAAACCCCATTGGATACTGCACTTCTCCAGCTGAGCTGACGGAAGAATTAAGAAGAAGACGGAGAAGAGGCGAAATCTCAAGCGAGATCAACATTGCCCATTTCTCAAAACTTCACGGCGGAAGAGACGAAATACACGTGAACTGTGACGAAGGAAGAGTCCGGAGACCACTCATGATAGTTGAAGACTGTGTGCCAAAACTTCAACCAGAACACATTGAAAAAATAAACTCCGAAGAATGGTCATGGGAAGACCTTGTGAAAAGCGGCATAATCGAATATCTCGACGCTGAAGAAGAAGAAGACGCTTATGTTGCCGTAAGCCTCGAAGACGTCACTCCGGAGCATACCCATGCAGAAATCGCAACATACACGATATTCGGCATATGCACCTCAACAGTCCCATACGCAGAACACAACCAGTCGCCGCGAAACTCCTACCAAGCTGCAATGGCGAAACAAGCACTAGGCGTGTACGCAACAAACTTTTTGTTGCGCGTAGACTCTAGGTCGCACATTCTGCATCACCCACAAATCCCCCTAGTTGAGACAAGACAAATGGAAATAATGGGCTACAACCTCCGCCCATCTGGACAAAACTGCATACTAGCCGTGCTCTCCTTCGAAGGCTACAACATGGAAGACGCCTTAATCTTCAACAAAGCGTCAATAGAAAGAGGCTTAGACCGTTCAACCTTCTATAGAATATATGAAGCTGAATGCCGCCAATATCTAGGCGGATTAAGAGATAAATTCACTCTGCCAGAAGCCGGAATGCGCGGATACCGGGGAGAGCAATATTATAGGCTGCTCGAACCTGACGGGATAATAGGCTTAGAGGCTGAAGTCTCAGGCGGAGATGTCCTCATAGGCAGAACGAGTCCACCGAGATTCCTTGAAGAATATAAAGAGTTTGAAGTGAAAGGGCCTTCAATGCGTGACACATCAGCGGATATGCGTCCTTCCGAAACAGGGGTTGTTGACGGAGTCTTCATAACAGAATCTGGTGAAGGAAGTAAGCTTGTCAAAGTTAAGGTTCGCGACCAACGTATTCCAGAGTTAGGCGACAAGTTTGCTTCTCGTCACGGGCAAAAAGGAGTTATAGGATTAATTCTTCCGCAAGAGGACATGCCTTTCACAGAAGACGGCATCACTCCAGACATAATTGTTAACCCTCACGCAATTCCATCCAGAATGACTATTGGACAATTCATAGAGTCAATGGCTGGAAAAGTTGCCGCCGCAAGAGGAAAACCGGTTGACGGAACTCCTTTCTCAGGTGAGAAAGTTGAAGAACTCAGAAAAGCGTTAGTCAAGCTGGGATTCAGCCACACAGGCAGAGAAGTCTTCTATAATGGCGTAACAGGCGAAAAGTTCGTGGCAGACATTTTTGTTGGAGTTGTGTACTACCAGAAACTGCACCACATGGTTGCGGATAAAATACACGCCAGAGCAAGAGGACAGGTGCAAATGCTCACAAGGCAGCCCACTGAAGGAAGGGCGAGAGGCGGAGGTTTAAGATTCGGCGAAATGGAACGAGACTGCCTAATAGGGCACGGAGCAGCAATGCTGCTTCGCGACAGACTGCTGGAAGAATCAGACAAGTACATGCTCTACGTCTGTGAAAACTGCGGTAACATAGCCTACTATGACATGAGACAAAGAAAATATGTGTGCAGGCTCTGCGGAGAAAACGCCCAAATCTCGCCAGTAGTAGTCTCCTACGCCTTCAAACTCCTCCTACAGGAACTAGCGAGCCTCTGCATAGCGCCCAGATTGAGACTTAAGGAGAAGGCATAAAATGGCAACGGAAGAAATAGTCCATAAAGTTGTGGATGAAATCCGCTTCGGCGTGTTATCACCACAGGAGATACGTAAGCTTTCGGTGGCGGAAATTCAAACAGCAGATACATACGACGAAGACGGTGCGCCCATCACTGCAGGATTAATGGACGGTAGACTCGGAACGCTTGAACCGAGACAGAGATGCAAAACATGCGGCAACACGGCCATTCGCTGTCCAGGCCACTTCGGCCACATCGAACTCGCCGTCCCAATAATACACATAGAATTCGCGAAGCTTATACACGAGCTTCTAAGGGCAACGTGTAGAAACTGTGGGCGCATATTACTACCGGATGATAGAACAGAAAAAGTTAAAGCTAGAATTGAGAGAACGCGTGAGCTCTTAGGCATAGTTCCAGATGAAATTTACAAGACAATTATACAAGAAACAAAGGTGAAACAGTGTCCCCGCTGTGGAGCAGTCCAGTACAAGATAGTTTTTGAAAAACCAACAAAATTCAGTGAGGAAGTTCCTGAAAGCGGTTCACAGCCCTTAACGCCAAGCATGGTTCGAGAAAGGTTGGAGCGAATATCAGACGAAGACCTTGAACTCTTGGGTTTCAACCCGAAAACAGCCCGTCCAGAATGGATGGTCTTACAAGTTATACCTGTTCCACCAGTTTATGTGCGTCCGTCAATAACGCTGGAATCCGGTATCAGATCAGAAGATGATTTAACCCATAAACTAGTAGACATAATACGCATCAACCAAAGGCTAAAAGAAAACATGGAGGCTGGAGCTCCAACACTCATAATCCAAGACCTGTCAGAGCTTTTACAGTATCACGTAACAACATACTTCAACAACGAAGCCTCAGGAATACCCCCAGCAAGACACCGCTCAGGCAGAGCACTAAAAACACTCTCGCAAAGATTGAAGGGGAAAGAAGGTAGGTTTAGAAGCAACCTTTCGGGAAAAAGAGTGGACTTTTCAGCACGCACTGTAATTTCTCCGGATCCAAACCTAGACATAAGTGAGGTTGGTGTTCCGCTGGACGTTGCGATGCGTTTGTCTTTACCTGAAAAAGTCACCGAATGGAACATTAAAGAAATACGTGAATTTGTCATTAACGGACCTGAAAAATATCCTGGTGCACTTTACATAATTAGGCCCGACGGCAAACGAGTTAGACTTGAGTTCGTTGTTGACAGGGAAAAGGTTGCCGAGGCTTTGGAACCAGGTTTCACCGTGGAGAGGCATCTTAAGAACGGCGACATAGCCATCTTTAACCGTCAACCTTCGCTTCACCGCATGTCAATTATGGCGCATTACGTGCGCGTTTTACCATACAAAACTTTCCGCCTACACCTTTGCGTATGTCCGCCTTACAACGCTGACTTTGACGGAGACGAAATGAACCTCCACATACCGCAAAGCGAAGAGGCGCGAACAGAAGCACGCTTACTCATGCAGGTTCAAGACCAAATACTTTCCCCAAGATTCGGAGGTCCCATAATAGGCGCAATCAGAGATTTTATAACAGCCGCCTATCTGTTCACGAGAAAATCCAACTATCTGACAAAGGAAGAGGCTAGCAGGCTGCTGATTGGAGCCAGGTACGAGGGACCGTTGCCTGAGCCGGAAATTAAGAAGCCGCAACTACTCTGGAGTGGAAAACGAATTTTCAGCCTGCTTCTACCCAAGGACCTAAACTATGTCTTGAAAGCGAGTGTCTGCCAAGGATGCGACAAATGCCTAAAAGAAGAATGCTCGCATGACGCCTACGTGGTTGTTAAGAACGGCGAACTTAAGTGCGGCGTCATAGACAGGCGTTCAATAGGCGCCGAACAGTCTGAAAGCCTCTTGCATAGAATAATAAAGGATTACGGAACACAAGCTGGACGCGAATTCTTAAACAAGATATGCCGGTTACTGAAGCTTTTCATAACAATGCGAGGCTTCACATACTCCTACGACGAACTTACCCTGTCTCCAAAAGCGGAAGACAGAGTAAGAAAAACAATGGGAAAAATTGAAAAAAGAATAGAGGACCTTATAAGCAGTTATCGGGAAGGCACTCTGCAAAGGCTTCCAGGACAAACACTTGAAGACTCATTCGAAATATACATAATGAACGAATTAGCCAAAGCAAGAGATGAGTCGGGGAAAATAGCTGACGAGGACTTCACCCTTGAAAACTCAGGCATAGTTATGACAAGAACAGGTGCTAGGGGTTCA
>Ga0315309_1001878_pt1 | contig 12488 bp, 13 predicted proteins | sample TDP4_MG_FD_203080 | JGI IMG/M metagenome (GOLD analysis project Ga0315309, IMG submission 203080) | Freshwater sediment microbial communities from Lake Towuti, South Sulawesi, Indonesia - TDP4 | ecosystem: Environmental > Aquatic > Freshwater > Lake > Sediment | place: Indonesia: South Sulawesi...
CCCTTATAGACCATAAAAATTAGGGTCAGGCTTGCTATATTGCAATTTTGGAAACTGTAAAATAAGACGCTCAGGGTCAGGCAACGGAAACACGGTATTCTCTTTTCCCCCCTTGACCAAATTTTCTTCCATGTCAATACCTAATTACCGTTGTCCGGCTCCCTTTCATTGCCTTTGGGGAAAGAGTAAACGCCTCCGCAAGGGCAGCGCCAAGGATGGGATAGGGGTGAATAGGTTGAATGACTCTCAATTGGTCGAGATTCGGGGCAGGCGGCCGATGCCTTCAAATTGTTCAAAATGTTTGTCAAAGGCAAAGGCGCTTTTCAGTTTGAGGGACCTCATGATGGAGAAGCTTGTGCAGTCGGTAAAACTGAAATCCTTGTCGGTGTATCGTTTGAAAATAGTAAAAGCCGCGTCCTCAATAGAAGGGGTAACTGTGACAATTTCAATGAAGCCGCTCTTCTTCAGGTTCTCCCGGAAAAGAACAGCGATATGATGTGAAATCCTCGCCCTGAGGTAATTCATCGTCTCGCAGACGACGAAGTTTGTGGTGACAAACCGCGTCCCTTTTTCCTTTTCATTTCTGTAAAAGGCAGCAGCACTTTTGTGGTTTTCGTCATCTGCATCTGTGAGCGCTATGAATGCCCCCGTGTCCACAAACAACTTCATTTCTTTCTCCTGTAGAGGTAGCGGTCATGCTTTGAAGACGCATCTTTGATGCCTGATCTTGCGATTCCGATTACGTCTTCAAAAGGGTCCTTTTCGCCTCCTTCAGGCTGTGGAGCAGCAGCGAGAGACATCTCGATCGCTTCGCGGATAATCTGGTTCATGCTCTTCTTTTCCTCGATCGCTCTGTACTTGAGGGCCTTCAAGAGATCTTCGGGAAGCCGTATATTCGTTGCTACCGTTGTAGACATAAAGAACCTCCATTCAGTTACCTAATAATACAATAGCATCATAATATCAATATGTCAAGGTATATTTCTTAAACCCTATCAAAAAAATAGAGGGTTAGATCTTGCTTTTTGGAATTGTGTGAGATTTAGGAAATTGTTATTAGATATTTCTTATTCCATGGAGATGCCCTTTCTTATGGAAAGGATCTCCTTTTTTGCTTTATCCATCATCCTTTTGTAAACTTGGTCAGAAATCCCGAACACCCCTTTTATCGAATCCTTACTTTCCGGCTTTTCAAGTGTGGCAACAAGAATGTCAAGATGATTTAGAATCTTTTCCTCATCCACTCTTTTCAAATGGTTCAATACGTTTGTCACATCTATGGTTCCGTTGCACAGGGATATAATGTCCCTCTGGTCGGCCCTCCTCATAGAATTGATTTTTAAGGCGATGAGCATTTCCCGGCTGGCAACCCTCGCCTCAACATCATCTTTTACCCCTACACCAACGACCTTCCTGATTTCGGAATTTTTCCAGAGATATTCAAAGGAATAGGCGGCATCTGTCTGCCTTGCCTGGATCATATCTATGAACAAGTCTGCACTTACAGGAAGGGCATCCACTTTTTTCTCGAATTTCATTATTCTTCCTTTATAAAATTTTGAAAAATCCCCTAAATCTTTGACAAGCCTAAATCCCTCCCTCTTTAGAATTCCCGAAAACAGCCCAACATCCTTTCCTCTAATGACCAGATCCAGATCCACAGAAAACCTCGGGAAGTCAAATGAACTGGCCGCATACCCTCCGATGAGTACAAATTTCTGTGGAAGTTTCTTTAGCAATTCCCAACAGACTCTTTCTCTCTCTTGGATCTTCACGCTCTGATCTGCTCCTCTGATCGGTATCCAATTCTGTATCTCTTCTCCAGGTATCCCAATGCTGGTTCATAGGCCAACGTATGCTTCAAGCAGAAGCTCACAACTTCATCCAAAGACACAACCTTCAATCCTTCTTTTTCGGTGTAGTTCAAATGTTCCCTCGGGTGCAACACATATACCTGGCCGTACAAAGTTCTACTTTCACCCGGCAAAGCGTATTTTATTCCCGCCCTTTTGAAGAAGTTCTTCCAGAAGTCCAAATCCTTTTTTCTGACCGCCACGTTCACGGGTTTGAACCCCCTTGTGAAGCCTGTCCAGTAATATCCGTCTGTCCATAAGGAGACGGCAGTGTTATCGCAGAATGCGTAATCTTTCCCAGCACTTTTCAATAAACCATAGTCTGCCTCGCCCTCAGAAATTTTCTCCACAAATTCATCAGGCTCTATGGCTTGGTAAATACCACGGCTCATTCTCCTCAAATAGCCCTTCTTCACCAAGTCATGGATCACTTTCGGTCCCTGGGATGTAGGAAAGGTAGACCTGAACTGGTCTATGGAGAAACTTTCCCTCCCGAAGGCCTTCCAGATCCAGGCATACAATTCTGTGTACTTATCCATAATTACCCCTACAGTAATTATTATATTGACTTTTTATTGTGCTGTCAAGGGGTTAATCTTCTTAGTTTTAGGCAATCAGGTTTCGATCCAGCGTCCGGTATTGGATGGCTTCGGAGAGGTGGGAAGGTTGAATATTTTCCTGGGGCTCGAGATCGGCAATCGTTCGGGCAACCTTTAATATCCGAGTATAGGCCCTGGCGCTCAGTCCAAACTTATCAATAGCCATCTCCAGCAACTTCTGACTGGTTTCGTCAATCTGGCAATACTTCTTGATATGGCGGTTTGTCATTTGGGCGTTGCAGTAGATCTTCATTCCCTTGAATCGATCGAGTTGAATCTTTTGAGCATGATCGACCCGTTTCTTAATCTCTCGAGAGGACTCCCCGGGATCACGACTGGCCAGGTCTCGATACTTCACGGCAGGCACTTCGATATGAATATCGATTCGATCCATTAAAGGACCAGAGATCTTTGATCGGTAGCGTTGGATCTGAGGGATCGTGCAGGTGCATTCATTATTGGGATCTGCATAATAACCGCAGGGACAAGGGTTCATCGCAGCGACGAGCATGAAGCGAGCAGGGTAGGTAAGAGAAGTCGCGGCTCGTGAGATCGTGACTCTCTCCTCTTCCAAAGGCTGCCGCATCACTTCCAAGACATTTTTCTTAAATTCTGGGAGTTCGTCCAAAAAGAGGACTCCATTGTGAGAAAGGCTGACTTCCCCAGGTTTCGGGATCTGTCCGCCTCCGATTAAACCTGCATCAGAGATGGTATGGTGAGGATTGCGAAAAGGTCGGGTGACGATCAGAGCACTATCCGGTGGAATGAGGCCCATCACGCTGTGGATCTTTGTTGTTTCGAGACTTTCCTCGAAATTCATATCTGGGAGGATGGTGGGAAGCCGCTTTGCAAGCATCGTCTTTCCTGAGCCAGGGGGACCGATCATAATCACATTGTGTCCACCTGCTGCAGCGACCTCCAGGCAGCGCTTCACATGCTCCTGTCCTTTCACGTCATTGAAGTCGACCGGATAGTTCAGCTCTTTTCTGAATATCCCATCGAGATCGACTTCTATGGAGTCGATATGGAGACTGCCATTCAAAAATTCAACGCAGTCAGAAAGGGTATCGAGAGGAAGAATCTCGATACCCTTCACTACGGCGGCTTCTTTGGAGTTTCCTCTGGGAAGAAGAATTCCTCTGAAGCCCGCATCCCTCGCGGCAACAGCGACTGGAAGTGTCCCTTTAATGGGCTTGACTTGTCCATCGAGAGAAAGTTCACCCAGAATGAAGTATTGGTCCAGCTTTCGCTTTTGAACGACTTCTGTAGCTGCAAGAATGCCAACAGCCATTGGGAGATCAAAAGCTGCGCCTTCCTTCTTGATGTCGGCTGGGGCAAGATTGACAGTGATTCGGCGGGATGGAAAATCGTAGCCGCAATTCTTAACCGCTGCCTTAACTCTATCCTTGGATTCTTTGACCGCCCCTTCAGGAAGTCCAACCGTGGCAAAAGCAGGAAGACCCGGGGCGATATCCACTTCCACTTCAACCACGTATGCATCTATTCCGAAAACAGCACTGCTCAAAACTCTTGCTAACATAGTGCCATCATTTATACCAGAATTGAATCAGACAGACAACTGGAAAATAGGGGAAAAGTTCCTTTCTTAGAACTTGACAAGAAGTAAAGTCATCGTCATACTGAATTTGTGACGATGAATGAGGGACAATAAGGGGGGCCGAAGATGAATATTTTATGGATCGTCAATACGAATACGTTTCTGTTGGTGATTCTGATCATCATGGTTTCGTATCTTACGACGCAGGTCAATGGGCTGATTCGCTGGTTGAGAAGAGAATAGGAATTTAAAATTGCGGAGTGGGGATTTCGGATTGCGGAATTAACTGGTCTATTAGCTTCTTTGTTTGATTTAAAGAACGAGACAGACCAGATAGACCAGAGAAACCGGAGTATGGTAATGGAAAAGTTCTTAATAGGGGTGGATGTCGGCGGGACGAATGCGCGGATGGGGATTGTCAGTCTGGATGGGAAGGTGTCAGAGAAGATTCAATACTCAATAGATGTTTCAAAAAAGGGTTCAGCATTAATGGAGGAGTTGATCGCAAATCTAAAAGACCTGATTGAAAAGGGGCCCAAGGAATCGAAAGGATTAATGGGAATTGGAATGGGCATTGCTGGAGCGATCGACATGAAAAGGGGGATTATTAGGGAGTCCCCGAATATCAAAGATCTGAAGGGTTTTGTAATAAGAGATTTTTTTAGAGAAAGAATCTCCTACCCGGTGACTATTGAGAACGATGCCAACGCTTTCGTCTTAGGCGAAGGCTGGACAGGTGCAGCAAGAGGATGCAAGCACTATTGTGGAATTACATTGGGCACAGGGGTTGGAGGAGGTATTGTTATTGAGGGTAGGATCCTTCATGGAACAGAGGGAATGGGAGGTGAAGTAGGCCACATGGTGATCAACCCTGAAGGGCCTCCTTGTGGCTGCGGTGGAAAAGGATGCCTTGAAGTCTATGCCTCAGGATCTGGGATCAAACGAATGGCGTTAGAAGCGATTGAAACAGGCGAGGGGTGCGGCATCCTAAGATGGGTCGGAGGTGACCTGCAAAACGTAAGCTCTGAAAAGGTGTTCGAGGCAGCCCATTTCGGAGACCTGGGGGCTCAAAGGGTCTTTCATGAGATGGGGAGATGCCTGGGCTTGGGATTAATCAATCTCATCCATCTCTTCAATCCAGAAAGGATTGTGATCGGAGGAAAAGTCTCTCAGGCATGGGAATATTTCATCGGGGGTGCGATGGAGACCATTCATGAAAGGGCAATGGAAGGTCCCAGAAAGAGAGTTCAGATTGTCAAAGCCGAATGTGGTGATGAGGCAGGGATGATAGGCGCCGCTTACGCAGCCCTGCATAACAAATCCCAATAACCAAATCCCAAATTCCAAATAATAACCAATTACCCAATCCCCAAATAACCAAAAGAGGTACGAATTATTTTTTGAATTTCGGTCATTGAGATTTTGGTATTATTTGATGATTGGTGCCTGCCTGCGGTAGGCAGGGGATTTGGTTATTTAATTTTCCAGTGGGTGCCGGAGGGGGTGTCTTCGAGGATAATTCCTTTTGAAAGGAGATCGCTTCGGATTTCGTCGGCTCGTTTCCAACTTTTTTCTTTCCTTGCCGCATTCCTCTCCTCAATGAATTTCAGGATTTCTTCTTCTGAAAGATTCAGTCTCTTGAGTCCTTCTTTTTTCTGCTCCGCGAGGTGGGTCTCCAGATCTTCCTGAAAGAGTCCGAATATCCATCCCATTTTGGAGAGATATTCGAAACCCTGGTTCAGCATCGCGATGATCTCTTCGGTCGGACGGCCTCTTGAAATATCTAAGAGGATATTGAGGTACCTCTGAAGGTCATAAAAATATCCCAAGGCCTGGGCTGTGTTGAAGTCATCATCCATAGCCTCTTCAACCCTTTGCTTGAATGATTCAATGGCCTGACAGCAATCTTTGAGGGTGGAGGCACTATCAGCCCCGCCCTTTGACGGAGTGGGGGAAGCTACAGGCTTTGCCACTTCATCTTGAATTGCCTTCAGAGTCGTATAGAACCGATCTAATCCGGATTTTGCTTCTGAAAGATTGTCAAAGGAGAAGTCAACAGGGCTTCGGTAATGGTGAGAGAGAACGAATAGCCGAAGCACCTCCGGCCGCCAATCTTTAAAGACCTCTTTTAAGGTCAAAATATTTCCGAGGGATTTCGACATTTTTTCTTTATTGATATTAACAAAGCCATTATGGATCCAGTAACGGACAAAGGGTTTTCCCATAGCAGCTTCGGATTGGGCGATTTCGTTTTCGTGATGTGGAAAGATGAGATCCTTTCCACCTCCATGGATATCCAATGTCTCCCCCAAGTATTTTTGGCTCATCACTGAACATTCGATATGCCAGCCCGGCCTTCCCTTTCCCCAGGGGCTTTCCCAAAAGGGCTCGCCTGGCTTGCTCGCCTTCCAGAGGGCAAAGTCGAGGGGGTTCTCTTTCTTTTCGTCAACCTCGACACGAGCGCCAGCCTGCATCTCCTCTAAATTCCTTTTTGAAAGTTTTCCGTAATCCTTAAATTTGTCTACAGAAAAGAAGACGTCACCATCGCTTTGATAAGCATATCCCTTTTCAACAAGGGTCGAGACCAGCCGGATCATTTCTGGAATATGCTCGGTAGCCCTGGGTTCAACCGTGGGCCTTTCTAAACCGAGGGTTCCCATATCGATATTAAATTCATGGATATATTTTTCAGCGATGGCCTTACAATCGACGCCCTCTGCATTGGCCCGCTTAATGATCTTGTCGTCGATGTCTGTAAAGTTTCGAACATAGGTGACTTCGTAACCGCGGTATTTGAGGTAGCGGTAGATCATGTCAAAGACGATGGTCGATCGGGCATGACCGATGTGGCAGAGGTCATAGACGGTAACCCCGCAGACATACATGCCGACCCGATCCCCATGGAGCGGTACGAAGTCCTCTTTTTTACCGGTTAATGTGTTGTAGACACGAAGAGCCATAAGACCACCTGATTCTGAATGTCAAATGTCAAAGCTCAAAGTTCAAATGAATTCCAAAGTTCAAATGGCTAAAAAGAAAATTTTAGATTTAGGCATTTGAGATTGGTTTGACATTTGTTTAAGAAAGCTCCAGTGCCATTTTTAACCGACGAATGATTCTCTCTCTCCCAATGAGAGGGAGTGTTTTGGCCAACTCGGGGCCCTTGGTCATTCCAGTGGCCGCAGCCCGAAACGGAGCAAGAAGGTCCTTTCCCTTTGTTCCTGTCTTCTCTTCCAGTTGAGATAGCAAGGATGGCCAGTGGTCTAAGGTGATTTCCGAGAAGGCTTCCAGAACATTGAGGATGGTGCGAAGGGTTTCTCGATTCTTAGACTCTAAAAGAACGGTTTTGGCTTCATCGTCGAAGAAGAATTTTTCGTCGAAGAAGATACCCAGATATTGGTGGATCTGAGAGAGGATCACGAGATTTTCTCTCAAGACTCCGGAGATTTTGGCAAGGTGATTCCGATCGAACTGATCGCTCCTGATGCTCGTTTTTTCAAGATAAGGCAGCAACAGTTCGGAGAGGCCTTCTTCTTTTTTTCTAATGTAATGACTGTTCAGCCACTCCAGTTTCTTGCGATTGAAGATCGGCGCACTTCGTGAAATTGCGTCAAGGGAAAAGTCCTCCACGATCTTTTCGAAAGGAAGAATTTCCTCTCCTGATGGAGGTGTCCAGCCTAAAAGGACGAGGTAGTTGACGAGGGCTTCGGGCAAAAAACCCTCTTCTCTGTATTGGGAGACGGCTGTGGCACCATGGCGTTTGCTCAATGGTGATCGGTCTCCGCCGAGGATCAAGGTGTGATGGGCAAACGTGGGAGGTTGCCATCCCAGAGCGCGGTAGATCAGGATTTGACGTGGTGTGTTGGAGAGATGGTCTTCTCCGCGAATCACATGGCTGACGTGCATGAGATGGTCATCGATGACGCAGGCAAAATTATAGGCTGCCATTCCATCCGAACGGATGATGATAAAATCACCAATATCTTCGGATTCGAAATGCATCCTTCCGTGAATGAGGTCTTCAAAGACGATTGCTCCCTTTCCTACACGAAACCGGAGGACTGGCCGTTGGCCTTCCGTTTCCATTCCAAGAATCTCTTCTTTAGAAAGGGAATGGCATCGTCCATCATATCGAGGCATCTGCCCTTTTGAGAGCTGTTCTCTTCGAAGGGCCTCGAGCCTCTCATTCGAGCAGAAGCATTTGTATGCCTTTCCCGCTTCGAACAGTTGCTCGGTATACTGACGGTAAAACCATTGACGTTGAGACTGACGATAAGGGCCGTCCGGCCCACCTCTGTCAGGACCTTCCTCCCAGCGGATCCCTAACCACTGAAGATCTTCGAGGATGTGATCGATCGACGACTCGGTCGATCTCTCCACATCCGTATCTTCGATTCTCAGGATGAAGGTTCCCTCGTGACGTTTGGCAAAGAGATAGTTGAAAAGGGCGGTTCGGGCGTTTCCGATGTGCAATAGCCCGGTTGGAGCAGGTGCGAAGCGAACCCGAACATTGGTGATCATATAAGTTCTTGAAGAATGTCAAATGTCAAAGTTCAAATATCGAATTAAATCCAAAGCTCAAATTTAAGAAATGTTTTACTTGTCCATCGCAGGCAAGGATTTTGGAATTTGACATTCTTTTGACATTTGGATTTTGAAATTTGGATTTGCCAAATATGCTTCAGTCTTCTTCTATAAGCGCGATGGCATAGGCCGAGATTCCTTCTTCCCTGCCAACAAACCCCAATCCTTCAGGGGTGGTCGCTTTCACGTTCACCCTTTCCGCCTCAACCTCCAGGACACCTGCAATCTCTTTTGCCATTCGGGGAATGTGTTCGGAGAGCTTTGGTCTCTGAGCCAATATCGTCGCATCAATATTGACGATGTGAAATCCCTTCTCTCTTACCTTGTCCACCACTTTTCTTAGTAGAATGGTACTTCGGATGTTTTTGTATTGGGGATCTGTATCAGGGAAGTGTCTTCCGATGTCTCCCTCTGCCATGGCTCCAAGCAGGGCATCGCTTATGGCATGGAGGAGGACGTCGGCATCGGAGTGGCCCTGAAGTCCATAGAGGTAGGGAATTTTTACGCCTCCCAGGACCAAAGGTCGGCCTTCGACCAGTGCATGGACGTCGTATCCGAACCCAATTCTCATCGGCCTCCTCTATGGACTGGCTGATCTGGCTCGGCAAGGGTCTTCATCTTCAGAAAGAGATGGGCCAGCATCAGGTCTTCTGCTGTCGTAATCTTAATGTTGGTATAAGACCCCGGGAGGATATGGACTTTCGCTCCTAAGTGTTCCACAAGGGAGGCGTCATCTGTTCCGATAAAACCCTCTTGGCTTGCTTTATGGTAGGCTTCTTTAATCAATTTGGCTTGAAAGGTTTGTGGGGTCTGGATCTGCCAGAGGGATTCCCGATCCAATGTTTTTAGAACTGTTCCATCGGGATTGGCCATCTTGATGGTATCCTTCACTGGCATGGCCACCACAACAGCTCCGAACCGCACAGCCGAATGGATGGACTCTTCGATCATGGCTCTGCTGACAAACGGTCGGACGCCGTCGTGAATGGCAATTACCTCGACATCTTTCGGGAGGGCCTCGATCCCATTTTTCGCGGACTCTTGTCTCCGCTTTCCTCCTGGGATGATCTGGGAGATCTTTCGGTAATGGAATTTCTCCACGATCTCCTTCATACAGTAATCCATGTCCTCTTGACCGACCACCAGGACGATCGATTCGATGAGGGGACAGGCCTCGAACTTATCGAGGGTATGAACCAGGATAGGCTTCCCGGCCAGTAGGTGGAATTGCTTCTTCTTGCCATCCAGGAAACGCTGGCCCTTGCCAGCAGAGACGATCACTGCATCGGCTTTCACATTTTTGATTGAGACTGTCATCCTCTAAAATTCGCTGTCCAGATGGTAGTAGTATTCCTTTCCCTTGCCCTCTCGGCTCGTCTCCTCCTTGAGACGGGCAAAGATCATCCTTCCTGCAGGTGTTTGGAGAACGCTTGTCACGATGACATCGACCGTCTTGCCCATCTGCCTCTTTCCATTATCGACCACGATCATCGTTCCATCATCGAGATAGGCCACTCCCTGTCCCATTTCCTTTCCTTCCTTCAGGATCTTGACATTCATCTCCTCTCCGGGAAGGACGACTGGCTTCAGGGAGTTGGCGAGTTCGTTGATGTTGAGAACTTCGATACCCTGGAGCTCTGCGACCTTGTTGAGGTTCGAGTCATTGGTGACGATCTTGCCGTGAACTTCTTTGGCCAGCTCAATCAGTTTGGCATCGACCTCTTTGATCCCAGGGTAATCCGTATCCACAATTCTGACATTAACCCCCGCCTGTTTCTGGATATGGTGGAGAACCTCCAATCCCCTTTTGCCCCTTGTCCGTTTGATCGAATCGGATGAATCGGCAATGTGCTGGAGTTCGCTCAGAACGAACTGGGGAATGAGCAGGGTTCCTTCGACGAAGCCGGTCTCAGTGATGTCGGCAATGCGACCATCGATGATCACGCTGGTATCGAGAATCTTTGTATTCTCGCTGCGAGGAATGTTTTTAGAAAAAGGTTTCCAACCCGAGAGATGAATTTCTTCCCCTTTTTTTAAGCCGATTCGAACACCCATATATCCGCAGATTCCGTAAATTCCACCGTAAAAGGGAAGGGCGATATGCTCGTCGTTGAAAAGGTTGGAGAAGAAGACGTTGGAGATAAAATTGGCTACAATGAATCCGAGGATCAGTCCAATAAAACTTCCCAAAAGATTCCTTAGGGGGATCTTCCTCAATTCTTTCTCTATGAGAAGGGTGAGCGCTGCCAAAATCATCCCGCCGAGAAATCCCCACAGCCCAGCCTGGCGAGAAGGGAAAATCCCTGTCGTGAAATAATAGCCGCTGATACCGCAGATGAGGAATAGTAAAAAGCGAAGAATCCATGAGCCCATACGGTTCACCTCCTTTCCATGAATTTGCAGAATGACAACTCATTTGAGAAAACGATGGGGATTGTTTGGGATGGTCATGGTCCAAAGATCGTTCGAATCTCCCTTAACACCTCTGATTCTTTCATATTTCGGGCGACGGCCAGTTCCTTTACCAAGAGATTCTTGGCCATATCCATAATCTTTCTCTCCCCAAAGGAGAGTTCTTTTTCAGCCCTGAGAAGATGGAGATCTCGAAGCACCTCCGCGATTTCGTAGATCGATCCCGTGTTGATCTTCTCCATATACTCCCGGTATCTCCGATTCCATGTCTGATTGTCGATGGTGACATCACGATCCTTCAAGATATGGAAGACCTTCCGCACCTCGATTTTTTGGATGATTCCCCTTAACTTGGCTGCTCCCACATTGTCCTGGGGGATCATGATCGTCATGCCATTGTCTAAGATTCGAAGGATGTAGAAACTCTGTTGTTTACCTAAGATCTGTTTGGTCTCAATGGCTTCGATAACTCCTACCCCGTGCCCTGGATAAACTGCCTTGTCCCCGATCTCGAACATAAGATTAAAACCCCCTTCCTTCATGGGTGGTAAGTAGAGGGTGAAGAGTGGTACCTCTCACGACCTACTTTCCACTTTCGATATTCGAAAAACCCCTCGCTATTCTTAAGATGTCGTTTATCTCAGGTCGATTTCCCTGAATCAGCTTGCCGATGGAGGCATCGATTCCAAACCAACCTGAAATCTGAATCTTACCCTTCGCCTCACTTCTCTCGCCAGGTCCTACCGGCCGAAACACCTCCATCACGTCTCCGACCTTAAGGCCGGTCAACTTTCCAGCATTGATGTAAACCTCCTCGCCATCCACTTTGGCAACCCGACAAAACCAATCCAAACCGTCTAACTCCCTTGCCAGGGATTGACCCAGGTCGGAAATGGTAAGATCGATCGCCTTCATCTTGGCCTTCTCCTCGGAGAACGACCCTCTCTCCTTGCTGGCAAGGATGGGGTTACTGGCAGAGAGATTTTTGAAGGTTTTACCAGAGGAGGCATCCTTTAGTCTCATCTCTATTTTAATAATGGCCAAAGCGGTTTCGTCCCGATCCTTTGTGGCCTTCGTGGCGAAGACATAGGGGCCTGAAAGTTGTCCGACCACCAGGGCATGGATGCCGAAGACTTCGTTGAGCAAACTCAGAACCTTTGGCGTTTCCAGATCATTTAAGACGATCCCCCTGCTTTCCACAAATTCCCTCACCATCTGATAATCGACAAAGAGGACCCGTTGAGATCTCCGATTCACCTCTTCGATGAGCCTTTCAGCCACCCAATCCCCGAATACCTCATCGGCATGCTCGATTCGGTCATCGAAATGGGCAATGGCCACTTTCTTCTTTAAGTCCCGAAGTGGAAGAATAGGTGAAGAAGGAAAGGAAACTTCTTTCTCTGTTTCACGGAAAGATGGTCTGGTAGAAACGACAGGCAATTCCTTTCTCAGTTCTTCCTTCCGGATGGACGGTGTGGTAAA
>Ga0315309_1001879_pt1 | contig 12487 bp, 13 predicted proteins | sample TDP4_MG_FD_203080 | JGI IMG/M metagenome (GOLD analysis project Ga0315309, IMG submission 203080) | Freshwater sediment microbial communities from Lake Towuti, South Sulawesi, Indonesia - TDP4 | ecosystem: Environmental > Aquatic > Freshwater > Lake > Sediment | place: Indonesia: South Sulawesi...
AGCCGAACGGGGCATCATGCCACTAGCATGACGGACTTCCATTGCCACTCCTACCCCGGGGCCGATTCGCCCACAGCGAAGGAGAAGCCGCAGACGTGGACTGGCAGCGATAGCTACGACTGACCCGCTGCCTCGCCGTGGACAGATTGGAGGCCGAGGAAGAGATCTCCCCGTTCGGGGCGATCAGCTTGGCCTTCGTGGAAGTCGCCCTAGGCCGATGCTCTTCATTCCTTGGAACGACAAAACCCTCTATCAACGTTTTCACGCACGAGGCGGACAATCTGAAGAGTCGTTGCTGGAAGTATGTGACGGAAGGCCTGGGGCGACCAGATGCTTGGTCACAATCCATCCTGTAGGTCACTGTAGGGCTACGCGTGCCAGCTGCAGATTAGCCGGCATGCCAACCGTGGCGTCCCAGGATGGACCGGACCGAGCGCAATAGGCTTTAAATGCATGCGAGGCGCTGCTGACTTGGGACTGGAAATGAAGATCTTGGTGGAGAGGGAGGAGTTTCGGGGATACCCGGAGGATGTGAGGCTGCTGTTGGCGATTGCGCTGTACGAGGTGACCCCGTACTCCTGGGATCGGATCTCCGAGATCTTGGGCTTCAGCCCGGCCGTCTTGAGGGAGAGGCTGAAGGCGTTCAGGATACCGTTGCACAGATATGCCAAGCGGGAGATGCTCGGTGAAGCCGAAGCCGCGCGCGATCTCTGACACGTCCTTCCTGAGCGCTATGCACCACGTCGGCTATCTGGAGGCGTGCAAGGCGATCTTTGAGCAGCTCTACATATCGAAGTCCGTGTGGGATGAAGTTGGGGGAGGAGACATACCTCAGCTTACCGCCCGTCTCAGGGAGATGATCGGGAGAAGGTTCATCGCCGTAAGGGAATGCGGCAATGCTCCACTGGCAACCTCGTTGAGAACATTCCTCGGTTCAGGCGAGGCCGAAACCATAGCGCTTGCTCTTGAGCTGAAGGAAGCCGAGTTCGTCATACTTGACGATCTGAAGGCCAGGAGGCTGTTCAGGAGGCTGGGGGTCGGCAAGAGGCTTATCGGAACGATAGGCGTCTTGAAGTCCATGATTCATCGGGGCATCGTGAAGGAAACTGCAGGCGAAATTGCGGGCAAGCTGGAGCATGCGGGATTTCACTTCAAGAGAGATCTGTTTCGGGATTGTTGATGCAGTGCCCTTGTCGGCCGTGGGTCTGAGTATCCTGCTTATGCCAGCTCTGCTCCTTCTTTCGCTCCTGATCTGCGTCAAGGATCTCGGCAACATCCGTCAGCATCACTATTCCTTGGAGGCCAGCACCTCGACGGTTCGCATGAATCGGACGGCTAAGATCACCGGCAGCATAGATAGGGTCCGAGGCCCGAGACCGTGGAGCAGGGAATCCTCTCGGGAGTGCTACATCCCGCCTCGATGCCCAACTTGCGCGATGAAGAGGAAGGGGTACTTCCCCCAGTGGGCTGGTTGGTCCGAGACTGTCTCGCCGACGACCGTCATGGCCGTCGAGTTGCCTCGGCATGGGCAAGTTCGGCGAACCTAACCAGAAGATCAACTGCCCTGCTGTTTCCGATCCTTCCCGAGCCTTGGAGAGTCACCAAATCGCCCTCCATCGACAGGATGCCTCTTCCCTTCCCCATGTTTCCCAGGAATCGTGCGAGATGATCTGGGATCCCTGCCTCGTCAACAACGACAACGAGTTCATCGCCGCTGGGGCTCTTTGACCTCTTCGACGCTGTGGTAATACCCCGCGGTATGAGGCGGTCCAGCCGAGAGGCGAGATCCTCGGTTCTATCCGCTGCGCCAGCCACCGTCAGCTTACATGTGCCGAGCTTCTCGACCAAAGCCGCTGGTTCCTCGATGCAACAGAAGGCACCCAGGTCGGAGGTCGGGAAGTTCGCCCAACCACCCAGCATGACGGACTTCCATTGCCACTCCTCCCCCGGCGCCGATTCGCCCACGGCGAAGGAGAAACCACAGGCGCCATCCGCGCCACCCCTCCTGGCAGCGGTGACCGCCCGAACGAACTGGCTCGGCCTGGCCATGAAATCCCTCATAGGCAGGAAGACGACGCTGGATGCACCTCCCATCTTCCAGCGCCTCACCATGTACTCGGCCTGCCCGTAATCCGTGCCGTAGTAGAACGGGAACACGGTCAGGGCTTTCCCGAGACCCGCGACCTCCCTGATGAAGACGTCGTAGTAGTCCAGGGGGTCGACGTTAGCGATTCCGGGACATGGCGTGTAGAACCAGATCCCCGCCCTGCTGTTGATGGTTCTAACATCCTCCAGGACGCCCCTCCACTTGTCGGCGAAGCACCTTGAGAAGTGGGCAACCCTCTCATTCTGGGTGGCAAGGGCCGCGGGCTCGCCGAAGTCGCCGCAGAAATCCCGCGTGGAGCGCACAGGGTGCCAGTAGTAGTGGTCCTCATCCTGGCCGTAGGAGTCCGGCAGGTCTTCCCTATCGAGGGTTGCGCCCTTCAGGGAATCGAAGGATGGCGGGCCGTCCTCGTAGCTGCCGCGCCCCTGCAGCAGCACTTGCATCCCCAGCGAATGCGCCTTCCTTGAAGCCTCCAGAACCTCCCCGGTCCTGTACATGCCCATGATGAGGAGGTTGCACCCCCATTCGGCGAGCGTGTCGACGTCGGCCAAAGCTCGTGGAAAGGAGGCCTTGAGGTTGAGGCCGCGCACCTTGGGACGCTGAAGGTCCTGCAACATCTGGTCCATGCTCACTTGCCCCCCATGGCCCACAGGCGCCTTCCTGAAGCCTTTCGGCCTTACCTTGGTAAAATGGAAATCCGTGGGGTCAAGGGTAGGCATCCCATCCGGGTCGCCCATCCCAGTTGGCGTCTGCCGCCCCAGACGCAGACCATACCCGAAAGACGAGGATTCCCCAGGACCGAGGTCTGCCCGCGGACCCGTGAGATCAACCCGCCAACCGTTCACCTCCCTGTCCAGCGTGTAGGAGAGGCGACAGCCGTCGAGCGCCCCGAACTCAAATCCCCTTTCCATACCCGCCGAGAAGGCATAGAAGCCATCCGCAGCGCCCGAATCCCTGGCAGGGCGGTAGGCGCCCCTGGCGGCTTCCCCGAAGTCGCTCCAGTTGAAGCCCTGCTGGTATGAGATGCGGGTCTGTACGTCCGAAATCTCCTCCCTGGTTGTGTTCAGAGTCCTGGCCAGGACTCTGATGGTACGCTGCCCCTCGACGGTCCTAAAGTAGTGCTCCATGCGGACCAGCGAGCCGCTGCCTTCATTGGCCATCATCAGGATCGTGATCGGGCCCTTCCTAGCGAGGTGGAAGCTTGCCCAGGATGGATGCCGATCAGTAACCTTGTGGGAAAGCGTGGAATCGCCGATGACGAACGAGACCTCTTGGGGCCCGCCCCCGCCGCTGAAATGGGTTCGCGGTACGTGAGCGAGTTCCGCGGGAGGCTCCATGATCGACAGGTAGCTTCTGATGGGCCAGTAGGGCAGGACGTAGTTGCCGAGGGGCCGGCCCGGCACTATGCACTGCCGGACCTGGATGGCGCAGTTGTCCAGATGCAGAATGTGGTAGGTTGGCCGGCCCATCTTGGACCCGGGGCATCCCCACCAGCGAACCCTGTATGACTGTACCTTCATCTTGCCTCATCCAGGCCCAGTTGGATTATTTCCTGCGCCGTTGAGCTTGTTCCGGCCGTTCCCCCGTCCTCCACCCATAAATGGCATGCCCTGGTTAGGGTCGGGGATACAAGGACGGAGCGTCTTGGCCCAAGCAAGGAACCAAGGCCCGGGAACGACTCGCCTTTCCTCAACGGAAGCTTACAGAACCAGGCCCTTCTTGCGGAATCTTCGTTGACGCGCCTTGATCACGAGGATCAGAAGGGCGATCACCAGACACCAGAACGAAAACCAAAGGACAAGAAGTGGATAGTTGAAGCCACTGACCATCTGAATCAGACGAAACCCCCCATGACCCAATCTGATATTGTATACATTCCCGATGCTTCCGCGGGATGGAGCCCGGACCAGGAAACCCCCGGACAGGAATGCACATCAACCACGCAATGGGGAACGGCTTCGGTTGTAGCCCGAGGAGATCGCGGAATCGCACTAGGTCGTGCGGAATGCCGCCAAGGCTTACCGCGCACCAACAACTGTCATCACCGGCCTTGTCGGCTCCACGGGCTCCAGTTGATAGTTGCCAAAGGCTTTGAGGTACCTCCAACCGGTCTTCGCGTAGAGTCCCACCAGCTCCTGCAGAGAGTAAAGCCTTCGCGTCGTCTTGACCGTGGACACATGAACCAGGCCCTGGCCGGACGCTTCATGGATCTTCCAGATGTCCTGCAAGCGTGAAGTTGCGCGGTTGAAGCTCAACGCGTGATGGATCTCATACGCAGGGGTGCCCCCAACCCTTTCCCGAAGGACCTTGGAGGGTTCTAGGATGTGGTGCTCTCCGTTGCCAACGCTGAGGATCAAGACGCCCCCGGGCCTTGTGAGTTGGTGTATCTGCCTGAACACACTTTCATCCGTCTTCTTGTCATAGTAGCCTATGGCCGGCAGTATGCCGATCGCTGCACCGAATCCCGCTGTCGGGGAAAGAAGATCGCCAAGCCTCCTGACATCCCCAACCAGGAAGCGGACTGCCTCTGATACATTCCTTTCCAGCGCAAGCTCCCTGGCATGCCGGATACTGGCCTCCGAGATGTCCACCCCCGTGACCTTGTACCCTCTCTCGGCCAAACGAAGGGAATGCCTGCCGTAGCCGCAGCAGAAATCGAGAACCCGCTCGCCAGGCCCAACGCCCGCCTCCAGGAGCAACCCTGCTATGGCGTCCGCCTCCTGCTGGGCGGATCTCTCGCCTGCAAGCATCCATCTCAGAAGTATTGCCCCGTGATCAACGCAGAGCTTCTGCGGCCAATCCTTCTCAGCCTTCAACCGGAACGCCATCCCCCGATCCAGATTTCATGATCCCTTGGCTTGTGTCTGGATATAAACGCTATCTCGGGGCGGGGAGCAACAGTGATCAGCGCAAGACACATGTGCTCTGAGGGTGAAGATGTTGTCCAGTTCCTCATACCTTCTTGATGGGCTTGACTTCTCAGATGCGGTGGTGATGGACGCAGGGACTGGAGCGGGCACCACGACCCTGCTCCTCGCAAGGAAGGTGGCCAAGGCCGGCGGAAGCGGAAGCATCGTCAGCATCGACAGCAACCCGGCCGCGTTCGCCAGGGCCCGGGAGAGGCTCGGCGACCTAGCGCACCTTGTGCAGTTCGTGCAGGCGAACCTGACCGGGATGCCGCAGATCGGCTCGGCAGCCTTTGATATCGTCGTCTGCACGGGCACCCTTTGCGCCACGAACGACCGGCCGCTGGGGGCGATGAGGGCGCTGGCCGAGTTCCACCGCGTGCTCAGGGATGGGGGCTGGCTTGTCATAGGCGAGGAGTATCCCCTGCCCCGCGCGACCCGGCCCGAGGAGGAGTTGCAGGCACTGCGCTGGAACATCTACAAGGCCGTTGCCGAGCTGACGGGAAAGGGACACTACACCGAGATCTACCCGGAGGAGCTGGAGTTCGCGGCCTCCCTCGTCGGGTTCAGGGACATCCAGTGGCAAAGGTTTGGAGGGGGACCAATAAGGAGGGCCACGATGGATGAGTGGCGGGAGGTTATGAACTCGCTGGCGAAGCGGATCGAAAACGGAAGGGCTCGAGAGGCATTCCTTGATCTCGTGGCCTCCACCTTTGCGCGGTACCTGAACTCGGGGGGAAGATGTCCGCCCACCTACATAATGAAGATGAGGAAGCACGCCTGATCGGGCCGCAGATCAGATGTCTTCCGAAGCCAGCTTGGGCCGAATGCTGCCAGGAAACGAGGGATGCGCCTTCGTCCGTTGGGCGTTTGGATCCAAGCGGGCTACGCATTCTTGACGACCCAGATGTCCTCGGTCTGCATTGCCCCTCGGGTCGTGGCAACGACCTTGAAGGTCCAGGGCCCCGGCCCCGTCAGAGGGGTCGAGAACGACACCTGGCCTGACGCCTTGAGGTCGGTCCCGCTCGCCGTGGCGCCTTCGGCGAACGTCCAGTTGAGGAAATCAACGTTGCCAGAGTTTTTGACTGAGATCACCACCTCGCCACCCTCGTACCCCGTTGACGGCCCCTGAACGGTGACCGATGCAATGCTCATGCTGACCTTCTTGCTGGACTGCTTGAAGAAGCCGCCGTAGAAAATGTAGAACGCGGCAACGGCAGCCACCGTGAAGGCTATCAGCAGCACGATCGCGATGACGGAGTTGACTCCCCGCGTCTGGTTGAGCATGCCTCTCATTCGACATCGCCTGACATGCGTGACCTTGGCAGGTCAAGAATGCTTGACTGGATCCTGCCCTGATTGAGGTGGAAGGGAAAGCGGTGCTTAAAATGGCGCGGCGCTCGTGGGGCCTGTCTTGGGGTTTCCACAATTCCGACCCGCTTGAACCATGGCTGACCGGAGGCCCCGTGTTGCCATGCTCCCGAACGCAGCCGCTGTCTTCATGCACTTGAGGAACCTGCCGCAATTTATCAGCCTGGCTCGCCCTAGACCGGGCCATGCCTGAAAATCCCCGATACCCCCTCATCTTCATGCTAGGCTTGGCCCTCTTCCTCAATTCGGCATGGGCCTCCAACCTGACAATTCACTACATTGACCTAGGCCAGGGCGACGCAACCCTGATCACATACCAGAACTGGACGATCCTGATCGACTCCGGCGGCCCCTCCGATGCCCAAAGGCAGAAGATGGCGGCGTACCTTTCAGGGGTAAATATCACAAGGATTAGCCTGGCCATCGCCACCCACGCAGACCTGGACCACATCGGCCAGTTCATCAACCTGATGCAGGCCATGCCCTTCGACCAGTTCTGGGTCAACGGGCTGTCCCACGCCTCCAATCTTTGGCAGGCCATGAACGAGACCATCCGCAACCTGGGAATACCGCTGCACGTCGCCAGGATACACACCAGGTACACCATGGGCGATGCGGCCCTGGTGATCCTCAGCCCCTTCGAGCCCTTCTTCGGCGAGGAGAACAAGGACAGCATCGTCGCGAAGCTGGAGTACAAGGTCGTCTGGTTCATGTTCATGGGGGACGCCGACTCAGACACCGAGCGCAGGCAGACGTATATCTCCTCGATCTGGCCCCGGGCCGACGTGCTGAAGCTCGGGAACCACGGCTCGATGGACTCCTCAAGCGATGAATGGCTTGATGCCGTCCGTCCATCCGTCGCCATCATCACGGCCGGACGCCCGGACAACCAAACCCTCGAGAGGCTTGCGGCAAGGGGCATCACGGTGTTCAGGACCGACGCACACGAGGAGTTCATCGACGATATCATCGCGACGACGGATGGATACTCCCTGACCATCAGCCAGGCAAGCACCGGCAAGGCATGGAGGATTCCCGAGATGACGGGCGCAATGCTCATCGTAGTCCCAGCATTCTCCGGGTTCCTCGGCAACCGCCGTGGACCGGGATGCCTAGACATCACCTATCCTGCCTATCCCTAGCCCTCGAACATGCCGGATGCCCGCCTAGGAGGATTTGCTGATGAAAGGCTTGGACTGCCAACGCGCGGGCCTGTCCGGGATCCACAGGCCGCACGCCCGGGTCGAGATTGGCCTCACGGTCGACGGCCGAGGGGAACGCCCACCCACTACTCAGGGCCTCCGGGTTCCTTCCTCATCGGGGAAAAGGCGAGGAAAGCCCCTGCGTCCAGTCATCGATCGGCCTCTCGCCGAACTCCTCAACAAACTTGGCCATTTGCCCCTTGTAGTTGGCCGCATCCCATTCGTCTTTGAGGTGTCTCCAAGCTCTCCGGGATCCGAGGACTGACGTAACGTCCAGTCCCTTCGGCATGTATCTAGATGTCTTGGGGCAGACTAGCTGGAACATGTACGAATCGGGGATCAATCTCTGACCCATGAATCTGAATCCCTGCATATTGCTCAAGGATCCGGTGGAGCTTATCCTGGGCGCTGAGAGCTTGAGGGCCCTGTCGATGAACTCATCCAGCAGCTCTCCCGAGGCAAGGGGGCGGCCTTGCCCTTTTTCCCGAAGATCTTGGAGCTCAGGTTTGCGTAGTCGTAGAGATTCAGGTCGTCTGTCTCGCCAACGAATTGGGTGCCTTGAAGAGCATCATGCCTAGGATGAGCAGCATCCACGAGGCAAGGGCGAATATGCAGAGTCCCGTCATCTGCCGCGAGACGGCGTAGCCCGCCGCCACCAACCCGAGCAATCCGGCCTGGAGGTGCAGGGCGAGGAGATCGTATCCGTGGATCTCTCAGCCACCGCTATGCCTAACGGGACCATCGTCTGCCTCTACCGGGCGTGCTGAACACCAGCAAACCGGATAATCCCTATGCCGCTGCGACGACCAGCCTTGCTGATGGCAAAGGAATCGCCGATGGGCCAATCCAGAAGTGCAGAATGGAAGATCACGGAATGCATACCAAGCCCAGGGTCATCGTGAGCACCGTTCGTGAGGAACAGATCGCGCTAGGATCATCGCTGGGAGTGCAGCCACTGATTGGCCACAAGAACGAGAAGTCCACGAACGGGCCGAACGCTATTTATCCCGGAGGCACATGTATTGAACCGGTTTTCCTTGGAAATCTCGGACTGGTGCGCTGCTTGCGGCCGAAGATTCAGGAACCTTGGCGTGGCACGCTAGTGTTGGAATAGGGAGGGGAATACAAATGGTTGAAGTTCGCATGTCCGATATGACTCGGGTTGATGTTCAGAGAGCTCTAGACAGAGGTTTTGGCGCGGTGGTGTTTGCTGTGGGTTCAAATGAACAGCATGGTCCTCATTTGCCAACATGTACAGATTCGTTGATTGGTGATGTTCTAGCCAACAAGGTGGCTGTGAAACTGGGCAAAGCTCTTCAAGCTCCTTCCATAAACGTGGGATGCTCTGATCACCATATGGTTTTTGCTGGAACTATCAGTCTCAGAACTGAGACGCTGAAAGATCTGATCCACGACTACTGCGTTAGCTTGGCAAAGCAGGGATTCAGGAATATTGTGATACTTCCATCGCATGGTGGCAACTTCAACGCTGTGCGAGAGGCAACTGATGACCTCAACCAAAGTCTTGAAGGAACCAAAGTCGTATCCTACACGGATCTGAAAGGTCTTCTTGGAGTCCTTGCCGAGTTTTCATCCAAGTATGGAATTACGCCTGAAGAGTCAGGGGCTCATGCGGGCGAATCTGAAACATCAATGGTTCTAGCCATACGCAAAGATCTGGTTGACATGAAGAATGCTGAGACAGGTTTCCTGGGAAGTTTCGATGATAGGACGATGGGTCTTATGTGGGGTCAAGGCATCAAGGCTTTATCGAGAAATGGCGTGCTTGGTGATCCCCGCAAGGCAGAAGTCGGTCAAGGGGAAGAGTATCTGGACCTTTGGGCAGAGAAAATGGTGGACTTTGTTCGAAAGCAAGTCGCCATCTGAGAAATGGAAATCTCTTCTCAGAATCCAAGCGCAAAGAACTCCAGCGTCGTGGACTCGGCCTACCATAGATCACTTGGGGAAGGTGAATATGGGTTCGGTCACTACAACGGATTCACCACCGCGCTCCTCCCGGACATCACGATCCCCATCGGGATGAGTGAGTTCAACGTCACCATACCGATCGAGATGATCGAGCCCGTGCAACCGGGATACCTCGTACAGCCTGTGGTGAGGTGCGGAATCCCTCAGCTCGGCGAATATGCCGTGTCCAGATGGTACTACTCGCAGGACTTCGACAACTATCCCGCAGAGACAACCTAGAATCGACCCGGATGGCCAGCCTCCCGTGGCTGCTTGTTTCTACCGTGGTCCCGAGGCACTAGCTGTTCCCGCCGTTGTTTTTCGCCTCTGCCGATCCTGGCCAGGTTGACTACAGCTAGGTCTGTGAGTCTGCAGGGCTTTTCGTGTCCCCACCATCGTTCGATCTATGTGCGTTGACCGAAACGCCTTGTGCTCCGAAGAGAGTAACCAATGATGTCCTGCATCCCCTTGCACATCCTCCGGTCGAACATCCCCCGGCGAAATAGCACAATGACGGAATCGTTATAAGGGACCCAAACCTGCATCCGAGCTCGGAGTCTGGACATGAGGAGAGACGCGGCTTTGCTAGTGCCGGCCGTTGTGTTGGTGGTTCTGACCTCTGGGTGCGATTTCCTTACCCATGAGAAGGGTGAAACCGATTACTCGGCCAGTCCAGAGAAGAAGGCAAACGTCAAACTCGTGAACTGCGCCGCAGCCATCGAAGGTAGGGAGATCGTCGTCAAGGGGGAACTTGTCAACAATCTTCCAGGAACGACTGATGTTCGAGTTGACTATAATTTCACGCCTGCGGAAAAGCCGGATTGGGTTGCGGCTAGCACCGAAAACCCCGTACCCATGGTTCCAGGCAGGGGTAGAACTTACTCCTTCCAGCAACGTTACAGGATGCCTGATACATGGCGATTGCCGGATGTGAGGAGCATCCACGTCGGGATTCGTACTGGTATAGGGGACTGGAGTACGACCCTCTACCTGGCAACGGTCAACACTCTCTACTGTCTGGCCCGTGACACCGGCGAAATGGATGTCGAAGTGCTTGTGGCATTTGTTAACAACTGTGAGGCAGGGATCCAGACCGTTGACTTCGAGCCCTACATTGCCTATGAGCTGCCAGACGGTACCACGCGCCGAGTCTCGTCGGCCCTCAGCCAGCAGGTGGAAGCCCGGATGCCTGTCCAATACATCTGGACGGCCTCCACCACTCCCTACCGGATAGATGAATTGGCCAAGCTCGTGGCAGGGGTCAGATCGGGTGGTGTTGACTGGAACGTGACGCTTCGTGGCAGGGGTCAAAGCGGGTGGTGGACGCCATGAGGTGCGGTGGGTTAGCCCACTACAAGGAAGGCGAGGACGGGGTGGTCATACGTTTTCGCATCGTCAATACCATGAATATCCCCATTCTGGTTCATCGAGCCCTACGTTCAGGTCTGGTTCGGGGAAAGCATGGTTGAGAGGCCGTTCAGCAAGAGGATCGGGTCGGCCTTGATGGCATGATCCACGGTTCCTACATCATGGACAGCGAGACCGAGGGAGGGTGGGCCGGATTCGGCGACTCCTTCCCAGAATCGGCAGCCGAGATCACGGTGCTTCGCGGAGCTGAGGACTTCCGTTGCCGTCCGGCTTGAGCGGCCTTGGCTCCGGGGAATGTGTGCAGTCGGGCGGGGGTAAGCTTTTTCCCGCGCCAATCTCGATGGGGCGTGAATTGCAGATCCGCATAGTCAGACCTGTCCCCGGCGACATTCTGAACAGGAACGACGGTGACGTCACCCCCGCCGGGCTTGCGATCACGGTGGCCGTGGAGGCGCCCGCGGATAGCCGGGTCTCAGTCAACGGGCAGAAGCCGTAGGCTCCGAGGAGTCAGCCCAGCGCAACAATAGGTTTCTCTTCAGGATCATCCTCAGCAAGACGACGAACAGGATAGTCGCAAAGGCGGTCGTCGACGGAAGAAGGGCGACGGACTCCGCAACCTTTATCTGGGACAGGAACTCGTTCAAGAGGTATCGTTTCTCCGTGGACGACAATATCCTATTCCTGATTGACCTGGCCCGGAAGGCACCCTCATCCATGTTCGACGATCCGTACCTTGCCTTCTGGCTGCGCATGCATCAGAAGTTCGGCGTGAACGTCCACTTCAACATCTACTACAGGACCGAGGGCTTCGATCTGACCCAGATGCCCGACCGCTACAGGGCGGAGTGGCAGAGGAACGCGGACTGGATCAGGCTCACCTTCCACGGCCTTGAGGATGAGCCTCCCAGACCCTACCTCAGCGCCTCGTACGAGAAGATGAGGAAGGACTTCCTCATGGTGACCAACGAGATCAAACGCTTCGCGGGCCCGGAGCTGTTGAGCCCCTTCACCACGATCCACTGGGGCGAGGCGCCGCTGGAGGCCTGCCGGGCCCTGAGGGACAACGGCATCAGGGGGCTCGCCGGCTACTTCGTGCTTGACCCAGAGACGGGGAAGCCGATCGTCTCCTACTACCTAGACAAGGACAGAGCCCTTCACCTGAACGGCCGCGACTGCTGGTACGACGCGGAGGAGGACCTGCTGTTTGTTAAGCATGACCTGGTGGTCAACGCAGTGCCCCTGGGATCCATCCCATCGCACCTGGACTCGGTTGCGTCCGACCCGCACCGAAGCGAGGTGATGGAGGTCATGGTCCATGAGCAGTACTTCCGCCCCGAGCTCAAGTACTTCCAGCCCGACATACAGGAGAGGGTGATCGCCGCGCTGGAATGGCTTGGGGCGCACGGGTACCGGTCGGTCTTCTACGACGACGGGCTGCTGGGGGCACCGGCCTCCCCGTAGGCGCGTAGGCCTTCTGCTGCCCGGAGCAAGCAAACCAGGTTCCATCCCTTCTGCTGCTCTGCTGACCGTGGTGCGCTGACCCAGTTGGGGGAAAAGCCAGAGCCTCG
>Ga0315309_1001882_pt1 | contig 12473 bp, 11 predicted proteins | sample TDP4_MG_FD_203080 | JGI IMG/M metagenome (GOLD analysis project Ga0315309, IMG submission 203080) | Freshwater sediment microbial communities from Lake Towuti, South Sulawesi, Indonesia - TDP4 | ecosystem: Environmental > Aquatic > Freshwater > Lake > Sediment | place: Indonesia: South Sulawesi...
GTGCCAGATTCAATCAATTCGCAAGATCGAGACGTTTCCGCTCAAGAAGTATTCAAGCATTATCAGGTTTACCATCGGTCTGATGTGCACTGAAAGCTTCACATATGAAGGACTTGTTAAAAAGCACATTGAAGGCATCTTGGGAATCAACCCAAACGACGTTGAAAAAATGAACATCAAAGGAAAAGTCCTCGTAACAACGAAATCCGGTGAAACCAAGACGATACCGCTGCAAGAGGCGAAGCAATACACTAGAAGGGGTTGCTCACCCTGTACCGACTTTTCAGCTGAACTCGCTGACATATCTGCCGGAGGCTTAGGACTGAGCGGTTGGACGTTCACAGTGATTCGGACAAAAAAAGGTGAAGAGGTATTTGACAATGCAGAGAAAGCAGGAGCCATTCAAACCAGGTCGGTTGACGAAGAGAAGGCTGCCTTAGACCTGCTGGTTAAACTCTCGAAAAGGAAGAGAAAAGCTGGTTGATAGGTTATTGAGTTAATGTTATTTGCACGTTTTTGTTCGTCAACTGAACTATGTTCTTTTCCAATTCCCTTTTCAGGTGTTCAGTTCTTTCCTGCAGCTTGGCTTGTTCGTCTCTTAGTGCCTTGTTTCGAGAACTCACCAGCTCTTCTTCTTTCTGCAGATCCCCAAGTTGGTTTTGCAGTTGAGTCAGCTGGTTCTGCAGGTTCCTTGTGTCTTCTGAATCCAGCAGCTGGTTTCTTCTGGTCAAAGCCTCTTGTGACTCTCTCTGCAGATGGCCAAGCGAATCCTTGCTAAGTATAGAATTGATCTGATCCTGAGCCTTTCTGAGTCGCGTGCTCTTAAGCTTGAGTTGGTTTTGAGTTATCGCGGAATCGAGCTTCTTTAGGATGTTTTTCAGGGTTGAGTAACCGTCATCTTCAGTTGCCAAAGCAAGGAACGGGTTGCTAAGGTAATCCCCTAACTTGTTCATTTCGTCAACGGGCACTGCGATTTCTCCGGTTCTTGTCAGGCTTTGCAGCTTATAGAAGGGTTTCTGCAGATAGCGAAGGTTGTGCTTGACGTTTTCTCCAAGCTCCTGGATTTTTTGGTTGAGCCAGACAAGTTCCTTCAGTTCTCCTCTAGTTTCAACTTGTTCGATTTCATGTTTGATGTCTACGATCTGTTTCTCAAGTGCGCTTTTCCTTTCTTCGCTCAACCCTAGGTTCTGCTTGTTCTCCTCAACTCGGCTGAGTGTGCTAACAAGTCTATCGATTATGGAATGAGCATCTTCAACTGTCTTTGCCTTGGCATATTTTGTTGTGAGAAAGTTACGCAGTTCCTTAATGATGCCTGCCAGCCTAGTGTATGAAACATCGAGTCTTCGACGGTCAAAAATAAAATACGGAGAGATGTACGGATATGCGCCTCTTCTCAACTGATCCAACGAGGCATATGCCTTCTCCAATTCGGCGCAGAAGGCTAACAGTTTTTCGTAGTTGAAGGCTTCTGGGACCGTAATGCCCTGTAATGTTTGAGAGACGTTTTCTGCAAATTTGTTGGCGTTTCTCGAGAAACGATAGGTTTTTGGATTGTTCTTGTCCATTTCTGCTTGACTTTTTTCCAGGATTCTATAGCCACTCTGCACTGCGTCATCGATTCTGTCTTTTGCCTCGTTGAGTAGGTTTGTTGCCTTGTCTTTTAGTGGGTCTATGAGGAGTCGAGTTTCCCTGCTTAGCCAATCTCTAGCATCTTTGAGCTGTACCTGCACGGGCTGAGACATAACCTGCTCTTATCCCCTCATGAGTGAGCTATCCATTTTAACCTTCTGTTTGCATGATGTGGCTATGGCCTGTATCCATTTAGAATCGCGATTGCTAATATTGCTGACGTAAGATCTGCAGTGGTTCCTGGGTTCAGCGTATGATACGGGTCACGCAGTTCTGCGTCAAAGTCGAGGAGGCGTCGTTTGCCTTCCCCTGTCGTCAACCCACCCGCTTTCAATATTTTCTCGGCTTTGGTCGAAACCGACTGTGCCTTTTGTTTGCCAACTTTTCTAGCTATGAGGGTATCAGGCACTTCCGACAAGACCTTTAGAAAAGTGTGAACGATGCCCGTGTTCAGGTTGACCCTTGTTTCGAGTCGTCTTCTAAGGTATTCGTAGCCGATGTCAAACGTAATATGATAATTGCTAATCCATTCATAGGCTATTGAGTCCCAAGACGATGAGATTTTGAACACTTCATAGAGGCTGATGCCCTCGTCCAGAATCCTCTGCCTGGATTCGGCCTCTGTGACATCTAATGTCGGGACTTTGCCGAGGCCACCTGGTTGGGCAAGCGTTATGGCATCATAAAGGTAAGCGGCGTCATTCGGAGTTGTTGATTCGACCACAGACTTGAGGTTCTTTCTGAATTCAACGTTGGAGAAGCACGAATTTGCGGCAAGGGTTTGGCCCGCAACCACTGCCATTGGTGTCAACAGGATTATTGATCCGAGCAGGGTGTTCTTGCCGCGTTGCCATGAGAGCGTGTCAGAGGTAGCGTCTTTGATGATTTTTCCCATGCCGATTTGCTGGAGACTTGTTGTTCCGTCTGCCAATCTTGCGCCTCGCACAGCAGCACATAGGAAGTGAGACCCAACAGCGACAGCTGATGCCAAAAAATGCTCGTATTTGGTTTCTGAAAAATCCGCTGTTCTATGAACATTGCCTGGCTTTGGATAGGCACTTACCTCTAGCAAAAGGGCTAGTTGGAGACATCTTGAGACATATTCAGGTATTGAGTTCAGAGTTTCGAGTTCCTGACACACTCGATCTGCCTCAGTCTTTCTTTGGCGCGAGGGCATTTGCATCAAGCTCCTCTCACAGCATTGATACAGAAAATCTTAATAATGTTGTGTAAAAAACTACACAGCAGTTGAGAATGTTACATTGGGTGTCTCTAATTTGATGGTTCAAAAGCAAGTGGCAAACGTCATTCTGATTGCTTTGGCGGGTATTTGGGTTGCCCTTTTGCTGGCTAGTTCTTGGATTCCTGTTTACCCAGTTTTAGGGACTAATGCAGTGATTACATTGTCAAGCGGTCTGCTTGCAGGTTTGACCTCGCCTTTGTTAGGTCCTATCTGGGGCACTGTCTCCGGTTTTGTTTTCGGGTGGCTTGTTCCATACATTAATCCAGCAACATCGATTGGGCTTCTGACTTTTCTGAGTCCTACCATGGCTGCTTTGATGAGTGGTCTCGTCTTGTTCAACAGGTGGAAAGAGGCAACCCTGGTTTTTGCTGTTCAAATGATCGTGTGGTTTTCCCATCCCTTCGCATGGTATCAAGCCATGCCCCTGATAACCTGGCAGTACTGGCTTGTTCTGATACTCATTGTCGTGCCTCCGGTGCGAAAGTGGATCATCAATTCTGTAACTCTTAGAAACCCGGCAACCTTGCCCGTGGCCTTATGGTGCCTTGCTTGGATAGCTCGCATCGGAGGTGACGTTGCAAGTGGCAATAACATTGCCGTGTGGGTCTTGGGCTGGGGTGTTCCTGATGCTTACCCCTTATGGGCTCCATTGACGATATACTATGCCATTGCGGATTCATTGAATTGTCTTGGAGGAGCCATAATCGGTACAAGCGTCCTATTGGCTCTAAAGCAGACTAACCTGAAGGTTCTTGCAGTTGACTTGTTGTCTATGAAGCCTCGAAACGTCTCCTCAGCAAACAAAGCTTAAAATCTGTCGAGTATGAAGCGAGTCGTGTGAGCAGATTGAGCACGGATTTGAATCCTTATGTTGTCTTCCTTCCTACAGAACAGAAGAACAGGATATTGGGTGCAATCTTCGGCTCAAAAGCAGCTGTCAACATCCTACAGTATTCATTAAAGCGGGGGATATCAAACAAGATATACCAAAAAGACCTCGTCAGAAAACTCGCGTATTCAAACAAGACCATTATTGAGAACCTAAAGTCGTTGACCAAGCTCGGCGTCTTGAGTGAAGCTATGGAAAAGGCGGAAACAGAGGGTCGCGTTGTCTGGGTAAAATCCTATCAGCTCTCTGATTTGGGCAAGTGGTTTGCCCTACTGCTTGCCGCAGAAAAGGATTTGTCAGACAAAGAGAAGGCCGAAATACTTCAGAACATTTTCAGAGCATACGTAAAGTGGGTTAAAGATCTTTCAGAAAGTCTCAACATGAAAAAGGAAACGCTGCGGAACATATTTAATGAAGAAATAGGGTAGAAATGCATTTAGGTTATCGGGTATTCAAAGCCCCGGATTTTGCGAAGGGCAAGAAGAACCGGTGCGACGACCAAAATGGAAATTATGATCACCTGCGCATCTTCTATGTAGGAGTAGATTGCGCCCAAAACGTAGATATTGTAGACTGCTTCGTCAGATAGTTTGAACAGAAGTGTGTAAAATCCCGCCGGGATGAATAGGAAGACCCGAGTCAGCGCATCGGTCACTGTGCCAATGAATGACATATGGACCGATATGGACATGCGTCCTGCGTTGTCGTAGAGATTTTTGCTTAATTTGGAAACCGGGTATATTAGAGCCATTGCAAGCAATATGTCGAGAATTGCCCACAAAGGCAGCCATCGCCCGAATGGATGGGCAAAGTACGCAGCTAACATTACAGCGTAAAGGGCTATTACAGGCCTCCACTTTCCCTTAGCCAAGAATCCTGTTGCCAACACTCCTAGTGGCTCAGCGATTATCCCGAACATCCAGAAGTCGATGGGCTTCACCATTCTTCCGATTATGCTGCCCAGAAGTGCTGAGGAGAAGCCTGCCCAAGGACCCAAGACTATGCCTTCGATAGGTTCTAAGAAGACCGCCCAGTTTCGCCACAGGTCGAAGGAAAAGAAATACAGCAATGCATGCAACGCTGCGAGAATGGCTGTTAATGCAACTTTAAAACTTCTCTGCATGCACATGTAATGGAGACTAAACCATTTTTATGAGTTTCGAGCGTCGCATTCGCTATTTTCGTTCTGTCTGTTTGAAAAGGGTAAGCAAAAAGACTAGTCTGTCTGTTGCCTGTATGGCATGTGGCAGGTTTGCCGGCATGTAGAACCAAGAGTTTGATTTGGCGTCGTACTTCTGATCAGCGAGCGCAACCTCGCCTTTTCCCTGCAACACGTGGATAATGGCTGGAAAGCTTGATGTGTGCGTCGAAATGGTTTGTCCTGCGGACATGCAGAATAGGCTTACTTCCCGACCTACGGCTTTGACAAGCGTCTTGCTTACGATGCCGTCTTTCGCGAACTCAACCATGTCTTCAAGATTTATGCTCAAGCCTTTTGAGCTGGTGCGCTTCAATCTTTCGTTCACACTCGAGGAACTGACTCTATTTAAAAGGTCTTTATGTTTGTTTCTAAGGCAAAGGCGTTTGAATAAATGCCCTTCAACGTCCCTAACATTGTAGCTTCACTTTGAGGTATACTAGAATGGCCAAAAAAGACACAGCTCAGACGAGCGTTATGTCCTGCCTCGCTCAAAAGGTATTTGGCAGGAGATGCATGAATCTCTTTTCTGTACAGTGTGGAGAACTTAGCTTGAAACCGCGTGAAGGCGACCTAATCGAAACATTAGACGGAAACGTGTTCGATGTGAAGGGACTTGTGCATCCGCCTAATCGAATAATAGCCTTCATCAGATTCACGCCAGACCCTGAAGGCGAGAGAAAGAGAGATAACGTGCGCTTCAGGAAGGTCTACCCCCTTCACGAACGTTACGCCTTGCTGAAGGAGAGGTTTCCACAATACCTTGTTTTTGACCCTGTTTTCAACGAATGGCTATGCGAAGTACCTCTTGAAGCTGTAAGAGAACACTACCAACCCAGAAGGTGCCTGAGTCAACTTAGACACAAAAAGAGTCTTGATGTGCTCGGTGTGCAGACACTTGAGCTAGCCATGTTGCTTCGAAAGCATGCGCGAGTAAGGTGGACATCGCTGGGGGTTTCGGGTTCGCTCCTAGTCGGGTTGCACACGCCGTCTTCAGACATTGACCTCATAGTTTACGGTTCAGAAAACGGCCTGAGGATCCACAACGCGTTACGGTCGCTGGTCTGGGACGAGGCAAGTCGCTTAAGACCGTACACGAGGCAAGAGCTGAAGTCATTGTTTGATTTCCGTTCGAAAGACACCGCTGTGAGTTTGGAAGACTTCATTCGAACCGAGTCCCGAAAGTTGCTGCACGGAAAATTCCATCAAAGAGATTATTTCATCCGCTGCGTCAAAGAGTGGAACGAGATAACAGAACAGTACGGTTCCCCCCGCTACAGGGCATTAGGAGAGGCAAAAATAGAAGCAACCATTGCCGATGACTCACAGATGATCTTCACTCCATGCATCTACCCGATCCTGAATGTGAAGAAGCTCAAAGGCAGAACATCTACGCTTCCTAGTGAAATCGTCTCGTTCAGAGGAAGATTCTGTGAACAAGCTAGAAAAGGTGAGAAGGTCATCGCTCAAGGGAAACTGGAGCGCGTTCAGAAATCCGTCGAGGAAGAGCATTTTCGCCTGCTCTTAGGCAACAAACCGTCAGACTTCTTGATACTTGCATAAGGGTGCTTCACAACACTTTCAGCGTTTGCTCATAGTAGCGAGGACAATAGGTGAGGACAACTTGATTAAAGGTTTCTCTTGATGTATTTACCTTCTCCAGATTTCCTTCAACCCTGACCATTTCGTCTCTATAGGCTTGAAGTCTAAACTCTTCAACATATGAGACAACACGTCGAATGCTGTCGATGCCTTTACCATTTAAGATTTCCATGGGTTCAATCCCATAAATCGAAGGCATAAAAGCAGCGTCGCTTTCGTCAGTGACGCGAGCTTTTAGCTTTATCCATCCTTTTTGCTGGATCTGCATTTGTGGATCATATTTTTCCTGGATTTCCTCCCAGCGTTTGACCGGCTCAAACTCACATTTTATTGTTCTTCCACTTTTTCTGTGGTGAAACAGTGCGTAAATCAGTTTTCTTCTCTGATGCCAAACATAGTCTTTAGGGTGGTAGTTGCGAAACTTCCAACGCTTTTCTTGCACAGCCTCGATACTTTCAAACTCGTTTCGCACTGTCATGTCTGCCTCGTCGTAGAGTTCTTGCAGGCTTTCCCTTAGACTGCCGAGCTGCGTTCGACCATAGATTATCAGGTCAAGGTCCGAAAACATTGGATGATAAAAGCCATGTAAGAGTGACCCAAAGACTCCAAAGTCGCTTTCATGCGGCCCTGATCTTTGATTTACCAGGTCAAGAAGTGAGGTCAGAGCTTGAACAAGAAGGTCTTTAGGCCTTTTTCTAAGAAGAGAACGAAGTGTCTCGCTTGGTTGCTTGGTTCTCGCAATGTGGTCATGAGCGACGCCTACCATATTCCGATGCAAAGACGCATGCCAAACCATGTATCTGGGGCATTTCTCCATTACAAATCGCAGGCCCTCATCTGCGAAGAACTTGTAGTAGACCTGTCTGCCCTTGGCTCGATACGCTTTGGGTTCTTTTGATCTGAAAATGCTGGCTGGCGCATATTCTGGGTCGCAGATGTATGAATTGGGTGGATGAACGTAGCCATATACTCGAAAGATCAAGTTGTCACTTGTGAGGATTGCGTCACGGTCTCTGAGTCCGAAGAATGCCAAGCGCTTCACTTGAGATATGCTCGTGTTCTATCCGTAATGCAGATATTTCTGCATCAATTTTTCGCTTTTTCTGGGCTGGTTTCTCAATTTTTGAACCAACCCGTCGTCATTATAGGATTCAAGCTTCTTGATCGTTCCGTCGATGACTGTCTCGGGGAAGACTTCGTCAGCCTCGTAGTATTCTCTGTCTTTTCGGAGGCACGCAGCGGATTCATTGCAGGATTGGGGCAGAGGTTTTAGCCCCGTTTTTCGTTTGGCAACTCTCTCAAGATGGAGTTCTTCAGCTGTCTGCAACGATTCTTTTGCGTTAGCCAGTCCATACTGTGCAGCAATCGCTATGCCTGCGAATAAGAGGTGAGTGTTTGCCGATGGGTCAGGCGCTCTATATTCAAAGGTTCTCTTGCAGGAGTCCATTCCTTCCTCGTTTTTCTTAAAGTCCCACCACAAAGGTATGCGAATTAAGGCCAAACGGTTTCGTGCGCCCCAGCAGAGATACATAGGAGACTCTTTTCGTGAGACTAGGCGCAGATAAGAGACCGGAATAGTGTTGCCAAATGCAGTGAGGCTTGGCGCAAACTTAAGAATGCCGCCCATAATTTGCATGGCTTGGGAACTTAAGCCTCCATCAGGCTTTGCGATTATGCTTTCACCGTCTTTCAGCGCGCAGATGTGAATATGCATCCCAGTTCCAGCATGTTCGAGAGCGATCTTAGGTATGAAAGAGGCGGATAACCCATGTCTTGCACAGACGTTGCGTATGACCCATTTCGCAACCGTAACGGCATTTCCCATTTCAGTTAAGTTCTGAGGCAGTAGCTCTATCTCATGTTGCTCCACAACGGTGCCGTCTTTGCCCTGTATTCGACCTACCTCTGCATGTCCGTATTTAATCCGTATCCCAATGCTCTCCAGAGTCACTAGAATCTCGTCTGCTATGTTGGTAAAGCTGCTGAAAGGCGCTGACTCATGATAGTGCCTTTCGGGAATACACTCGAATAATGGTTTAGGTTGATTTCTGGAGATCACGTAGAATTCAAGTTCAGCCAGCGCTCTGAGTGTTACGTCCGCTGAAGACCCAAGTTTCTGCTCGGCTTTTTGCAGGATGCTTTCAGGAGCGATTTTTAAAGGTCGTCCGTTCTCGTCTAAGTATCTGCACAAGATATTCAGCGTCGGAATTGAATTGAACGGGTTAAGAAAAGCCGTCTCAAGTCTGGGCATTATGTAGACATCACTTTTGTCCGGATCTATGTCTAAGAAGAGATTTGAGCCGTCAACTCTTTCGCCAAATTCAAAAATTGACTTAACCTGTTTCTCATCTGAGACTGCGAAGCTTAAGGTTTTGAGGCGGTTGTCATCCGGAATGTGACAAAGATTGAGGATTTTAATTCCGTTGTCCTTTACGTATTTGAGGGTATCTGATTCTTCGCTCAGATTTAGCTTTCCCATAAGCGAACCTCAACTTGTGGGGAGCTACTATCATGTGAACATCAAATATTTAACCTTCAACATGCGTTAGCAATGACAGACAGCGCATCTGATAAGAATGGGCATGGGACCAAATGTGGTTGTTCTAAAAGTCAGACTCATGAGAGGGTTCAGGGATCGAGACTACCTGCGCACGAAGGAAGGCTTTTTCTTCTGCGTTGTCGGCCCGCTTCACCCGCCAAACCGTGTCATATCATATCTCAAGTATGCACCATCGAGGCGTGGCAAATGGGGGAGAGGAAAGTGGCGCTTCAAACGAGCCTTAAGAGACTATACCATCCCAAGCCTTTTAGAAACCTTTCGACTCCTAGAGAAGGAGTATCCTCACTACTTGTTCTATTCACCGTTTTACAATGTTCTCATGACCGCCGTGCCGCTTGAGTACATGGCAAGACACTACAAACCAGAAGAAAAATTGACTCAAATAATGAAGGCGCGGAGGCCTGACCTGCTTCAAAAGAAGCTCAAAAGCTTCGTGTCCATTCTCGCTGAAAAAAGCGGAGTGTCGATTGAATCGTTCGGCGTTACGGGGTCCCTGCTCATAAGCATTCATAGGTTAACCATCTCTGATTTGGACGTCACAGTTTATGGTTATAAGAACAGCTTGGCTGTGAAGAGAGCGCTCATAGACGCATACGTGGTCAAAGGCTCGAATATTAAGCGGTTTGAGGATGCAGACCTGAACGCGTGGGTTAAGAACAAAGCTGGTATTCACCCCTTAACCTTTGACGAGGCCTCGCTGATTTATCAGAGAAAGTGGAATCTTGGAGTGTTCGACGGCACCAAGTTTTCAGTGCATCCAGTCAAGACCGAAGACGAAGTTAATGAGGAATACGCCGACAGGGTCTATGAATCAGTTGGGAGTGTGACAGTCGGAGCTGTCGTGCATCAAAACTCCGAATCCATGTTTCTGCCCGCAGTTTATCAGGTGCGTGAGGCCAAGGTGATCAAGGGTCCTCCAGCAACAACGGACATCGAAGAGGTCGTGTCATATGAGGGATTGTACGGCGACATTGCTGAGGTCGGAGAGACAATTCTCGTCAAGGGAAAGCTGGAACAGGTCACAGAAAGGAAAAGTAAGAGGAGATATCACCGAGTCCTTGTGGGTTCACCTGAGGGAAAGGGTGCAGAATACATCAAACTGCTAACTTGAAGGTGGAACCGAACACTAGACTCTGGTCTCAGGCATCACTATTTTGCCGTTTATTCCGCCAAGAGTTTCGGTCTTGCCCTCAAGGAACATTCTTCCTACAAGCGCTGAGGTTACAGCGTCCAGCTCGTCGTGTGTCATTCTTTCATTTAATCCTTCAATTCCTATCTTTCGCAGTCCTTGTCTCAGCTTGTTCAGTCCATGTTGCTTTCTCGGTATCCCAAGCACGTCTTGTGCGCCGCCTGGGTAAACCTCAATGACCCTGAAGCCCTTCTTCTCTAGGATCTTTCTCAGCCTTATGCCTCTTGCAGTGAGTTTCCTCATAGGACCTAGAGTCACTGGAAAGAATCGTATTCCCCTTATCAACAGTTCTCTGTCGCACCCTCTCAGATGAATTGGGCTTCTTTGTTCGAGTGATTTTCTTCCTTTCGGCAGACTTAGAGGAGCATCAATGGCGACTATCTCGGGTTTTGAATGTTCAATGCTCTGTATGATTTCTTCATCAGAGTAGAGCACACAAGTCTTAGCGCTCATGTCTTTAAGGATACATAGGCCGGAGGGTCTTGCCTCAGATCCAGCCAAGTCTAGACCTACTACGACCATTGCAGTTGCACGAGCTCTGGTTAAATATCGGTGTCCGAGTTTTTAAGCGGACAGAAGATGCGGAATATTCTGAAGGAGTCGCGGTCAAGGCGAAAACCATCAGCGTAACATGGTTTATCAATCGAGTGGCCTTTGTTTCTGTTTGAGAACTAAGGAGTCGTAGAGATTATTGGTTGTGTAGCCGAATGGGCTCAGCATGGTTGCGGCTGATGATAGCAACAGTTCCATGTATTTTTGAACGTCGAAGTGAACGTTTTCGCCCAGAAGCTGCGCTGGTTTAGCTCTTAGATAAGTGATTTTGTTATCTGAATCGGTTATCAGATACTGCACCGTCTGCCCTTCAGACACGTCAACACCTTCCTTCACCAGTTGTCTAGCCGCGATTGCCTGAAGAACGTCATGAGAATATTTGGATGGATGCAGTGAGAGCCTTTTAGCGATAAGCAAGTCTCTGGTTGAAACCTTGTCTTCGATCAGTTTTGTTATGTAGTTTCTCAGCACAGCTAAGGCCTCGTGGATTCTCTCCATGAACTCCTTGGAGTTGTGCGCTTTGGCCAGAACTTTAATCATGTCTATCTGCGCATCGTAGATAAACTTGGGTGTGTCGGCTCTCCTTGCTTCTAGGCCTCTAATCTTGATTCTTCCAGAATCAAAAACCCCGTAGTATCGGTTTAAAACTGGAACTCCCGCGTGCGTCTTGGACGGCAGAAAAACAATCCACCTGTAACGTCCTTCAATGTTTAATGGCACTCCGATTTCTCGACTCACTTCACTGCACAGTTCAGCATAGTCTTTTGGAGTGGCACCTTCCTTTTTCAGCCACAGTGAATCAACAATTCCATGAACAACCTCAAATCCGCGTTCCTCAGCGATTCGCACCGTCTTCAACAGTGCGTCGCGGGCAAAGGCGCAAACGGCAATGTGTGCGTCAACGCGGCCAAACCTCGAATTTTTGTAGCCCAAGTAGCCAAAGCATGTGACCAGAATCCACTTTAAGGCGCTCTGCCTCTGGTTGTAAATTTCTTTCAGTTCAGCGTCGTCAGCTTCATTTCTCAGCTCCTTGTATGTCGCTCGCTTTGTGAGGATGAGCCACAGAGTCTTAGGAACTATGCCCTCACGCTTCCGACAGACATGGTAGCCCAATTCTGGCACGCGTATCGACGAGTTTGGACAGCACTGGCAGAGAACGGTTTCCGCCGAAATGTTCCGAGTGGCCATAAGCATGGGGAACATTGAAGCAAAATCCACTTCAGCCACGTTGTCATGTATCCCCACCTTGGGTTCGAAAATGAAGCCGCCACGGTCTGCCACAAGAAGCTCCCAACCCGACTTGTAGGATTCCGGCTCACTCTTTTTCCAAGGAATCAGAATGCCATCCTTTGTGGCCTGATAGAGCTGTAGTGAAGACATGATGGTGCCGATTGAAGCCCTCGCAGCTCGATGCAACGGAACCCTGCAGGTTCGGGCCACTTCAATTAGGCCTTGTAGGCTAGAAGAAGAATAGATGAAAGTGTTCTGAGTGTCGATGTGTATGCGTCCGTACAGCCTGCGAGCGGGCGCCTTGAAGTAGATTCTACCGTAAGAGAAGAAGCTGGTTCCGCGTTTCTGCTGAGCTACTAATGGAATAGCGGCTCTTCCAAT
>Ga0315309_1001884_pt1 | contig 12469 bp, 13 predicted proteins | sample TDP4_MG_FD_203080 | JGI IMG/M metagenome (GOLD analysis project Ga0315309, IMG submission 203080) | Freshwater sediment microbial communities from Lake Towuti, South Sulawesi, Indonesia - TDP4 | ecosystem: Environmental > Aquatic > Freshwater > Lake > Sediment | place: Indonesia: South Sulawesi...
GTATGCAGGCGGCGTTTCAGAAGTACACGGACAACGCTGTTTCGAAGACTATCAACTTTCCAAATTGGGCAACGCCTAACGATGTCGAAAAGGCGTACATGCTTGCCTACAAGTTGGGGTGCAAGGGAATAACCGTTTATCGTCACGGCAGCCGTGAAGTGCAGGTTCTGCGACCAATCGAGAGTGAGGGAACGGTTGCCGATTTCAGTAAGGTCTGTCCCACATGCGTCTAAAAAATAAGTTAGAAATGGAGAAGTGAAAAAATGGTTGGAAAGAGAGGAACGGTTTATCTTTACACGGGAGAAGGTGCTGGAAAGACGACAAACGCCTTGGGCTTAGCCCTTCGATGTCTAGGCCACGGATACAAGGTTGTTATCATCCAGTTTCTTAAGTGGTGGAAGAACACAGGCGAGTACAAGTTTAGGGAGAAGATGCCAAGCAACTACGAAATCTACCAGTTTGGAAGAAGAGGTTGGGTAGGGCTCAAGAACCTAAACGAGAGAGACAGGGCATTGTCGAGAAAGGCGTTGAACCTTGCAAGGAAGAAGGTTAAGGAAAAACCTCGACTTCTTGTTCTCGATGAGATTAATTTGGCATTGAACTGCAAACTCCTAGATGTAAACGAAGTGATTGAGTTTCTAAAAACTGTGCCAAAAGAAACAAACGTGGTGCTGACGGGAAGACGCGCTCCCAAACAGCTTGTGGAATTCGCAGATTTCGTAAATGAAATCATTGACATTAAGCATCCAGACAAAATCCCCACGGACGAAGGAATACAATTTTAAAATTCATCTAAGCCTTCTCCACTGGAACGCCTAATTCCTTCAGCACAGTAACTATGCGTTCTCTGTCTCCGCCTCTTATGCCCTTCCAATCGAAAACCGCAGACTCAACCTTTTCTAGGGTTCGTTGAACACACTGTTTTATCATTTCAGAGTCTACGCATGGCGTGGCGTATTTTGGAATGATGTGTCCAAACGCCTTTGAAGTTGACAAAGCTATCTCTGTGAATCTCTTGTTATAGTGTGGACCGCCCACGCCTAAAACTGCGGGATAATTTGATTTCTTTAGAATCGCTGCCATCGCCGCATGGGCGACAACCTCGGCTGCCTTCAAGTCTTTCCACTGTTCTGGTGAACTACCCAATTCCGTGAACATGGTTGGCACGGGTAAGGAGGGACCGTGATGCGTGCACTCGTACGAAACCTCATAATTCAAGGACATTTCCTTCCTTAATCTAGCCATTTCTAAGAGAGCGTTTTTCATGGCAGCAGCTGGAGAGACAGAAATCTTTCCTGGTAGACCGCCAAACTCTGCTTTTTCGGTGAGGTTGCCAGGTGTGTGAACAGAAAGCGTTGGAATGCCCGCTACGCCGCTGTGTCTTGAAACAAAGATTACTAGTTGTGGAGAAAAATGGTCTGTGATGTACTGTGCCCAGATGGTTTCTTGGTTGATGAAAACCAGCTTGACTTCTGCGTCTTGAAATTTCTTTGAGTATATGGGATTCTTTTGAAAACTTGTCTCCGTTTTCTCAAACTTGTAGTTGCTAATGAGCGTTTGAGCGATGTTCACGCTAGCAAGGTCGGTTGTTGACGCTACAATCAGAATCATTTGGACGCTTCCCTAAAGTTATTGTGGAAAAAGAGAAAGAAAGTTTGTTTCTTTAAGTTTGGTTTAATCGTGTCTTTTCGGTTCGACCACGTCTTTGAGTTCTTTGATTCCCTTATTAAGCGAAATGACGTCTCCCACAGCTTGAATTAGAGAAACAGGCAAACAAACGATTACAGAACCCATAAACGGCTTCTTGAACCCTAACTCTCTGATCGCTTCATCAGTTAAACTCACGTGCAAATGAGTCACCTGCCACTTTTCTGTATCCACTTGGGCGCCGTGCACCTCGCCGAGCATGTAGGCGTTTGCTCCAATGACCTTCTTACCCATCAACTTACCTATATTTATCACAAACCTCACCAGAACAAAAATACATTAATATGCAAATAACATTTATGATAATTTTAGGGTAAATTCGTTTATATTAGCGATTGCATTTAATCAGAAAATGACTGAACATGAGAAAGACGTTTGTGCTCATTATTGTTCCTGTGTTTATCTCGGTCTACATGATTTTCTTGTGCTCGAATGTTGTGGCATATAACAATTTCAGCCGAAGCATTGTGGTGGCGACTCGCCTTGTCGACATAGAATTGCTGGATGTTAGTAATGTAACATTAGCGAAGGGTTATTTCACGAGTTTGCTTACATTTGAAAACCCGTCCATTCAGACCTTGAACCTGACAAGGCTTGAGGTTGCATGCTACCCATCTTACGATGGAGGCTCACGCATAGCCCTTGGAAAAATAGACGGGCCAGTTAAATTAGGTTCAGATATGGCTCAGGTTATCGTGCGGATGAACCTCGATGTGGGTGCATCTTTTGAACTGCCTTCTTATTGGATTGTGATTTACAGGTTGAAGTTGGATCCCGTGCACTATAGTTTTACTTCTGAGATGCGTGATTCAGCCACAGAAATCAAGGGTCCTTTCAGCACAGGCGAGAGCGAAGCCTTTACACTGATAACCACTTATACTCTGTTTCTGGTTGACGCTTGGGCAGTAGTGCTTGGGGTAATAGCGGTCTTAATTATTTTTCAAGAACGAAAAATCGAAAAAACTATTCGTGCGTCACCAAAAGGTCAGGAACACAACAGAATGCTTGCAATCATGTACGGTTTACAAGGCATAGGCATCGTTGCGGTACTGCCTTTCTTAGGTTGGATAAACTCGGTCATTTCAGAACCTCCAGTGGAGTTTCCTTACGGGTTACATGGAGCTGCGGGTATTGCCGCTTCTTTTGTTATAGGGTTGGTTTTCGTCATCTCTTTGATTTTCTTGGGGACAGCTCTTGGGCTTTTATTACGCGCTCGTGGTGCAAGGTCTGTGGCTCTTTCTCTCTCTGTCATTAGCGTTTTAGTGTGGCTTTTGGGCGGCGTTTACATTTTGACGCGCCCTGCTATGGTGCAAGACTTGGCTTTGGCCGCCTTGTATCTTGCAACAGTAGCCGCAAACGTGATAGCCGCCTACATTCTTTTGAAAATGCATGCTTAGTCGATGACACCTAAAGCCTTAAATCAGCACGTTTTAGAATTCAAAACCAGATCTAAGAAGTGATGGGAAAATGCACTTACTTGCCCTAAAAGATTGGACGTCTAAACAGATTGAAGAGGTAATTGAGAAATCAATTGAAATTAAGAAAGATCCAGCCAAATATCGCACTTCGTTGAAGGATAAGTCTTTAGCTATGATTTTTCAGAAAACTTCCACGCGGACAAGAATTTCTTTTGAAGTGGCTATGACTCAGTTAGGTGGACATGGGCTTTACATAGATTGGAGAACAACCAACCTAGTTTTAGCCGACATCAGAGACGAAACACGCTACATGTCAAGAAACGTAGACTGCATCATGGCACGCTTGTTAAAACACGCCGACTTGAAAGCCATGGCTGAGGCGTCGAGGGTTCCAGTCATAAACGGATGCGACGAGAAGTATCATCCCTGCCAAGCAATAGCCGACCTCATGACCATAAAAGAAAAGAAAGGCAAATTGAAAGGGTTGAAACTGGTCTACATCGGCGTGCACAACAACGTCTGCAATTCACTCATAGTAGGATGCACCAAAACAGGCGTAAAAATCACCACGGTTACACCGATAACCAACGAGGCAGCGATTGACAAAGAACTGGTTGCAACAGCCAAAAAGACTGGGCTATACGAGACAACGCTAGACGCAAAAAAAGCCGTCCAAGACGCTGATATAGTCTACACTGACACATGGGTTGACATGGAATTCTTCCTAGACCCAAAATTCAAAGACGAAAAAGAGAAACGAACCAAACTCATGATGCCCTACCAAATCAACAAACAACTAATGCGTGGAAGCCAAGCCCTAATCATGCACGACATGCCCATCCACAGAGGCTACGAAATCAGCGACGACATAATAGAAAGCCCAAAATCCATAATCTACGAACAAAGCGAAAACAGACTACATTCAGCAAAAAGCATCTTACTAAAACTTTTAACCAAAAAATAAACACCCAAGAAATCACCCATAAGATACATTGAAAGTGGCAAGAAACCACCTCAAACCCAAGTCAAAAGCAACCCGAAACAACCGCTAAATCAAAAACAGACTCCAAACCACAAACAATTCGTCACCTCACTCACACAAAAAAATTCTCACACACAGAGACAGACTCTATCTAACCTAACAACACTATTTAAGAATCATCTGCGTGAACTCTTCAGGCTCAAACTCTAGCAAGTCTTCGTATTTCTGTCCAGTTCCAATAAACACTATGGGCTTTTTCGTCACGTATGTTACGCTCAGAGCTGAACCCCCCTTGACATCAGCATCAACCTTTGTCAAAATGGTTCCATCAATGCCCACGCTCTTGTGAAACTCCTCAGCCTGCATAACAGCATCATTACCAGTCAAAGAATCAACAGTCAAAATCGTCAAGTCAGGATTAATCACCCGCTTAATCTTCGCCAACTCACTCATAAGATTCCTATCTGTCTGTATACGCCCAGCCGTGTCAATCAAAACAGCACTTATCCCATGAGCCTTGGCATGACTAATCGCATCATAGGCAACCGCAGCAGGATCAGCCCCATACGTATGCCTTATCATACGAACATTCAAACGTTTTGCGTGCTCCTCCAACTGCTCAATTGAACCAGCCCTATAAGTGTCACTGCAAGCCAAAACCACAGAGTAACCATGCCTCATTAATAATCTCGCAACCTTAGCAATGCTCGTTGTCTTGCCTGTTCCGTTGATTCCAACGAAAACTATGACTAAAGGCTCGTTGAATTTCCGTTTCTTCTCAATAATCGTCAACAAGTCGATTTTCTCGCCAGTAGACATTGTTTCAAGCAAAACTTGGCGCAAGCTGTTTTTCACAATCTGCCTCTTGTCTTCTAACCGTTTTATCTGAACCCCATCTAACCTTTTTTCCAATTCACCACAAATGTGGTCAGCAACCGAAACAGCCACGTCGTTTTCGATCAGGTTTAATCTAAAGTCTTGTAAAACGGGACGCAATTGCTCTGCTTTCAGTTCGGTTGTGGCGATTTTGTCAACTAGTCCACTGAGGCCCTCTCTAAGTTTCCTGAACATCAGTTGTCTTCTCCGCTCGGCTCAGTTTAGCCGCCAACTCGTCAAGCTTGTTCCTATTCTCTTGAATTCTGCCCACAACTTGAACCAGTTGTTGCTGAAGCGAAACCCGTGTCTTTTCAAATTCACCTATACGGTTTTGAACCGTTGCCTTTGCCTCAATTATTGTTTTTTCAATCGACACGCCTGCGCCCATGCCAACAATGACTCGGTCTGCGCTCTCAAGCTTGGTTTTTACATATGAGCCGCCGCCTATAGGAACAAACATAAGAGCATCAGGCGTCTCTTTCTCAACGCCTTCAAGCGTCATTCGGGCAAGGTTCAGTTCGGTTAAGGCAGCACTAACGAGGTTCAGCCTCGCCTGTATTGCTTCGGCTGTTCCCTCTAATATTCGAAGTTCAACAGTTAGCCTTCGGAAGGTTTCTTGATCCTCACTCGACACTCTCTTTTTCTCCAAGGGTCAGTTTCTTCACGGTTAGGTCTGTGACTTCTTCCGGCTTAATCTCTTCGACCTTCAAGATTTTGATCTGAAAGCGTTTTGCCTTGTGTTTACTTCCAATCTCCTTGTACACGCGGTCTAAAGCTTCTTCCTGTCTTAAGGCTCTAATCTCCTTTTGAAAACTGGTCTGCCAGTTTGGCTTTGTGATTTTCCCTGTAACTCGAAAGATTTTGATTTCACTCATTCCTCTTTCACCAAGTCTAGTGCATGTTCTATTATGAACAGTTCAGGCCCTGTGGTTATAAATCCAACCAAGGCTCCGTGGCTGTTCCCCAAAAGTCCTGTGCCCACGTATGGGATTCCACAGTTTACCGTTCCAACTTCGACAGGTACTTTCAAAACGTCTTTCAAGAGTTTTTGTTCTTCCTCCTTTATCATCGGATGGGCTAACACTCCCTTATTTGTTGTGATGGCTAGAGAGCCCACGTATGGAAGCCCAGCGATTTCGCCTGGAACGGCTTCGACGTCTAGCGTGTCTGATATGTTTGCGATGTCTTTTTCCTTCAGTCTTTGGTCAACAACTGCACCATAGTCATTTGCGAGAACAATGTTTCCATAGGCTGTTCTTCTAGTTTCCATAATACCTATGTTGACGCTTGAAAAAGTCGACTTTATGTTTTGGATTTCCTCGTCTTTAGTGAAGTGAGGCAAAACTACACCGTTCGAGTTTGCGCTTGTCAGGGCGCCTATTAGCACTGATCCACCTATAGTGGTTCTTATTGTCTTCACTTTCAAGCATTCTTCAAGTCTTCTAACCTTGCCCTCAGACATCTGCGGTGGGATGAGCGCCATTTTCTCGGTGGATAAGGCATAAACTCCTATGCTGGCACTGCCAAAAATGCCCAAGAGAGTAATCGACAAATTCAGTCTCCTTCAGCCAAGTAGAGTGTTACCGTTCCTTCCTTGTCCTTCACCGCTCTGACCCGAATCTTTCTAGGAGGCTTCTCGATTCCGCGGCTCCAAAGTTTTTTGTTTACTTCGTCGCTTATGACGAGTCTGCCAGCTTCTTCCTCTTCTTCTTCAGTTTTTGTTCCCGTTTCAATTTTCATGTGTTTCTGCACAAAACTCCTCATAATGCGCACTGCTCTCGGAGTCCTTTTTTTCCGTGGGGATATCCATGCCCTGCTCAACGGTATGGTGTAGATTCTTTCTTCAACAATTTCTTCTTCTGGCACTTCTTCTCGTTTCTTTTCCTCTGCTTTCTCTTCTTCCTCAGCTTCTGTTGGAACTACTTCTTCTGGCGCTTTTTCCTCAACTTCTTCGGCTGCTTCCTCTTTCTCTCCTTTTTCGGCGCCTTTTGCCTCGCCTTCTTCTTTGACTGTTTCTGCGGTTTCTTCTTTTTCTATGCCCTCTTCTGCTTCTGTTGTCTCTTCTTTTCTCTGTTCTTCTTCTCTAGATGGTTTTGCTTCTTCTAGGCTCTTATCTTCGTTCGTGTCCAGTGCCTCCTCTTTGGGTTGGTTCTTACTTTTCCCTTCGTTCTCGCTATGACCCATGTTGGAACCGCCTTTCTTTGTTTGCCTTTTTTTGCTAGTCGGCGTTTTTTGGCGGTTGGTTTGTTTCTTGTCATTCATTTAGCGCCTCGTTATTTTAATGTCTCTTCGCTGTGCTTGAAGTCTTATGAGGATTTCTTTCAACTGTTCGTCAGTTATAGGCGTTTGAATTCTCCCACCTTGAACAAGTTGAATGAGTTGGAGTTCTAGTTGATTGGCGAATTCGGGTTTAACCATTTTCAGGTTGTTTAGGCGTCTTCTGGCTTCTGGAGTGAGTATTCGGCGCAGTATGGCTTGCTTCTGCATTTCGATTTGTTGTTGAACCTGCGCGCGTTGTTGTTCTTGGGCTATTCTCTGCTGCAGCTCAAGCATTCTGCGTCGGCGAAGTTCCTCGATTTCCTCTTCTTCCTCGTTACTCATTGTGTAAGTGCACCCTACGGGTATTTCTTGAGTTCTGGCAAGCTTTTTTCAAGTTCCTCTTTGGTTTCTGCGGCTATTTTGTCGAGGACGCGTCTTCCTTCTTTGGTCAGCACTCTTCCCTTGCCTTTCGTGGTTTCCACTAGTCCGGCAGTTTCTAGTTGTTGAAGGATTTTTCTGACGTTAGAGCCCCCGCCTTTTCTGGCGTGTTGTCGCCTCACTCCTAGGCTTTTTCTTCCTCCGTATCTGGCTCTCAGGTGTTCGATGCCTATGGGTCCTTCTGAGTATACTTTTCTCAGGATGGAGGCGGTTCTCGTGAACCACCAGTCAGGGTCTTCTGGTTGACTTTGAGTGTGAGAGCTAGTCTTGACCATCAGTGCCCACGGTGGTGGCTGCACTTGGTCTACGTTGTCTTTTATGTATTTGGCTAAGCGTGGAATGAATTGAGATACCGGGACGTCGTATGGTGTGGGCAAGTTTGTTTATCTTTCCTGGGATGTTTCCGTCAGTTATTCATTTGGCGTCTTATAAAGGCTTTACCTTGAATAAGTTAATGAGCGTTTGAATAGGTATGCTCTCTTAGATAGAGGCTCTGTCTCCGTGTGCTGAGAAATTTTTTTGTGTGGGAGAGGTCGCGAATTGTTTGTGTTTTGGAGTCTGTTTTTGATTTAGCGGTTGTTTCGGGTTGCTTTTGACTTGGTTTTAGGGTGATTTCTTGGCACTTTCAATGTATCTTAAGGGTGATTTCTTGGTGATTTGTTGGGTGTTTTTTGGTTGGTGAGTTTAGAGGGTTAGTTCATGAGGCTTCGGTTTTGCGCTCAGTTGGATAGGCTGTTGATTGAGAGTTTAGTGGGTTTTTGATGGTTTTAAGAATTATTGGCGTTCACGTATGATTGCTGAGAGTGTGGGAAAGAATTGTGTTGTTCTTTGTGATTGTTCTAAAGTATAGTTTTATTAAGTGTTTGAACCAAAAGGGTGAAATTGGCGTTGTTGGTTAAACTGTTGGTTGATGGGTTTGTCGCTTTCCTACACGTTTAAGCGGCTGGTTCGCTCTTGGCGGTTGTTCATAGCCTTACTGTTGGGCATCGTGTTGGCTTCAACATTCTTCGCAGGCATCAACGTAGGCGCCGACACAGCCGCAAAGCAAGCTTTAGACCAGGAGCTCAATAAAGCTGTCGTGGATGTTTACGTTAGCCCCAGCTATGATTACATGATAGGTAGGACACTTGCATTGTTGTCTTCTAAAAACGCTACTGATGTAATGAATGCAATATTGGGTGTTGAAGGCGTAACCTCTGTAGAAGTGATTTCTAGAGCTCATGCTCCAGCTCAAGTGCCAGGCAAAAACTTATCCATATATGGTTTTAGTGTGATTGGAATTTCCGAGCATTCTCACGTCTATGACGGATGGATTGGCGGCGCACCTACGATAGAGGAAAACAAAACGTATGTTTGGTCGGGTTCTGAAGACACTGCATTGTTTGATGTTGGAGACGTTATTCCGTTGAACCTAACCATTGCGCAATCAGCTGGAAGAACCTTCTCATTTCTTCTGAATTTGACGGTTGCTGGGTCTGCTCAGTTGAGCGATCAAGCATTTGCAATTGCAACTGGTCAATTTTATACAACGGACCTTGCTAGCCTCAAACAGTATTATCCAGAGAACATACTCATTGTCAGTTGGGAGAAAACTTTAGCTAGACTGATCGACTTCGTCTACAACTTAAAGCCTGAGTACAGTTACCTTGATACAACGATTTACGTTTATCTCAACCGAGGACTCATCAGCCCCTGGGACACGGCTGGATCGATAAGCAGGCTCAGGACTGTTACTTTCAACATTAACTATGAAGTCTCAAAGTATCACTTGCAGGCTTCAAACCGATTAGAAGACATCTTGAGCGGTTATCAAGGCGTGTCTTTTGGGATGCGCTTTACGTTCATCATCGCGGCTTTACCTGTGTTTTTTGTGGCTTGGTACATGGGTTCAACTGTTTCAGACGTGTCCTTTAACCTGAGGCGCCGAGAAATCGGTCTCTTGTTGACAAAAGGGTTCTCTAGGCGACAACTCTTCTGGATGTTCTTGTTCGAAGCGGCACTGATTGGGTTACTGGGAGGCGTGCTAGGTATAGTGCTAAGTCTCACGCTCAGTCCGTGGTTTGTTGCAGCTGTCGGCGGCCAGTTCATCGGAGTGCCTGTAATAGGCCCAGACAGCATCGCTTTGACTGTGACTTTCGCTGTTATCATAACTTTTCTCTCAGCCTATCGGCCTGCAAGGAGAGCTTCGAACATGGTTACGGTGGAAGCTTTAAGAGAATACGTGTATGTTGAGGAGGTTAAACCGTACAAGAGATTGTGGCCTTGGGTTGCGTTTCTCCTTGGCTCTTTCAAGATGGTAGTCTTTCTGTTAGGCATTAATTTTCAAGCGGAAATGATGCGACTCGGGGGGCCTCTCACAAACATTCTACTCTTCTTTTTGCTGGGCTTAGTTACCTTTATAGATGCCATACTGACTTACATTGGACCATTTTTGTTCTTCTGGGGGTTCACAAAAATCTTCATACGTGGGTCTTTGAAATTTCAAGAAGTCACGGCTAGGGCTGCCAAGTTTTTGGGAGATTTGGGTGAACTTGCTACGAAAAGTGTTCAGAGAAACCCTGCTCGTGCGGCTGCCGTCGCATTTCTCATAGCTTTCATAATAGGTTACAGTGTTCAAATAGTTGGAACCCTAGCCAGCGAACAAGACTTTGGAACCCGCCAAACCTACTTCAACGTTGGCTCTGACATAAGCGTGGAATTAAAATCCCCCACAAACGCTTCAAAAGTTATGGAAACTATTCGAAACAATGTGTCTCAAATCGAGTCTACAACTGTGGAATACACTTTTTGGGGCTCAGCGGGCCTTCAAACCTATCAGAGCATGCAGTTGAGGGCTGTTGACCCAGAAACTTGGCCTTCAACCGCCTACCTCGAAAATGAATTGTTCAGCGGCAGCGCAGTTGAAAACGCCTTTCAATCACTAGCCTCTAACAATCACACTATTATTTTGGAGCTCAACTACGCTAAAGCTTTAAACAAAAAGGTTGGCGAAGTTGTCTCAGTGACTTTTGGTGAGCAAACGAAAGAGTTGACTGTTGTAGGGTTTTTTGGAATGGAATCTCGTGAGATGACTTATATGAGTGAAATTTCAGGTCAGATGCCCATTGAGCAGACCTATTTTTCTACACAGTTCTGGTCTTATGTTCCAGAGGGATTATACGCAGAGTTGAGAGAAATCGTCGTCAACTCTTCTTCGGCTAAGATATTAGTCAAGTTGAAGGGTGGGGCAGACGGCGCGGCTGTTGCAGATCAGATTCGTGGACTGAACATCGACGCTTATTCGGTGTCTTCGGTGGCTGAACAGCTCAAACAACAACAAAGCAACTACATAACAACAGGTTCATTGAACATTTTGCGCTTGGGCGTGATTTTTATCGTGGTAGCCGCCTCTGTGGGAACCGCTCTAGTTACGTTGGTCAGCCTGCAAGAGAGGAAGCGTGAGGCTTCAATCATGAGCGTTCGAGGGTTGTCGTTTAAGCAATTGGTTGTTATGCTTCTTACCGAAAACTTGGCGGTTGTCGTGTTTGCAGTGCTCCTAGGCGCGATTGCTGGGCTCATAGTTGTGCGTGGAACAATAGCCTCGGCCAACGCGTTCAACATTTTCAGCTACTCTCCATTGAGCAGGCGCATGGTCTTCCCGCCCGATGCCCTCCTAACTCTGTTCATTTCCTTCGCCCTCGTGTTTGCCTCAACCATCATACCAGTCATCTTTATGGCAAAAATATACAGTTCAAGATTAGAGAGGACGGTGAGAGAAGTTTGAAAGGTGCAGAAATAATCGTCAAAGACTTGATCAAAGTGTATCGCCTCGGCAAAGTGGAAGTCCAAGCTCTGCGTGGACTAAGCATGTCGGTGAAAGAAGGCGAAGTGGTCTCGATAATCGGACCCAGCGGAAGCGGAAAAACCACACTGCTAAACATAGTTGGTGGACTAGACACAGCAACCGCTGGCTCGGTCACAGTTGGCAACATTGAAGTAACAGCGCTCTCAACTTCACAACTCATCGACTTTCGAAGAAAAACCGTGGGACACGTCTTCCAAACACTCAATCTAATTCCAACGCTGACCGCCGCCGAAAACATTGAGCTACCAATGATTGCCATGGGCGCTGGAAGGAACAAGAGAAACGAACGCGTCAAAACACTCCTCGAAGTCGTAGGCTTGACGCCTAGAGCCACCCACAAACCCGACGAATTAAGCGGTGGAGAACAACAACGCGTAGCCATGGCTGCGGCGTTAGCCAACGACGCTCCAATAATCTTGGCTGACGAGCCGACAGGTGAGTTAGACACGACCAACGCCAAGATAGTTGTTGATTACTTGGTGAAGATAAGCCGAGAATTGGGCAAAACCATTGTCATGGTGACACACGACCCAAACATCGCCAGGCATACAGACAGAATCCTGCGCATCGAAGACGGCACAATAAAGGCTGCTTTGACACCAGCCCAAATCCTTGAACCAACCGCAGCCGTTTCTTACATTGACCAGCTCAAATCAAGACTTGCAGACATAGACGCCCAACTGGAAAAACTCGACCAAGACTTCAAAGAAGGCAAGTTAGGTGGCGACGAATACGCCGAACAGAGGCAGAGACTAAAACAGACAAAAGCAGGCTTACAAGACGAACTCCACCGCATGGGAGTAGTAATATAACCAAGACAAAAATCTGACACCTTATTTACGCTGACCCTCAGCAGTTTTGTTGACTAATGGGTTGCCAAAACACTTTATAATGTCTAGTTTATTTCATGACTCTTTTGAAAGCACAAAATATGTAAAATGATGG
>Ga0315309_1001887_pt1 | contig 12455 bp, 13 predicted proteins | sample TDP4_MG_FD_203080 | JGI IMG/M metagenome (GOLD analysis project Ga0315309, IMG submission 203080) | Freshwater sediment microbial communities from Lake Towuti, South Sulawesi, Indonesia - TDP4 | ecosystem: Environmental > Aquatic > Freshwater > Lake > Sediment | place: Indonesia: South Sulawesi...
CGATTCTGTTAAGTACGTCTTTTAGTTCGCTGTTTTTAACAATCCATAAGGTCATGTCTTCATGTGTTTTGTTGAGTTTTTTGTCGAGTAGATATTCGAAAACATGCGAGAAGGGTCCGTGTCCAACGTCGTGAAGCAAAGATGCGATTCTAATCATTTCCGCTTCGTCCTCGCTTATGCGCTGCGAGATGTTCGGATTTTGCAGTACTCTTTCAGCCAAGTACATGACGCCGACAGAATGTTCAAAGCGAGTGTGGTTCGCTCCCGGATAGACGTACTCGGCGCCAGCCAACTGGCGAAGTCTACGCAGCCTTTGAACGGGAAATGAGTCAACGACTTCCTTTTCCGCTTCGGTTATGTAGACGTATCCGTGAACAGGATCCTTTATTTCACCCCAGTAATTCCTACGCATTGCAGTTTCTCCCTCAAGCCTTGTTAACAATTATTAATAATCTCGCTCTTATAATGCCTAATGTCAAAGTGCTTTGGTGGAGTGCGGAAAGTGAGGAGGAAAGCTTTTTTCATTTGCGTTGAGGGGTTAGACGGTTGCGGGAAGACGACTCAAACGAAAATGCTTGTGAGAAGACTACGAAAAAAGGGTTTTAACGTTGTCTACACTGCTGAACCGAGTTTGGGTGAAATTGGAAAGTTCATTAAAAAATATTGTTTGCGCGGTGGGAAACGGGTTTCCAGCGTTGTTGAAGCTTTACTTTTTGCTGCTGACCGTGTTGAACATGTGGAGAAAGAAGTTGTTCCTGCTTTAAATGAAGGTAAAATAGTTGTTTCTGACCGCTACGTTTACTCATCATTGGCGTATCAAGGGGCAGCTGGGCTTGATTTAGGCTGGATTAAAGGCATAAACAAATCGGCAGTGATTCCAGACTTAGCAATTTTTATCGATGTCAAGCCGGAAACAGTTATTCAAAGGATGAAGCCTGAAAAATCTGTCATGGAGAATCTGGAAACTCAGCTGAAGGTTCGGGAAGTTTACATGAAGTTTGTGGAGAAAGGAGAGCTTGTGAAAATCGATGGAAACAGATCCAAAAATGAGGTTGCGGATGAGATACTTGCCTTTGTTCTCAAATTCTTAGAAAGAGCAAGTTAAGAAAAGCCAAACGGTTTCAATCCCTTTCGAGGAAATGTTTCATTAACTTTGCCCACTATAAATCCGACGATATCTTCCGGTGAAACGTGTCTCGGGCCTCTTTCATGGAAAGCTTGCATTTCTATTAGATCTTTTTTAAATAGGAACCGGAGCATGTAATAGTCGAATTTTAACGGCGCTCTTCTTTCATTTTGTGTTTTGTAGTAGCGTATTGCGCAGAAGAAATCCATAACTGGAAAAGGTTTTTTGCGGATTGCTTTTAAAGTTGTTTTTGCTTCTTCTTCGTCTATGTAGTTAAAGCTTGTGCCTTCGGCTATTCCGAACTCGAAGATGAGCTCGCATTGAGGCACTGACGGGTTGGAGACTTCTTCTAAACGGAAATTTTTATTGTCGTTCAGGGTGTGGAAGATTTGCGTCAGTGCTTGTTGTAGTCTCTTGTTTGAGATTGAAGTTGTAAAACGTATTGTTTTGTGGGCTTCTTCTGGAAAGTTTTCGTAGTGTCCCAGCATTTATGATTTGTTCTCCAAATGTTAGGTTCCTTTTATCTTTCTTATTTTTTCGAGGTTTTCAAGCAGTCCGGAAAGTACCGTGCCTAATTTCTGCAGTTCTTCTACGTTTTCTTCGTTTTGCATTTTGTTTTGTATTTCCTGCACTTTCGCCAAGACTGTTGCTTCAATAGCGTCGAGCACCATTGGGCTTGTTACTTTTGTTGGTTCTTCTCCCTCTTTCACCACTATGACCTTCTTTTCGCATCGTGCGCACCAGAGGTCTCCACTCTTTAATCTAAAGAGTGGTGAGGCGCAGACTGGACAGGCTAGGTCTGTTAGGGTTGCGCCTTGACGTAGCAGGTCGGCCATTTTCTTTATGTGTCGTGTTTCGTCGTCTTGCGACAAGTTTAAAGCCTCAAAGCAGATTAGTGTGTAAGAGCCTATATAATTGAGTTATTGCGAAATATGCGGGTGCGGGCTTATGGTTAGGAAGAAGAAAATGCAGGAGTATGAGGAGAGAATAAGGCAGGCGTTGGCTGTTCTCGGAGAGGTTTCTGAAGACACTACTACGCCTCGAAACATCAGAAGGGCGGCAAAAGATTCAATGGAAACCTTGCAAACAACAGAGTACACGCCGGCTGTTAGGGCCTCAAACGCCATATCAATCCTAGATGAGATTTTGCAAGACCCGAACATGCCGCCTTATACACGGGTGAAATTGTGGAACGTGATGAGCCTTATAGAAGCAATAAAAGACTAGTTTTATGATGTGTGTGCGACGTTTTAGCCCCCTATAAATAGGCTCCAAATATGTTGTAGGGGTGGCTTTGTTGGAGCGAGTGTGTGTTTTTTTGATGATTTTTGGGAGTGTTGGTTTTGAAAAACAAGCAAGTGTGGGCTTGTGTGCTTGCGGGGAAAGCCTTGACTGATGTGAGACGGTTTGTGGCAAAACTCAGAGCGAATTTTTGAAGAGGGTAATGGGCAGAGAATTGTCCGAAATATATTATTTTGCAAAGAAAGGGACGCTCGCTCGCTTCCCCCCTCTACTGATACACACCCAACAAAACAATGAATGGCATTATTGAGACTAGCGCGCGCACATTTCCTAACGCAACATAGCGAGCGCCTTATGAAGTTGCAGTTGCAGAACAAAGTTAAGGCCAGTCGGAGTTATGTACAATTCTTTTCCAATAATTCCAATGAGGCCTAGTTGTTCTGCAAACCGCGCGTACTGATAAAGTTGTTCCCAAGCTACTTTTTTCCAATCATACATTTTGCCTACTTTTTTGATGAAATAGTCTGCAACCATTTTCTTAGGAACAGGGTGAATATTTTTTGAAAGTTCTAGGACAGCTTCAACTAGTGAATATATCCCGAAATTTATGCTCGAGCCAAACGGACTCTTTAGAATATACTCTCGAATAAACCGAGCTTGTGCATCGCTCATTTCCCTTGGCCTTGAAAGATCGCAATCGACATATCTAACTCCTATTTCAGTTAAGGTAATTTTGCCATCGCGGGTCCGTTGCGCTAGTCCAAGAGCCTTTGCTAAACGCATGTATTGCTGGTCAATTAGCCATTCAGGCTTCCGGTGCACGTAATATTCTTTATACATAGTCTTCGCTTTTGCCAGTTCTCTAGCAGTAGAAGGACCATGATCTTTTAGATAGTAAAGCATAGGATTGAGAACAAAGGGAGCTAATTTTATTCCAGCTACAGGCTTTATTTGAACAAACTCCAGAGAAAGAACGAATTCCTCGTAAAATCTGTTGAGCAATTTTTGAAAATTTAATTCTAGCGGAACCACCCTGTTTTGAGCGCAAAGTTCTTTGATCTCATTCGTCAACATTCCTATTGGGCACACAAGATATGGGACAACTTCCAGATTTGCAAGTTTTCCTTCTTTTTTCTCAGTTTCTAAATCGTTTTTATATCTAAGTACTTGATCTATAGATTCTTTTTCTAACTGCGTTACCTTCAGTTCAATAAGATGTAATTTGTCTCTTGAAATGAATAAGAGATCAAGCCTACCATTGGGTAGCGAATATTCTTTTCTAAGAAGATCAATATTGCCTTCAATATTAAGAGCGTCTTTGGCAATTGATGGAGAAGATGCTAAAATATCTCTGATTTGGGATTCTTGCACCAAAGCTTCTTCGGAAAGCAAGCTGAGCACCTATTATACTATCAAATTCAAATTTTAAAAACGCTATGTATCACGTTAGGAGCAAATTTACAAAAACATTAATAGATAATAGATAGTTTGAGCGCGAAATAATTTTTTATCTGCTTCTCACAGTTCCCGCTTATAGATTTTCTAATACAAAGAATTCTATGAAGACAATTACACAAAAAAGGGTGAACTTATTACCAACCATTTTAGAGAGGGGGTTCTTTGAGGTTGTAGAAGTATATTGCAACGAGTTGGGCTGAAGTTGGCCCGCCCAAAAAGAAACAGAGAAAGGAACGCAGAACTGTTGAAGAGCTTTGAACGTTCGCTTTTACGAAGAGAAACCTTTAAAATAAAAACGAGACTAATTCCATAATGATTCTTATGAGCGAACATCGTTTCACTCACGACGACAAAGCAAAGGTAGTTTGTGGTGGAGATGAGATTAGAGGAACTATCAACTATATTTTCAGTCTTGAAAAGGAACTAAAACGTATTCGTCTGATTAGTTATGCATTGGAAAATGTTAGAGTCATTGGCGACACAATACTGGAAGAGTTCCTTTATAAGTTGGCATTAAAAGGAGTGATGATTAGCGTTGTTATAGGCCAAATGCCTGCCAAAGAAGTTAAGAAGGTCCTTCTCAAGTTACGCAGATTTGGCATAAACATATACTATAATCGAAGAGCTCATGCAAAAATAATATTGGTTGAGGGAAAAGGGAAGAATTACGCGATAATCATGAGCGCCAATATTACGCATGGCGGTCTTTACTATAACTATGAAGCCGGCGTGTCGTTGAAGTTATCCGAAGATGTTTATATGAAGCTACGTGAATACACAAATGATATACTTGGGAATGAAGAAACGGTGGATTTGGTGTATCTGAATGAATGAATGGTATGAGCTTTTTGGTTTCAGACGGAATCCATATAAAACAAATGAACCCATACATATACCTTACCAATTTATAGAATGGAACAGAGATGATCTGAGAGACAAATGGCAATCGGAGAGGTTCTTGGAAGATATCTTGAGCGCACGTAGCGTGTCTATGCGGATTTTTGGTCCGTCAGGTAGTGGAAAAACATGGCTACTCCGCTATATTGAAAAACGGATAATGGAAAAAAATAAGAACGCAGTAATTTTCTACACAAAATTTACGCGTGTAGAAGCCACTTTTCCAACATTTTATAGAATTTTCATAGAAAACTTTGAACAAGAATACCTAGACAGATTCTTGAAAATTGTTAGTAAAAAAGCGGGACTCACAGTTGATGATTGGATACAATATCTGGGTGATGCGGATCTCGCGAGAGCTTTATACCATATTGCTCATAAAAATGAACATCTTCTAACATCTGAAAGATGGCTTTTAGGTGAAAAAGTAAGCTTTTCGTTGCTCAGTCCTGTAGATATAGTTTCACCTTTAAGCGATTACAGAAAAATGGAAGTACTTAAAAGCATTATAAGAAAAGCAGTCGACTTGTTCCCTCTCTGTGTGCTTTTCGTAGACGAAATTGCACTTGTAACGCCCAGCGTGGGAAGAGCTATTGGGGGAGCTTTAAAGGAGTTGCTCGACGAATTTTACGAGAAATTCGGTTTGGCAAGCACGTACACAGCTTCCATATCTGATGCTTTAATCGACAGAGGGTATGACTTACATTTTTATAGAAGATTTGACTATGAAGTTGAGCTATCTCCCATAAAAAGAGAATATGTTTCAGAATTTCTTAAAATACATCATCGGTGCTATAGAAGAGAAGATGTCGAAATTGCTGACCAGCTTTCGCCATTCACAAAAGACGGTATAGAAAAACTGTACGATCTAATAATTCCTGAAAATTGCCATCCAGGACCAATATTAAAGGCTTGTGGTAATCTAGCGAGAGAGGCAAGTAGTTTAGAAGTCCGAAGAATAGATGCTGGCTTTGTTGAAAAAAATATTAGCCGCATACCAAGGGAATTACTAAAATCTGCTTCAAGTAGCACTTAATTAAGTCTCACAAAAGCTGCCTTTCCATCGTCACCAAGCATCATTGACTTGATTATCCCTGCCTCTTGCATTCTATATAAGAGGCTGTCAAATATTGTCTCTTCCAAAATAATACTATGGGAAACGAGGAGACGTATGGAAATCCACGTTTTGATGGCTCGGATATTGGAGAATTTCATTGGTCTCTCGAACTGTGTATATCCTCTTTTAAAAACATCTAAAAATGATTTCCAGTGATCATCAGATGTAGAGTTAAACTCTACAACAGGACATTCTAAAAAGAGCCGAGTTAACTTATATACATTGCTACATGTCTTAATGTATAGTAAATCTAGGTTTAATGGGAGTTGGCCTTCGGGATCAATCTCATGTAAAATCTGTTTCCCTATACTCGTCAGGTCCAAGTTCTTCACTAGTCCCAAATTCTGTAGCCACATTTTCATAGTATCAAATCTATTTTCATAAGACCTAGAGAAAATGCCAGTTCTTTGATACTTCCTCAAACAATCCTCAATGGAGCCTCGTTCCCATAACTTCGCTCGAATCTTCAGAAAGAATTTAAAATATTCGGTCATTATCTCGCCTTTAGGCTTTCCTTTATTTTCGCTAATAGTCTTTAAAAGTAGGGACAACTGAATGAAAGTAACTCCACAAAACATCACTTTAAAATAAAATATTTTTTCATCGAGATTCAGATCCTCCCGAGAGTCCTCTATCCCTTTCACAATGCTGTATAAAACTTCTCCAAGATCAGAAAGATAGTACTTTGTGTCTTGCCATTTTATTATTTTCAATTTCTCTAATATTTTTAAATGTCTATCTATAACACTTTCATTTGTGCGTCTACAGTAAGGATCATTCCTTATTAATTCAATCAATTGGCTATGTTCAACTCCTTTAAGAACATACTTACAAATTCTGCTAAAATTCCTTATTTTTCCTTCAGTAGTAGTTAAGTCAGTAATACCCTCCATTTCAGCAAGTTGACCTGTCAAAGTGATACTCCTTCAAATTTTTGTTTAATATCACAGATAAATTCTTTCGTCAGACTTAAACAGATAGCTTCCTCCACCTCTCATGGAAGCTTCAAGCGCAACTGGTCTATTAAAAAATTGCGGATAGTTCAAATAGGGTAGTTTTAAATAAAGTAACTCTTAAAAGACTCCACACCAACGCGCTGCATTTCAAATGTTTTCTTTACTGCTCCTTTTGATTTTTATTTCTAAATTATTCGTCGACTTGGAGCTAAGATGTTGGTCTTCGATGCAATTTCGAAGAATTTTGAAGCCAAACATACTTATGCATTATCATTGGAAAGGATAAATATGTGACGTACGTATAAATCCGCTCCATGAGCGCTGTTAAGATTTTAGCTTTGTTGCATGAAACCCCTCGCTTATCACCAACGCTCATAGCGTCTAAGACCGGAATTCCAGTTCAATATGTAAGGAATCTTCTCGCCGTTTTGTTAGAATTAAAGCTTGTCGAAACTCCTGCGCGAGGGCTCTATCTGATAACGAGTCTTGGCGAGTATGTCCTGCAACAGATAACGCGAGTCGGGGGGCAACGAGATGCCTGAAGTTGGATGGTGCAACAACTGTAACGTTCCTATATTAGACGGTCGTAACTGCGGCATATGCCATAGTCGTAGTCTTAAACTCAAATTTCCAAAGGCGGAACTCAAGCCTATATTTGAGGGAGAAAAAGATCTATACAGAAAAATTCTCGCTAAGAATGGCGAGTTTTCTTGTGAACTCCTCCCAAAAGGTATATCCTTCTATAATATTATGGGCGAGGTTGTTATCGACGGAAAAAAAGTGTTCCGTCTATCCTATGATGAAAAGGCACAAGATTGGAGGGTACGATTCTTTAAAAATTTCTCTAACGGCGTTCCTCATTTTAGAGGTAGCAACATAAGAGACATTATTAAAGCAAACGAGAAAATACTTGAAGACAAAGAAAAAGAAGCTACAAGTTTTCTTAGGAAGACCATCAGAAAATTTGCGCACTTGCCATTAGCTGTTTCTTTCAGTGGTGGGAAAGATAGCGCTGCAACACTTGCTCTCACAAGATTGATAAAACGAAAGATGGACGCAATTTTCCTCAACACAACCATCGAGTTCGACGAAACCGTGAAATACGTACGTGATGTGGCGAAGTTGTTGAAGTTTAATTTAATTGAAGTAAAGCCTCCACAGGATTTCTTTCATCTCTGCAGGGAGCTGGGGCCTCCAAGCACTAAAATGAAGTGGTGTTGCAAGACACAGAAGTTTAGTCCTCAAAATCAGCTGATCAACGAACGTTATCCCAAGGGAGTCTTGGTGGTGAGCGGGATTAGAAAGAAGGAGTCTAACATTCGATCAAGGTTCAAAAGAATTCAACGAAATAAGATGATACCCAAACAGATTCTGGCGTTTCCTATACTCAACTGGAGTTCTTTGGATGTCTGGTTGTATCTTCTCTGGAAGAATATACCCTATAATAGCATGTACAGTCACGGTTTTGCCAGAATAGGTTGCTGGGCATGCCCAGAAAAGAGCTTGCGCGATTTCAAGCTTGTAGAAACTGTACACCCTGATTTAGTGAAAAGACTTGGTCGAATACTGAGAGATTATGCCAAGCAAATCCAAGTCCCAAATCCAGAAACTTGGATTCGAAGCGGCAAGTGGCGGTTCCGAAAGACAAAATGGATCAAAACCGCGGTTTGCACATCTTCTCAGTTGTGCTCGATAGACAATCAAATGGTTTATACATTTGCCAATCCCTCTAGCGTGAATCGAGTGAGAGAGTTTGTAAAAATCTTTGGACACACAACCAAGACGGGGTTAATGACAAAAGTCACTAATTCAAATATAGAAATTACAATAGTCGGAAGCAAAATGCGCACGAAGATAGAAAATCCCGAGGTCATTCCCATATTCGAAAAACAACTTACAAGAGCATTGAATTGCGTCGGATGTGGTGCTTGTGTAGGAATATGCGGGGTAAATGCATTGAAAATCAATTCAGGCGAAATTAAAGTTGATGAAAATTGCACACATTGTTTGCGATGCGTGACATCGAACGGTATTAGGATGTCATGCGTGTCTGTAAACTACAAACCTCATGTTCTCTCGGTCAATTGATTTTGCCCTTCTGCTTTAACCAATCGATGACTACTTGCTCAACCAAATTCGCTGGCTTACGAGTTTTTCTTGGCAGTGCCATAAAGGTTCTTCGGGAAAACTTGACAGTTAATGATACCAGATTATGTTTCCGAAGAGTTATCATTGGTATGTTGACTTCTTTCCTCTCCAATTCGCTTAGCACTTCAGCGCGTATACTCGTCACAGACCTGTCAGGGTTTTCTGATATGCGCCTAGCGCGCGCTACTCGCTTTTGCAAGACTAGTGGCTAAAGCTAGAGACGTTTGGCTTTTCGCCAAACTCCCACCGATGCGAGCAAGGCCGTTTACCAAAACTCCGCTCAGAATGCAAGGCGTGCTATTTCCCAGTGATTCAATGACTAGGCAATGCATAGTCATCTTTGAACTGTCTGTAGTACTTCTTGAATCTTGTCTGAAACCTTTATCTTGTCCGCAAAATCCTTCATCATTCCTTCAATCATTTTTATGGCAATTTCTCCAGGTTCTGTCCGAAAGGCTTCAGGATGGAAAATTGCAATTGTCTTTAGCAATACCACAAAGACACTTTGGAAGGAATTAGACCATTCAATTAAATGCTCTTCATCGAAATATGTGCTTGCTGGACATATGATTTCTCGCTTTAGCTTGATTTGACCAGTTGTATGTTTCACATAAGTGTCGAATTCTTTTGGTGTATGAATAAATCTGGACAGTAGGTCATACAGTTGGTAATAGTCTCTCTCTTCATCTATACTTAAAAAATTGATTCTTCTCAGAACTTCAATCGATCTACGAATGTCTCCTCGACCTTGCCTTTTCCATTCATTGAATCGTCTGTCTAATACTGCGAAATCTTCAGCTTTGGCTTCCTTATTTAGCAGGTTAATGAAGTCGCTCTGAAAATAGATTCCCGAAATAATATTCTCGAAAGCACACCTCAGAACTTGCATTGCTTGTCTATAGTGTCCGGAAAATGCAAGAAAAATGCTCGCTTTGAAATCTCTTGTTGCTTGAACCAGAATCTCTTTCAGATAACTCTTTTTTCGTTGTGTGTAAATTGGGCCTGTCAAGAAACATGATGCGTTAAGGAACTTTCCGTTAGCACAGATGTATGCACTTAAAAAGTCAATTTTGTCTTCAATTTTTTCCCCCAAAATGGAATATACATACAATTCCTGTCCAGCGTCCACAGAATCTTCTGATTTTTTAAAGAGATTAAGGCAGTTTATGTACCCACATTTTATACAATCAAAATCGTGACCTTTCTTAGACAAACAGATTCCACAAACCAATGTAGTATTCTCCTCTTTTTCTCTTTTTCTAAGAAAAATCGGATTTTCGGGAGATATCGCCACTTAGGTTTGTTGGAAGCAATAAAAGATTAATATGCGGACACAAAAGTATCTTCTATTTCTGATTTAGGAAGCATATTGAATGAAAGTATTCCATTATAAGAATGTTGAAGCAAAGGATGCGGAAGAGGGAGCCTCAAAACTAAAAGTGCGATGGCTCATCACAAAAGAGATGGGCGCTCCAAACTTTGCGATGAGACTTTTCGAAATGGAACCAAAAGGACACAGTCCTTTCCACAGCCACCCTTGGGAACACGAAGTCTTCATCCTAGAAGGCGAAGGACTCGTGGTTAGCGACGAAGGAGAAAAAAAGTTTAGGGCTGGCGACGTTGTTTTCATTCTTTCAAACGAGAAACATCAGCTCAAAAACAATGGAGAAAAAACTGCAAAGTTTCTCTGCCTCGTACCCTTACAAAAGCCATAGATTTTCTACATTAAGCTACTCGCTAAAAATATATGCTAGTTGTTACATCTAGTTTTGGGTTTCAGGTGAATAGCCCTTTGAAGTATGACGTAATAATCGTTGGAGCTGGTCCAGCCGGGATTTTCTCAGCACTTGAAATAGCAGAAAAAACCACGCTAAGCGTTCTTATGCTGGATAAGGGACCCGACATTAACCAAAGAAAATGTCCGGCAAGCCGTGGATTCGGATGCATTCACTGCGAACCATGCTTGCTCTTGTCCGGATGGGGTGGAGCTGGTTCGTTCAGCGATGGAAAGCTAACGTTATCCACCGAGGTTGGCGGTTGGCTCAACCAGTATGTGACCGAAGGAAAACTTGCTGAACTGATAGACTATGTTGATGAAGTTTACCTGAAATTCGGGGCCACTAAGCACTTTTATGGGGCTGAAACCGAAAAGGTAGAGGAGATCGAACGCAAGGCTTCACTGGCTGGTTTAAAGCTTATTCAACAGAAGATTCGGCACATGGGCACGGAGAGGTGCGCCGAAACTCTGCGGAAGATGCGTCAAGAGTTAAACGGCAAAGTTGAGATTAAACTGAGAAAGGACGTCAAAGGACTCATAGTGAAGAATGGTGCCGTTGAAGCTGTTGAAACTGTCGATGGTGAAAAATTACTTGCAAAATACGTGATTGTTGCACCTGGAAGAAGCGGAGCAGAATGGCTTCAGATGGAAGCTCAAGCATTGGGTTTGAAAACGCTTAACAATCCTGTTGATGTTGGAATAAGGGTTGAGGTTTTAGCTTCTGTTATGGAAGAGTTAACAAATGTTCTTTACGAGCCGAAACTTGTTTACTACTCAAAATTTTTCGATGACCACGTCCGAACTTTCTGTGTTGCCCCTTACGGCGAAGTCATAGCGGAATCATACAATGAAGTCCTAACAGTTAATGGTCAAAGCTACGCGGAAAAAAAGACGGAAAACACAAACTTTGCCATTTTGGTAAGCACTTCCTTCACCGAGCCGTTCAAAGAGCCCATAGCCTACGGAAAATATCTCGCCAGACTTTCGAATCTTCTCAGCGGAGGCGTAATAATACAACGTTTAGGCGATTTAGAAGCTGGAAGAAGGTCGACGCCTGAAAGAATTGCCAGAAGCGTGGTAGTTCCAACGCTGAAGATGGCTACGCCCGGAGACTTGAGCTTTGTTTTGCCGTATCGCTACATTGCTGATATAAGAGAGATGCTGCAAGCGCTGGATAAAATTGCTCCCGGCATCTGTTCAAGGGACACTCTCTTGTACGGCGTTGAGGTGAAATTCTACTCTTCCAGACTGCAGTTAAGCAATTGCTTAGAGACAAAAATCCGTAACTTGTTCACCATTGGTGACGGCGCTGGCGTTACGAGAGGATTAATTCAAGCCTCAGCATCAGGCGTTGTTGTGGCAAGAGAAATAGTTAAACGCGAAAAGCAAAAAGCGTGAAAATGAAATGTCGGTAGTTGAAGAGATTCGATGCTCGAACTGTGGTGCGCCAATCTCATTTGAACCAGGTGAAATAGTAGCGACATGCAAGTATTGCGGCTACACTGTCGTGATAGAAACTGGGAAAGCCTTCACTTTCGGGCATTCCATGCTATCAAACAAGTATGACCAAGCACAAATCGATGAACCGATCAAAAACTGGATGCGGACGGGTTTTCTAAAGCCTTCAGATCTCGCGAAAAAATCCAAGATAACGGAGAAGAATCTAATTTACGTACCTTTCTGGGTCGTAACAGCTGATGCTGAAAGCGCTTATAAAGGCGTATTTGAGCGAAT
>Ga0315309_1001892_pt1 | contig 12439 bp, 13 predicted proteins | sample TDP4_MG_FD_203080 | JGI IMG/M metagenome (GOLD analysis project Ga0315309, IMG submission 203080) | Freshwater sediment microbial communities from Lake Towuti, South Sulawesi, Indonesia - TDP4 | ecosystem: Environmental > Aquatic > Freshwater > Lake > Sediment | place: Indonesia: South Sulawesi...
CAAATGTTGCGGAATTAGAGGCCAAAAGCATTATTACACAAACCGTTACACAAAATGTTACACAAAACATTACACAAAACGAAAACAGCGTTTTGGGCTTATTTTCAAAAAATGTGGAGCCTCGGGCGGGATTCGAGCCCGCGACCTCCGCCTTACCAAGGCGATGCCCTAACCAGCTAGGCCACCGAGGCTCATAGTTATTTTTAAAACCGGGGCGGTATTTAGGAGTTTCTTCTTTGTGTATATTTTGTGTATAATTGTGTATAGTGCTCTTAACTAATTCTTTGTATTCCTCTGGAAGCTTCTTAAACGATCCTAGATAGCACCATTCAATCTTGTCTGTTTCTTTAATATAATGCTGAACATAATAGTACTCATAGGTTTTACCGGATGTCTTAGTCTTTTTTGTGGTTAGGTTACCCTCTCTTCCACACTTGACACAGGTCACTCTTGGCATCACTCTTTATCTCCCAAATTTGTGTATAGTATTATCTAATGATTGGTATTTAAAGATTTTGTGTATAGTAATACAATGACTGGCGAAGTTACAGAATACGCTCTCTTAAAATTCCACTGAAGCCTGGAAACAAGGTATGCAGAGTAAACACCCAGTTCAACGCAAAATATGGTATTCTAGACAACCTAAAAAGCTCAATCTGGCTTTAGACCATATAGGTACGCTTGCATTGCACAGACTATTTTTGAAAAGGTCAATATTACTGTTTCTAGCTTCCTTCTTTGTTCTAAGCTTGTTTTGAGGTTATTGGGTAGGGTGTTTAGTTTGGATAGATTGTTTTATCTCTTTCTGCATTATTAGAAATTAAAAAGACCAGTAATTTAACAAAAAAGCCAGTAGGAGCCTCTCATGAAATCTTTCTAATTTAATTAACCTAAGCCTTAAGATTAATGTGTGACAAACGCTCTATTCTAATAAGCACATGCACACCAACCAATAGACTAGCTCAGTGAACTGATAAAATTCAAAATTTAGAAATGGAGAAGAAAAATGTAACCTCTAAGGTCTACTAATATTGAAAAAGATATTCTTCAGATTCAAAACGACCAGGATTCAAGTTACAAGTTTTGATTTTTCATTTGAGAAAGTTCTCTTTCTCTGATTTGCCATTGGTCTATTGGTTTTCTTTAAGTCTTTTTAACCATTCCTTATCATAAAGTTGCATAAAGATAAATTCCTGTGGAACCTGAGAAGGGATTTTACTTACACTAACTGGTTTGTATCTTGTTCTTCGAGCTATACTTTCCTTTGACAAAAGTATATTCTTCCGATGTCTACTCAATGACAGTTCTAGACCCCAACCTATTGGACTATCTATACCTAATTCAAGTTTTGAAATGAACATGTGATATAGTTCATGTCTAAGAAAGTATCCTATATGAGAAACATCATATTCTTCGTCTTCTCCCATATTGTCCCATGTTATAAGCCCAATGCTATACATCCCATTATTGAGCTTGTAACATACGTTCGTTTTAGCCCATGGTGGATTAATGTTTATTAGGACTAGTTTCAAATCAGAATCGAATAGAAGGAAATATTTGACTCTAGACCAGTATTTAACTAGATACTTCGTCAATAATTCACTGATATAACAATCTTCATTAGTGCCATTATCAGCAATAATAAACTTCGTCTTACTAATCTTAAACATACTTATTACTACGATCTTATCATATATTGGAATTACAGCTAATTTGACTACGGTCAATTTACTTAGCTCCTTCAATGAACTTCCTATACCACAACTTGAACAAATTCAAGTTTATCCCTCCTTCATTTCTTCAATAAATTTATTAATTAGGAAAATAATGAATTGCCTTAAGTCCAGTTTTGACTTCTTCAGTGTTCTTTCTAATTTCTGAATAATGTGACTTGGAATTGCAAGGTTAACTATCGTGACAGGCTGAGGTTTGTCACTGTCCGAATTCGGACACTTGAATGATAGCATTTCATCCTTGATTCCAAGAACCTTTCTCTGAACCTTATCCACGGGATTATCATAGCAATAGTCGATGATTTCTTTAGTCTCTTTAACACTTGGGTTTCCAATCTGCTTTAAAAGTTTTTTAGCAGCACGCTGCTGTATCCGATTCATTCTCTCCCATTTATCAATATATGTTTCAGGAATGGGTGTAGGCAGTCCACCCCATCGATCGCCATAAGCTAGAATGTCATGGACTGTAGATTTTGGAATGCTTGTTTTCGCGGAAATCTGTCTAATAGATAAACCATGGTCCCGTAGTTTTTTGAGGGAGTGATACATATCCTCTCTCCTCACTTCCTCTTTTTGATTCTCGGCAAATGAGTCACATATTTCTTCAATGTCATTTTCGTAGCGTCTCTGAACACAGGGAACCTTATCTAAATTTGCCTTTAGAGCAGCTAACCACCTACGCTGACCAGCAACAACTTCATCCCTTTGATTAATGACAATTGGATTCCTAACTCCAACTTCAGAAACGCTGGTTGCTAAATCTGCAATTTCTTCTGCCTCTAGAGATTCCCAGAATTCCTTATCGAATACTCCCTGGTTTTTTAGAATATTATCACTAATTTTCTTTCTAACATTATTGGGGCTTAGCGTTAGGTCTCTAGGATTTTTCCAAACCAAGATATCTTTAACCATCTAAATTACCTCTTATAGGCGATACCTAATCCCGAAGGAATGTGTGGCAGTTGACTGGAGAACCATAGACATGACTGGTTGGCACAGAGATTCCAAGAATAGACGGGACCCACTTAAAGACTTCAGCTGACGGCAACTTATTAGAAAATTTATCCACGATACTACTTGTAACCTTGCTCGTGACTTATTAGAAAAAACAATAGAAATACTTGAAGAAATGAATTTAGAGGCTGATTTAACCTTCTTCTTAATCTTTCTAAAGGGATCGTGATATTTTAGGTATTTTGCTAGAAAGGCAATGGCAACCCTTTTGTCTTTTATCCACCGCTTAAGGCTTATGGTTGGAGTAACCTGATAGGGTATAACCGCATAATCTACATTTTCCTTCTTCAACAATTCTAAGGCACTATTGGTGAAGCCACGACACGATAACAATAGTCCTTTAAAATGTTCATCAGTAAACCTTGAAATGATCTCCTGTTTAACAAAATATGCCCCTATAGGCTTACCTTTATGATTTATGTTTTTTAATTCTAGTCCTAGCTCCCTATCATTGTCCAAAAGAAAATTTACGTCTGCGTATTTACCATTCACTTTGGTAGCTAAATAATCCGCATCTGGGAAACATCTATCTAAAATCTCCTTTAGAAAAGCTCTCTGCCATCTCTCCTTAGCCATGTTGCTTCTTCTAGCATACACCCTCTTCCCATGAATCCAATTATAACTGAAAGCACTAATGCTATTCATTTTTACCACTCTTTGTCCATTGTTGCAGGATTCTTTCTTCTAGGTCAAATGGCTCCAAAATAATAGTTCCATCTTCTCTGACCTTAAAGATGACAAAAGATGCCTCTGTGAGCTCCTTAAGCTCACCAGGAATTGTAACTACTTTAGAGCCACCTGCACCGTAAACCTTTCTTAACCAGATATTCATATTATCATACCTCCAATATGATAGGAAAATAGAGAATTTTTATGACAGTTTTTTGGTACTGTTAACTTGTGAAAAAATATGGGAAGACCAAAACACGCTTCATATCAAAGCTACCAACTGATTTATGCTAGATTATTAAAGGGGCCTCTATGGCTAGAAGATTGGAAATCTACAGGGCTTAAAAGTAGAAGTACCGTGCATAAACGTCTAAGACATCTTGTATCGGAAGGTCTTGTCATACCAAGAAGAGCGGGTCATAAAATCTTATACGAGATAGCTCCGTTAAAAAATGAGAGAGGAATAATAACCCGCGAATCTCTTTTTTGGCAAAAGTATCTTTATCCGATATCTAGAAAAGAAAAGAGACATATCAAGAGGCAAATCAGAGAACATGTTAAAGAAATAATGGAGCTGCAAAGGCCGTTAACTCTAGGACTTAGAATTATGGCAGAAATTAACAAGGAAATAGATAAAATCATTGATTTACCTGAGAGCAGAGCGGTTTTTAATGTTTTGAGAGAAGTTGGTGTGAATTGGGAGGAAATTCCAATTCCAAAACTCTTGAAATTTTTATTAATTCCTCATTTAGCGGAACAAATATGTCTTGATTGCCTACGCAGAGAAAAAATAATAGTATTCTATGTGACAGATCATGAAACAGGGGAAGTCATCTGCCCATATGAAGGCATTGTTGTGAGAGAAGAAACCTTTGAAACCATTAGACCCTCAAGAGAACGACCATCACCATTTCCACCTCCTAAAGAGAATCAATAATACGAAGACATCAAAAGCTATGTTCAATTCAAAACTATCGCATATGTTAGAGCAGCTTTTTCTTCATCAGAAAGTTGATCATATATCTTTTCAGACATTTTTTACCATAATAACATCCATGAAAGCGATTATTGTTCTTTTCTATTAGAATCATAATGTTTCACGTGAAACAATAGTCCTCTTATGGATAAAGATTTAGAGGATTACCTTCTTCCTTATATTGATAACTCTACTTTCGAAGGGATGGAAGAATTTGGGCAAGTGTATTGTCTGCGGGGCTGAAACTGATAAGGTTCTGTTTAGTAAGGCTATAGTCAAAACTCACATTTGCTCAGAAAAATGTCTGCAAGAATACTTTAAACCTATAGGAGGAGTTAGGATTCAGAGAAAGTTAAAGGAAGGTAAAGGATGGCTGGATTAAGGAAAGCACGTTGAATTCTAATTATTCCCGGGGAATGTTTATCTCTACTGTTTCTATCAAGTTAAGGCACTTCCTTACGTCAGCCTTGAAACTTTCAGGAGAATGTTACCTTTTTCGTCTTCAATAAAGACTATCAGATCTCCTATTTTGACGTTTAGCTTTTCTTGGACTGGTTTGACGAGGGTTATCCTGTATTTTGGACCCACTTTACTGGTTCCTAAGACTTTCTCCACATGTACCACTCTCATTATGCTTACTTTGCTACATGCTGTTAAGAATAGGTGAGGAAAGTAGCGAAAGTGTTAAAAGTAGCACAAGATATATTCTATAAATATGAGAATCCTTGATGTGACAAGTATAACTAAGCGGTTTCAGACAACTGTACCTAAATTGGTTAGAGAGATCCTAGATATTAGCAATGATAAAGATAGAATAGTCTGGATAGCGGTTAACGGGGAAATAAAGATCAGGAAGGCTTAACTCTACTTCCACTGATAAACGTCTTGTTGCTTTTCCCTCTGTTTTGTTAGTTGTTTTTGCGCTAGCAACCAACGTAGATAGTAACCAGCATAGGTCCGGGGGGTGCTTTTGATAGTTCATGTTAGTGACATCATCACCTTACGGATTCTGAGGAGCCTACTAAGGTTCGTCGGCAAAAATATATTTTATTTCGGTGCTAGTATGTATTGATACAAATGATTAAAATAATTGTAAAAGTAATTATATTGTCAATGCTCTTATTGACAATTCAGGCAATGACAAGCAGCACTGAAAACCAAGTAATTTCTACATCTGAACTGAGAGATTACATTGTCAGATATTTGAAAGAATACAGAGATCTTGTTGATGCATATAAAACCGATTTAACCAACCTTAGCAAGTTAGAACTCTATGCAAATTATCCATACCGTGTTGTAGGTATCATTTCAAAAACACATGGTGCAGCTATTTTCTTTTACCCTTCAACAGAAGAAAAAATAGAAATCAAAACAATTCATGAAAGGATCGAATTTAATGTTTGGCCTATCATGCTGGAAAGTTGTCCAGCTACAAGCACCTTTTGGGAACAAGAATATAGTAAAGGCCAACAAATTGGCACTTACTCCATTAAGGCGAACCTACAAATAGGGGACGGAGTCACACCAACTTACTTCTATCATCCAAAAGGAAGTATAGCTGTATTTCTTGAAAATTTTAAGATAATTGTAAAGCCTAAGGCATGTGTTAGAATCGATGGCATTCTCGTATATGAGAATAGAATGATTCTGAAAGGCTCCAATGAGAAAGAATCATGGTCTCAAGAGACTGCGATTTTAGATGCTACTAGCGAATTCATAAGAATAGTGAGAACAATAATATTAGATGAAGCTAAATTAAAACAGATAGAAGGGTATTCCTTACTTAGAGCAAAAGCTGAGGAAATTGAAAGAAAATTATCAACAGGATATTATGGAAGTGGAGAGGAATTCAATGAGTTTCAATACACCAAGGATGAAGACGAATTTTGGAAAGAAGTAGAGGAATTTGGAATACAAACAGAAACAGCAAAAAGAATACGTGAAACGATAAGAGAACGATTCAAACCAAAACCAACATCTTTCGAAAGGTTTATGGATTTCATTAAAAATTTCACTAAAGAGATAATTATAGGAGTTATTGCAACTATTATTGCTGGAATAATATTGGCCTTAAAATGGAAAGAAGTATCTAAATTTATCTTTGAACGTCTCAAAGAATTAATAACTTAGCTAAGGTTCATTCTTTTGCTTCTCTCTCAATGAAGTATTTGCATTCCTCTGCGAGCACACTTTGAGGCATAACGGAAAAGACAAAGTCATCGTTGATTTCAAACATTAATTTGCAGAATGTGTCTACGTAAGGACAGCTTTTAACTAGCTTATAGTCTCCACATGCTCTTAGGGTTGATCGTTTAAGATTTTAGATACTGCTTTCATTTTTAGCAACCTCATGAGACTCTGGCACTATTTCTTTAAGTCTTTCTCTTCATTCATGTTAATAAAGCTCAGATCAAATTTAAATTGCAGAGAAATGATAATCATTAGTAGGTGGTAGAATGACATTCGATTGGTTCCCTCAGTATTTTGCGCTCTTTGCTGATTTAGAGGATTTGGTTAAGCAAAAATTCCCTCACGAATATGAAACCTTTCAATTTTACAACATGGATTTGGCTTTCAAACTCCGATATCTTGAACTTATATGTTTGAGATATGAGAATGACAAAAAGAAGTGGGAGCAATTTGGAAGAAGACAAAGCAGATTCATAGAGAATGTCAAATCGGAATCTCTTTCTCAAAAAGAATGGCAACAAGAAAGTGGAATCCTGGGGAAACAATTTATACAGTATTCTGAGCTTCTAATGTTGGATATAGACAGTTTTTTCGTTTTTGCCAATATTCTTTTGGACCGCATTCCTTTTCTTCTGAGACCTTTATATAAAGGTATAGTAACAAATCTCTATATTGCAAAAAAACATTTTGAAAATTTTAGGAAACATCTTGATTGGTTCCAAAAAAATCCTGAATCTGTGTTAGATTCTGCATTTTATGACAGAATGATTTCTTATGGAAAATGGTTCTTAGAAAAATTGAGAGAACCACGGAATGAAATAATTGTTCATCAAGATTGGGACACCTTTCGTAGCGAGATTAGCTTTAACGGAAAATTGAAAAGAATACGTTATGAGTTGCGAACAATCGGAGGAAAAAGAGTGTGGAAGAGGACGGAATCTACGGAATTGCCAGAAATTTCTAAGCTATTCAAGAAGATAATCGAGTTTTTAGAATTTCTCAACGGATATTTCTCAGAAAAGGTAACGAGTTCATAAGACCATTTTTAACGAGATTGTCAGTTGAGGTTCTACGCACTCTTCTAGTGGTGCTTCCTCTTCCTGCCAACGGCTTGAGTTGTAGAGAGGAGTAACTTTTGAAAAAGTATTGGCAGTATAGAGGTATCAAACAAAACGGAAGAGGGTTAATAGGCGAATCTATCTAGAGCGTATCAATAAGTGAATTTTGAATTTGCCTCTCAAAAAGGAGTGGTGATAATTGGTTCAATTTTGGGAGCATCTAACAGATTTAATAGATACTGGGTTAATAGATGATTCTCCTAATAAACCCCGAACTTTGAGTTTATTCGTAGTGGAATCTGTCCCGACACTTTGAGGCATGAGTGTGAGTTAAAGGAGTTTTGTAAGTATTAATCGCTCTTATGGCTTCTATGTTCATTGAAACCAATTCTTTGATTATTTGATTAAGAGTTAATATTTGGTATCTATGTTACAGATTTAACAAAAATAGTGAGAGAAAAAGGAGACAATGATGGTGTCCGTATCCACCAGAACCATTTAAATCGTTTTTAAAGGTGATATAATCTCATTTGGCAATTAATTATAAGCTTTAAAAAAACAAATTGTCTAATAGAACAATCTATATAAATCCGATATAATCTAGTCCTTCAAGTATTTTCTCCTTTACTTTAGTTGCCAAAAGATGCCCATGTTTGCTTCGAGTATAAAGATCTAGTCTGCCGTAGGGAACTCCCTTCTCGTAAAATGGACAGTACATGCCTTCTTGACATGCACCTACACCATTCGTACAGATAGCGAATTCCCTCGGTTCATGATATTCTAATTTTTCACAATTTTCATTCTTATTTTCACTGGATAACTCTTCGAGAACCGCAACTCCACATGTTGGTTTCTTCTTCAAAGCCTCATCTTCCTCAGGTTCTGCTGTTGAACGAATTCCACCCAGAAAAATGATCACCGTGGGTACTAAACAAACGAGCCATCTAGCATAGTCCTCGACAGAAACAATATGTGGAGTAGGATCAAATAAAATTTCATTAAATATTAAATTACCCTTTTCATTTATTTTAAAGATGCCTTTACCAGTTAATACGCTATAACCCCTTACTGTGGCTAGCCGTTTTGCCAAGTACTCTATTTTGTCCCATCCATTACCTTCTTCTTTATAACATCCGAAAATTCCAATTCGTTTCGGTCCCATATAACCAATTAATTTTTTGGCAATTTTTTTGCTTTGTTTCGGCCAAACTTCCTCATAAACGTAGTCCGATATTTTATTATAATCAATCTCTATATCTTATTTCCCCCGTTTTTAATAAAATTTTAACTAAATCGTAGATACTTTTTTCTAGAATTATGTTTCATAAGACTTATAAGCATTAGTACAGTAATATTTATACTGGGGAGAAATATATGGTGTCTTACGAAATTCGATCACTTTTCTCGTCTTGGAGTATGATTTTCAGCGCTATCTCTGATAGAAATCGACTATTGATTCTTATAGCCCTTTTAGATAGCGAAAGAAATAAAGGAAAGACTGGTGGATCTCTTAAATTTTCACAATTGAAAGAGATTACCGGACTATCAAAAGGTGAACTTGAATATCATTTGAAGGTATTGTCCAGTAATGGTCTAATTGAAAACGTCCCACGGGGGCCGTATAGGATTACTGACGAAGGCCGTAAAACTCTCGAAAGACTAGGTGTTACAAAAGAACTACTTACGGCGTACTCAAAGTCGTAAAATTCCCTCTTTTTTAAAATCGATCAGTTTAAATGGTTTCGATAGAATTTACGGTATGCACCTTCTAAACTTGCCATATGCTACAACTCTCTTTCTTTATAGATTCTAATTAGTTGCTTTGGTTCTGTAATAATTTCTCCACACTTATCACATTTAGATGTTTGTAATGGTTCATACATAGGAATATAAGCCTTGACTTTAGGTTCTGGAGTGTTCTGTTCAATGAAAACCTTCTGCGTCACAACTTAGGGACTTATCTCTCTCTTTTCTAAATTCTTGTTGCAAGAATTTTAATTTATCTAAAGTAAGTATAATTCATGGTCAAACGACCAAGACGGATTAATTATCGCAAAAGGATTACAGATATTCTTCAAATTGAAAAGGTAGTTTATGGAAGGGAATTAAAGCGTCGTATTGGTTTTCGTTGGGGCTCTACAGCGGTTTGGGTTGCCCATCAAATGGTGACGGAGGGAGCCCTTATTTGTTCGCCTTTACATGAAGTTGTTACAGGGGTTAAGGTAAGATTTTATTGGTTGCCTGATACTGATGATTATACAGTTCAAATGGCAATGGGTTATAAAAGACATCTTTTAAAGGAACATATCCGCTATTCCACTATTCAAGAGCAATTCGGTCCAAAATTGGCAATAGCTTCATTGAAAGAGTTAGCTGATTCAAAAATAATTCCAATAGATCCTAACACAATTAAAGGACCCATTACTAAATGGGCTGGTCCAAATAGAGAATGGTTGCATAATGAGGTGGCGGTAGGACGTGGTGACATTGATGTTATCGGTGTAGAGGATAATACAATCTTGTGGCTAGGAGAAGTCAAAATGAGATCGGATGAAGTTACTGAAGCAAGAGCAAGACACTTCTATTTTACCGCAAGGATGTTTAGGGAAAGAATTAGATTTGAAAAGAATATAAAATATCCTATGAAGCTATTTCTGTTAGCCCCTCTTGCTTCTCTCTCTTGTGGAAAATGGTGTAAATCGAATCGCATTATTTTAATTGAAAGTAAAAAGGCTTTTTATCCATCTGATTCCCCCAAAATGGGTTCTCTAAAAGATTTCTATGAGGAGTATAAAGAAATAATGCATGTCCCCAATTTGGAAGTAGTATCTTACCCATCTCCAAGCGATTTGCCTATCGAAGAAGTAACTCAAGCTTTACAGGATAACCTTTCCAAAATAAAAACAATAAGATAATCGAGACAAGATCGAGAAACATTACACTTCATTTCATTACGTTTCATTTATTACCTTTTTTTTAATTATTACTTTACACTGGACAAGCTTCCTCCTTTTCCTTTTTTAGCTTTATTTCAGGGGTTCTTTCAACCACCACCTCGCACATCTAAGTTTAAAGGCTCTGAAAACGTGTTCTTAAACTCTATATCTCAAATTCTGGCGGAGAATACCTTAACCAGTCCTGCTTAGCCCATCTAAAAAACACTAATTAAAAAAGAGGGAATTTAGGAGAGTACTTTTAGGTTGGCTCTATCGTATATTCGTTTCAGTCTCTCTGGACTGTAGTCAGTGTAGTGTCTAGCCAATACTGATTTAGGAACTCTGCCACAGAATGCGTCAATGTATCTGTCTGGCACCCCTAGCTCACCCATTTGTTGACAAAAGAAGTCCCTTAATTTCTGTGGTGTAATGTGAATACCCGTCTCTTCTCTGGCATCTATCCATAGTTGTTGATAGGTCTTTTTTGCAAATGGGAAAACCTTAGAGTTAGAGTCACTACGAGATGGTAGGTATTTTTTGAGTAAGATTTCTTCTGCCTCTTCATTGAAGAATGTTACCCAAGTGTTCTTTGTTCCCCATCGTTTCTGACTAGGAGTTATCATGGTTCTTTTTAGATCCACGTTGTTGAACGTTAATGAAAGGGCTTCATTCTTTCGTAAACCACTAGTAGCATAGAAAAGGTAAAGAGTTCTTGCTTTAGATGCTTTTAAAGCATAGTAAAACGTTTGGACCTCTCTTTTGCTTGGTACATTTTTGATTGCGATAGGAATGCGAGGGAATCTGAAACTTTGAACAAGATGCTCCATTCCCATGAAGTCTCTGAAGAATACCTTTAGTGACTTCAGCTCACCGGAATAGGTACTGGGGTGCTTATCTCTAAACTCAAACAGATATTCTCGAACGTCGTTCCTATCTATGTTTAGTGGATTTTTGTTAACGGAGTCAAGGAATCTTCCTATTCTCCAAAGATGGTCTCTAACAGTTCTCCTCATCAAGTTTAGATCAACAGTACAGAACATTCTGAATTCATTGAGAATATCACTATTATACTTACCAAGGCGATGCCCTAACCAGCTAGGCCACCGAGGCTCATAGTTATTTTTAAAACCGGGGCTGTATTTAGGAGTTTCTTCTTTGTTATATTTTCTCCTCTTCTGTTTGAGGCTTTGCTAGTTCCTCAAGAATGTTTATTAAGTATTACTATATAATATACATTTGCGTTTTTCAAGTGATGGCAGATGTCTCATGTTATTAGAATAAAGAGAACAGCTTTCCTAGGCGAGGAAAAAAGGAGTGAGAAAGAGTCAAAACGTATGATCAAAGAGCACATCAGTGATTTGGTGAAGGAGGGAAAGCTTTCCAAGAAGGTTGACAAACTGATGAAAGAAGGAAAAATGAAGATAAAGGTCCCTATAACATTAGAGATCAAAGTAAACGATAAGGCTTACAAGGAATTGTTACATCTTTTCAAACTCTACAAAATTTCCTTCAAACGAGTTCATAGGGGCATTGAAATAGACACTACCAAAAGACTATAACCTATTCTCGCGCACACACGGTTTTGGTAGTACAATCATGAACATACCACCTATCTAGAAGGCATTATAACCCTTACTGATAAGAGAATCGTTCACGCAGATGGAGAAGATAAGGAGATACTGAATATGGCTTATATTTTGTACCTTTACAGCGGAGAAATAAAGTCATTAGATTTAGCCATAAAGGCCATAAAGACGGAGATGTGAGGTTAAGGATATAATTCCTGACAAATACTATGAGATAAAAAAGTAACTCTTCTATTTCCTCACGATTCTAATCAGTTCTTTAGTTCAGCAATAACCT
>Ga0315309_1001893_pt1 | contig 12437 bp, 22 predicted proteins | sample TDP4_MG_FD_203080 | JGI IMG/M metagenome (GOLD analysis project Ga0315309, IMG submission 203080) | Freshwater sediment microbial communities from Lake Towuti, South Sulawesi, Indonesia - TDP4 | ecosystem: Environmental > Aquatic > Freshwater > Lake > Sediment | place: Indonesia: South Sulawesi...
AAGTGGAGGATTCATTCTCGGAAGAGCGAAGTGGCGGTATGATATATTCCGTTCCGAGCTTTCGCTCGCTTTGGAAGCAATTAGGCATGGTGACAGGATCTTTTTCGATCAAGACCCTGAACTTGACAAAATCCCAGTACTTGTCAACTTTAAATCCACTGACGAAAGATACAACAAAACTGAAAAATGGGGTTTACTGGGAGACTACAAACTGTAGACTTGAATACGGGTTCTGCTCAGCTATGCTTAAGAAAGCTTCTGCTTAGAAAAAGAAATGTCTCCGGAGCAGAAAGCCAAGTGCTCGCAATCCTCCAAGCCATCCAAACTACATAATAAGCGCTGTCAAACTTGTCGATGACGCTAGAACGTAACTAATCAACTCGCACACAGCTCCATCCTTGCCCAACAAAGAAGTAGTAGTCAACGTACACGAGGCGCAGACTACTACTTCTAGACCAACCCAGCCCTAAACACCCAAGAAGTTGTTGTGGCAAATCATTCACCGTAAACAACAACTCCTGCAAAGCACACGCAACTTGATGATGATGACAATACAACGTGACCAATTCATCACCCACACAGCCAGCAGCCACCGTAGCCGCAACATGATAGAAGAAGGCTAAAGGGAAACAACACCTTATTCCTCTGGAATCTCTCTTCCCGCAGAGCTCGCTGCTCAACATACGCGAACTTCACGCATGCCAACATTAAACTTCACGCTTAGCAACATGTAACGTCACGCTAAACCAGCGAAAACAGCGCCCAAAACACCAATCAGAAACAAAAACAGCAACCCAATAACAAACAGAAAACCGCCGCTTCTACCACAAAATTTTTCTCTGCACTCATACTAACCCTCTCCTTTGCTCACGCCTTTACTAACGTAAACATATCCCAATCTAGAATACGTCTCGAAATAAAATATAGAAGATATTTCAATAATGCCTAATTAACCGCATGTCAAATATTCTAATCAGAGAGAAAGGAGCCCACTTCTTATGGAACCCGAAACAGACGAAACCCGACACATAGCCTACAAAAACGGCTACACCGAAGGCTACAAAAAAGGTTACGAAAAAGGATACGAAGAAGCCACAGAAAAAACCAAACGCAAACACACCCACACAAACGTACAATTCCTACGAATCAACTGCGAATGCGGCACAACCAACTTCCACCCAGTCTTCGAAAACAAACTAATCATAAACGAAGACGAAGAACGCCGATGCTACGGCTGCGGAAAAATAATCCCACGAGACGACATACTCAACTACTACAGCCGCCTACAATCAAACCAAACCTAAACTCAAAGCAAACAAAATAATCTATATTTTCCCCGCACACCGAATCAAACCGACCAAAACCACCAAACACAGACCAGAAGCTAAACCTCCCCACTTAAAACCCTGACTACTCATCCCACATCATTAAAAAAAGAAATTTAATATACCACCACACCATTCATAAACGCCACAAACCACGGAGAAACCCAACATTGTCAGTCTGGCACGGCGACCTACACAAAAAGAAAACCTCAGGCGGAAGAAAAAAAGCACACAGAACGAAACGCCGCTATGAAAAAGGCTCATTCCCAACCGAAACCATCCTAGGCGAACCCAAGCAAAAGATAGTTCGCAGACGCGGCAACAACACCAAAACAAGACTACCAAGCACAAACCAAGCCAACATCTCAGACCCATCCACAGGCAAAACACAAAAAACCGAAATCCAACGAGTCATCCGCAACCCGGCCAACGTAGACTACGACCGCAGAGGCGTCATAACCAAAGGCACAATCATCGAAACACCTCTAGGACCAGCACGCGTCACCAGCCGACCGAGCCAGCACGGACTCGTAAACGCCATCCTAGTGCCTAAAGAAGAGTAAAAGAAAAAACTGAGTGGCGCTCAGCTTTCACGATTCTTAGAACGAAGCCTCTTTTAAACCATTTCGCTCGTCAATTCCTGAAGTTCTCAATGCACTCAGATTTCCGCAACTATTGCTTTGTTTATTTCCATTCTTTCTTAGAAAGGTTTAAATAAAGCGCTCTGTTTGAAAATTCTGGCACGTTTTATTAAGGAGAGGGGAAAGCTCGGGCTTGCAGAGAATCGGCTTTGTGCTCCACGTCAGCTCCAACGGCAACCTCATTCTCAAGGCAGAGAATGCCCCCCGCATCGGCGACAAAGCCACGGATGAAAACCTCAGAGCTGTCGGCACTGTTTTCGACGTTTTTGGATCGGTCTCTAATCCTTATGTTGCGGTGCGCCCCATCGAAGATGAACCCAGCCAGTTTGTTCAACGCGTGTTGTACGCTGTCCCCTCTGAACGTAGAATGGAGAAGAGGAGAAGAAGACGATGAGTTTAGACGCTGAAGGAGTGCCGACTACAGCGACTAGAATACAGCAGTGCCCTGAGTGTGGAAGCCAAAGGCTGATGCGAGACCCAGACGCAGCTGAAATAGTGTGTATGAACTGCGGATACGTCGTGGCATCCAAGCTGGCTGACCGTGGACCTGAGTGGCGAGCTTTCGACGATGAGCAAAGAGCTAAAAGAGCAAGGGCTGGTGCGCCCCTAACATACACCATTCATGATAAAGGCCTTTCAACCATGATTGACTGGCACGACCGCGATATTTACGGAAAACGCTTGTCGCCTGGTCAAAAAGCCCAGATTTACAGGTTGAGGAAGTGGCAGCGGCGGATCAGGGTTTCGGACGCAACCGAACGCAATTTGGCCTTTGCCCTGTCTGAGATCACTAAGATTGCAAACAGTTTGAATTTGCCCAAGAATATTTTGGAGACAGCCTCGGTTATTTATCGGAAGGCTGTTAAGGAGCATTTGATTCGTGGAAGATCCATTCAAGGCGTAACTTCGGCTGCTATTTATGTTGCTTGTCGTCAATGTGGGCTTGCGCGAACGCTTGAGGAGATTGCTCAAGCTTCGAGCATTAATAAGAAGGAAGTGGGGCGTAGCTACCGTTTCTTGATTAAAGAGTTGGACTATTTCATTCCGCCGTTAAAGCCTAGTCAATATATTACGAAGTTTTCGAATCAGTTGACTATGCAGGGCAAAGTTGAAGAAATAGCACAGAAGATTCTGCTGACGGCTCGTGACTTGAAGCTCACGTCTGGTAGAGGGCCTACTGGCATTGCTGCTGCGGCGAGTTACATTGCTTCGGTTTTGACTGGTGAACGGAAGACGCAGAGGGAGATCGCTGAGATTGCGCAGGTGACTGAGGTTACTATTAGGAATCGTTACAAGGAGCTTGTTGAGAGGCTGATGTTTGAGATAACGCTTTAGGCGTTCTTTTTCTCTATTTTTTTGGTTTCTTTTTGGTTTGTTCTTCGTCTCTTAGTGTTCTCCGCAGGACTTTGCCTACTGGGGTCATGGGTAGTTCTTTGCGGAATTCGATTTCTCGTATGGCTTTGTACGGTGCGACTTTGGTGTTGACGAATTTTTTGATTTCTTCATTTGTAGCTGTTGCGCCCTCTTTGAGTATGATGTAGGCTTTGGGGATTTCTCCTGCTGTTTTGTCTGGTTTTCCTATGACGGCGCAGAGTTTGACTGCTGGGTGTTCATAGAGGATGTCTTCGATTTCTCTGGGGTATACGCTGTAGCCTTTGTATTTGATGAGGTCTTTTTTGCGGTCTGTGATGTAGAAGTAGCCTTCTGGGTCCATGTGGGCTATGTCGCCTGTGTAGAGCCACTTGTCGCGTAGGATGTCTGCGGTTTCTTGGGGTAGGTTCCAGTAGCCTTTCATTATTTGTGGTCCTGTTATGATGAGTTCGCCGTCTTGGCCTGTTGCTAGTTCTTTTCTGCCTATTTGTAGGTCTACGATTTTTGCGTCTGTGTCTGGCCAGGGTAGGCCTATGCTGCCTATTTTTACGGTTTTGAGTGTTGGGTCGAGTGGGTTGCTGTGTGTGACTGGTGAGGTTTCAGTTAGTCCGTAGCCTTCGACTAGTACGCCGCCGGTGAGTTCCATGAAGCGTTTTTGGACTTCGGGTGGTAGTGGTGCTGAGCCGCTTATGCAGAATTTTACTGTTTTGAGGTTGTATCGGCTTATGTCTGGGTGGTCTATGAGCATGCTGTAGAGTGTGGGTACGCCGCAGTAGACTGTGACTTTTTGGTTTTGTATGGCTTTAAGCACGTCCAATGGGTCAGGTCTGGGCAGCATGACCATGGTTCCTGCCATATATATGGGTGCGTTCATGGCTGTGGTCATGCCGTATATGTGGAATAGTGGTAGGGCTGTGAGGAATACGTCTTTAGTTTCCATGTTTGGTGCGTTCTTGCCGTGGAGCCAGTAGGCGCAGCATACAGCGTTTGATACTAGGTTGTAGTGTGTGAGCATGGCTCCTTTTGGTGTGCCTGTTGTGCCGCCTGTGTATTGTAGGGCTACTAGGTCGTTTTTTGGGTCTATTTTTACGTCTGGTGGGTTTGGTGGTGTTGATTCGAGTAGTGGTTTGAAGGGGTGTACGCCTGCGTTTGCGGGGATTGAGTGTTTGGGTACTTTTCCGAGTAGTCCGCCTAAGATGCGTTTGGCTGTTGGTAGGTATTCGCCTATGCTGGCTGCGATTAGGTTGCGTAGTTTTACTTTGTCTAAGATTTTCTGTACGACTGGGTGGAGTAGGTCTAGGTAGATGAGGGTTTCTGCTCCGGAGTCGTTGATTTGGTGTTCGAGTTCGCGTTCTCTGTATAGTGGGCTGATTGCTGCGTTGATGGCGCCTATTTTTGATGTGGCGTAGAATGTGATTATGTATTGGGGCATGTTGGGTAGGTATATGGCTACTCTGTCGCCTTGTTTGACGTTTAGTTTGGTTAGTGCTGTGGCGAAGTGGTCTACGGTTTCGCTGAGTTCCTGGTATGTGAGTGTTTTGCCCATGAAGTGGATGGCTGGGTGTGTTGGGTGTTTTTCTGCTGCTGTTTCTAGTAGTTCGTGTAGTGGTGTTTCTGGGTATTGTATTGTTTTGGGTACGTTTGGGGGCCAGTTTTTGTGCCAGGGTTTGGGTTCGATTTGGGGTTCGGTCAATTTAGGATGTCCCTGTTTTGTATGTTGTGTGTGCCTGGGATATATTTGATTTGTATTGAGGGTTGTGGGCTGATGAGGGTTAGTATGAGTGCAGAAAAAATTTTTCAGTGTGGAAGTTCTACTTTTCTGTTTGCTTTTTTGGCTCTGTTTTTGGTTTTGTATGGTGTTTTGGGGTCTGTTTTCGCTGGTTTAGCGTGACGTTACATGTTGCTAAGCGTGAAGTTTGATGTTGGTATGCGTGGTGTTTGGGTATGTTGCTGGGGTGTGGGTTGTGCGTAAGCGCTATTATTTTGGTTGGGTTTAGTGGTTTTGGCTGGTTTGGTTGGAGGGGGTTTACGGGGTTGAGGTTTGAAGCTGTGAGTTTCATGTCCTCGGATGGTGTGCGGCTTAGTGGTGTGTTGTTTGTTCCTGATAGGGTTCCTGCTTCTGCTGTGGTTGTGTGTCATGGTTTTGATAGGCGTGGTTTTCGTGGTGTTGGGTTGTTTAGGGATATGGCTGAGGCTGCTTGTCGGGCGGGTTTTTTGGCTTTGGTTTTTGATTTTCGTGGTTGTGGTGAGAGTGGGGGTTCTTTTGGTTATGGTTGGGGTGAGCAGGGGGATTTGGAGGCGGCTGTGACATTTCTGTTGGATAGACCTGAATCGAGGGGGGAGGATGGGGTTCGTGTTGTGGGTCATAGTTTGGGTGGAGCTGTGGCTTTGTATGTGGCTGAGCAGGATAAGCGTGTTAAAGGTGTGGCTTTGTGGGCTGTTCCTCATGATCATGCGTATAATATTAGGAGGTTTGAGGTTCGGAGGGGAGGGCGGTTGAGTTGGTATTTGTTTTTGTTGATTTCGTATGTTGATGTGGTTGTGCCTGTTAGTCGGTTTTGGAGTTTGCGTGTTTGGGGTTTCAGTTTGAGGCCGAGGGATGTGCGGCAGCGGCTTATGAAGCTGAAAGAAGCTGAGGTGTTGAGGCGGTTGGAGCATCTGCCTGTTTTGATTGTTAATGGTAGTAGGGATACGTTGGCGAGCGTGGAGGAGGCAAGGTGGAATTATGATGCGGCTAAAGGATCTAAAGAACTGGTTGTTGTCGAGTCTGCGATTGGTGATCTGAGGCGGATGGAGGAAGCTATAGCCAACCACGTGTTCCAAGGCAAAGAGAAAGAAACCATTGATAGGACTCTGCTGTGGCTGCGCGGTTTGAGTATGTCTTAGATTAGTTGCGCGCTGAGCTGTGCGCAAGAAGAAGGAGAACATCACTTAAGCCCGTCTTCTACCAGTTGTTGCGGGCAGGTTGGAACAGTTGTACTTGAACACAATCACTAGAAGAAGTATCAACAGAACAGACCAACAACATCAGGAACAAACTCAAACAAATCAGAAAAATGCTGACCAACCACTAAGACGCCAAGACAACTTCCTTCGTTACTTGTCATGGTCCTATGACGCAGCGACAACGACAACCGCCACACCAAAAAAGATCAACAGACCAATTCCATGTTTGAAAATGCAGGTCTAAACATTTTTCTGCGCGCGAAACCCCACTACAACAAGTTCCGAATGTCCCGCCCACATTCGCAGTGACATTTGAAATCAGCTGAGAAAGACTCCAAAAACGAAACAAAGCCCAATCTAAGGCTTTTTCAAATCTTCTTTTCTAGTCTTTGATCTAGGATCGAAATACATATGTGGGTACCCATACCAAGTACAGGGAGGTATACCCTAACAACATTTTCGCATGCTTAGGACTTGGTTCGGAATGTATTTGTTTTGCCAGTACTGGAGATGTTGACACATTCACTGTATTGTAATAAAGTAAACTAAGAGCAAAGCGACTTTTTTGGCTGGAGAAAGGAAACAACGCCGGACAGAAACATGACAAAAGAGCGTCTAGTCTTCATTGGTTTCTTCATAATTTTCTCTACGCAAGCTATCGTTTTGATTGGACACTTCCGATTCTATACCAAAGGATACGAAATCGTAACTGTGCAAGGAATCAGCATGCTACCCACCCTCAAAAACGGACAGAAAGCCATCATCAACCACAACATCCCAGAAACAAACCTAACAAACATGATCCTAGTCTTCAGCGACGCAAACATCTGCCACAGATGCATAAAAGACGAAGGCCAATGGCTAACATTCAAAGGAGACAACAACGCATCGTTTGAACACGCCACCAGAGACGAATTGAAAGCCATCTTCATCAAAGTCACCCAAGACCCATTTCTCGACTCAGTCACATTAGGTCTACAATAACCACACGTACGTTGAAGCGCACTTCTTTTCAACCTGACAATTCATCCATCAGTTTCTTATAACGAAAAAATACATTTTTCTGCACAATTCAGAGCACCCCATTCAGCTAAAACCTTTCCACAACATCATAAAGTCGATCGGTTAAACAGGTTCAGCGACTGTTTTCGGCTGTATTCCAGCTGCTCTCAAGCGTTCAACCACCGGCGCGTAGAGTATCACGCTTTCAGCCTCAAGATTCCTCGCAAAGCTCGGATGAATCCTACTCAGCAAGCGCCTCAACTCTCTCAAATTCGCATCTGTCGCAAACGAAGTCATAACAGCTGGATTCGATGAAACACTAGCTTCACGCAGATTCCTCAAAGCCTTCAACTGAAGATCAAAGGCCTCAGGATCGGCGCCCGTCAAGCGGCCAAACTCCGCTGGATTCGTCGCCTTCAACGAAACCCTGACGTGAACATTACGGAATCTTGAAAGCTCCCGTGCATAAGACGGATCATCACCAATCAATATTCCATTCGTCTCCAAAACAAACCTAAAACCAGTCCGGTCAACCAACGCAAGCACACCGAGCAGGTGGTCTCTCCCAATCGTCGGCTCATTCCCCGTAATCCTCAACTGCCCAATCCCACGCCTTCTGGCAGCTGCAGCCGTCAACTCAAAAACCTGCTCAGCACCATAAAACTCACCTGTGGCTTCAGGATGATCCCTCGGACGACCACTCCAACAAAACACACACCTCAAATTACAGCCACAACAATGAGACTCAGCAATCCCACCATACCACCCGCTACATCGACCAACTCGATAATACCTCCTCTGCCCACCCTTCACAACAACCCTCTCAGTCTCCTCAGCAAGCTTCAAAGGATCAAAACCAGACAAATAGGGAACCTCAACCGGAAACAGAAAAGAGCCGACGCCGATTGCCTACACAGGAGTTAGCCACTTCTTGTGTTTCTCCACTTTTCCAGCTACCACGTTCGAATAATATTCAGCTATACGCCTTGTCAAAACACCAGGATACTCCTTGCCCAAAGGCAAATCATCTATACTCGTTATCGGAGAGATCTCCCAACCAGTTCCACAAAGAAAAACCTCATCAGAAGCATAAAGCTCAACCCTGGCAATGTCCCTCACCTCAACAGGAAACCCCAAATCCTCAGGCAATATACTAAGAAGCGTATCCCTCGTAACGCTTTCAAGAATCGACGCCGACACCGGCGGAGTCACCACCCTCCCATCCCTCACAGACATTACACACGCGCCAGTCCCCTCACTCACAAACCCCCGGTTATCCAGAAAAATCGCGCCATCACGACCCAGCCTCGTTGCTTCTCGCATAGCCAACGCAGAATTACCATAATTCGCCCAACTCTTCGCCTGAGGAGGAAGAGCATCAGAAGCGATACGCCGCCACGAGCTAACCATAAACCTACGACTCTTAGAAAACCTCGGATTATCCCTACCAAGAACCGTGTCAAACTTCCAAACTGGAATGACAACGTGAACCTCTTCCACAGCTTCAGCTCTTGGCCAAATCCTAGGCTGAACATACACATTCGTATCAAAACCATTAGCCCCTATAGTCTTCCTCACAGCCTCCAAAAGCACCCCATCAGAATAAGGAACCTTCAACCCACAAACTGCCACAGAACGCCGAAGACGCTCAACATGAGAATCCCACCGAAAAATATTCAACCTTCCCTTACCCGTAACATCACCTTCCACATACGCCTTAATTCCCTCAAAAACCCCCAGATGAATAGGCTCCATAGCCGAGACCAACGCCTTCTCAGTCTCAACGACCTCACCATTCATCCAACAAAACTCAGCACCATGAAACGCAGCAGACATAGACAACAACCAACCTCAAACAAAACCTAAACTCACAACCCTCGTATTATGAGTTTTGCGCACACCAAAAGAAACCGGGTCATGAACAAAAAGCACGTAGCCCAAGAGCCAACCAGCAACCTGAGACGCGAAGACTGTTTCGCTTTTTGGTGAAACACTTATATATCCGCCAAATCCAAAAGTGAAACAAACCAACCAAAAGGCGAAAACGAACAATGATGAAATTCCAGAGAATCTACCGAGAACTACTTCTAAACAGCCTCAACCGGGTCACACATGAGCACCAAGAAGATATAGCAAAAAAATGCGACGTATCGCTCGGCCTAGTCAACAAGACAATAAAGAAACTCACAGAAGCCAAGGCAGTCGAAGCCACACGCACAGGCGTCAGAGTACTGTCACCAGCTAGACTACTAAACCTTTGGGCAGCAGAACGCAACCTAAACAAAGACATATGGCAAGCCTTCCGACTCGACCCAGTAACAGAAACCGAAAGAAACCTACCCAAAGATACACTGTTCACCGCCTTCACAGCATGGTACAAAACCTCAGACAGAAAACCCGCCGAATACGACCGACTGTACTTCTACGTAACAAACAAAGAGAACTTTAACAATTGGCTCAACTACAGAAAACAAAAAACCCGCAACGTAAACCCAAACACCTTCGCCCTGTTCGTCGTTGACAACCACCTCACCCAAACCTCAGAAAAAGGAATAGTCTGCGTACCACAAATATACGTCGACATATACTCAATCAACGGACCAGAAGCCGCACCCTACCTACGCGACATAACCACAGTATACCCAAGCCTAAGCCCATGGTAAGAGATGACCGCGCAATGTGGCGAGAAGAAACCACAGAAAAATCATGGCAAGTCCTCAACGACCTACGAAACCTAGCAGACTTCATACTCATCGGCGGCTGGGCAGTCTACCTATGGACACACAAACTAAAAAGCCGAGACATAGATCTCTGCATAAACCAAGGAAACTTCTACAAACTCCAACAAGAACTCCTACAACGAAACCACGCCATAAAACGTAACATCCGACTTATGAAATTCGAAGCCATAATAGACACAGTAGAAGTTGACATCTACACACCCTTCCTCAGCAAGCTAATTGTTCCATGCCAAGACATCATCAACCAGAAACTATACGCAACAATCGAACACTTCAAAACAGCCCAACCAGAAGCCCTACTACTACTAAAAGCACAAGCAGCTCAGCAAAGGTGGCACTCAGAAAAAGGAGCCAAAGACAGAACAGACATCATATCACTACTCCAACACGCCGACATAAAACAAGCCGCACTCAAACAAATGCTCAAAAAATACGACCCACAAAACACACTAAAAAACATCATCAAAAGAACCATAACAGAAAGCCGAACCGAATACAAATACCTCAACCTCACATACGAAAAACACGGAACACAACTCAAAAAAACCTACCAAATCCTCTAAACCCAACCAGCCCTTCAAACCTAAAATATCTAAACACACGCTTACATTAATCGAACAAGAAGCGTGCTCACACCAATGAAATACTCTCTTATGGCGGATGCCTACGAAAAAATCGAAGCCACAACCAAACGCCTAGAAATGACTGATCACTTAGTAGAATTCCTCAAAAACACACCAGCAAACATTATCGATAAGGTAGCCTACCTAACCCAAGGCAAGCTATATCCAGACTTCATAGGAATCGAAATAGGCGTAGCCGAAAAACTCGCCATACGAGCCATAGCCAAAGCAGTGGGCACCAGCGAAACCCAAATCGAACAGGAAATGAAAAAAACCGGCGACCTGGGCACAACAGCAAAAAAATTCCTAGAAAGAAGAAAACAACAAACCTTCTACCAACAACCTCTCACAGTTGAAAAAGTCTACGACACACTAGACAAAATGGCTAAGGCTACTGGCCCGGGCTCAATGGACACAAAAATAAACCAACTCTCAGGCCTACTCACAGACGCCACACCAAAAGAAGCAAAATACCTCATACGCACCGTCACAGGCGAACTCCGCCTAGGCATAGCCGACATGACCGTACTAGACGCGTTAGCCATAGCCTACGGAGGCGGAAAAGAAACCCGCACAGAAATCGAACGAGCATACAACATCAGCAGCGACCTCGGCAGAGTAGCCCGAACCGTAGCCGAACACGGCATAGAAGGCATAAGAAACTTCACCCTCAGCATAGGCGAACCCATAAGACCCATGTTCGCCGAACGCCTAGGTAGCCCCCAAGAAATCCTCGAAAAACTAGGCGGAAAATGCATAGCCGAATACAAGTACGATGGCGAACGCGTACAAGCCCACAAAGACGGCGACAACATCATCTTATTCTCACGTCGACTCGAGAACATAACCGAGCAGTACCCAGATGCCGTCGAACTGGTCAGAAAATTCATCAAGCCTAAACAAGCCATAATCGAAGCCGAAATCGTAGCCATAGACCCAGACACAGGCGAAATGAAACCCTTCCAAGAACTCATGCATCGCCGCCGCAAATACGGCATCAAACAAGCCATGCGAGAATACCCAGTCAGCCTACACGTCTTCGACGTACTCTACACCAACGGAAAAGACCTCACCCAAACCGCTTATCCAACGAGACACAACATGCTAATCGAAAAAGTCACAGCCAAAACCGACCTCATCCGACCCGCCGAATACCTAATCACAAAAAACCCAGACGAACTCGAAAAATTCTTTGAAAAAGCCATACAAGACGGCTGCGAAGGCGTAGTCTGCAAATCTCTAACCGAAGACTCAGTGTACCAAGCAGGCGCAAGAGGCTGGCTCTGGATCAAATACAAACGCGACTACAAAAGCGAAATGACCGACACCGTAGACCTAGTCATAGTCGGCGCCTTCCACGGCAGAGGCAAACGAGGCGGAACCTACGGCGCCCTCTTGCTAGCCGCCTACGACCCAGAAGAAGACGAATACGAAACCGTAACCAAATGCGGCACAGGCTTCACAGACGAAGACCTGGCTAAACTGCCAAAAATGCTAGAAAAACACAAGCTGCCACACAAAAGCCCAAGAGTCAACTCCACGCTGGAAGCCGACGTGTGGTTCGAACCCAAAACAGTCATCGAAGTCATAGGCGCCGAAATCACACTTAGCCCAATCCACACAGCAGCCATGGACCGCATACGCCCCGGAAGCGGCTTAGCCATACGGTTCCCAAGATTCACAGGAAATTACAGACTAGACAAATCAGCCGAAGACGCCACCACAACCACCGAAATCGTAGAAATGTACCAAAGCCAACTAAAGAAAGTGACAGAACCGCCCTCAGAA
>Ga0315309_1001894_pt1 | contig 12436 bp, 9 predicted proteins | sample TDP4_MG_FD_203080 | JGI IMG/M metagenome (GOLD analysis project Ga0315309, IMG submission 203080) | Freshwater sediment microbial communities from Lake Towuti, South Sulawesi, Indonesia - TDP4 | ecosystem: Environmental > Aquatic > Freshwater > Lake > Sediment | place: Indonesia: South Sulawesi...
GTGTCTCTTGGCTTTTGCCAAATCCTTCAGGATAGGTATTTGCATCAACATTTGGTTGGTGACCTTATCCCAGAAGATTCCTCTTGGCCTAGGTTCCTCTCTGCCTGTATCGATGATTCTATTGGGCGTTACGATTTTGTCGACTGTGAGATCATGCTCGCTGGCTGGGACCGCGTCAACCATCTGAAGCTCATGGACTGTGGTGACGATCAGTGTCTCATCGTCGACAAGCCCAAGCTCCCGTAAGATTCCGTACTCTATCTCACTGTATCCTCCACCCTTACCTACCCTAGCACCGCTCCTGGAAACCCCAACAGACCCTGCAACAATCAAATCAACCTTCGGAAGATCGCTGAGCCTAACGGTTCTGCCATACCTAGATGCACCTCTTATCGTCGCCGCATAAGCCACATTCATGCTCGCACTCTCAGCTGGGTTGATCAAGAGAAACCCCTTCCTCAAGCGAGGAGTCGGAACCAGAAGCGTCTTCCCCTGCCTTAACACGTGCTCTCTCACGGGCTTCTGCGGAGCGTCTGGATTGACCTTCACGACACGTGCATCCATGAAGATCGGCAACGCTCGAAGCTTCTCAGCCGCATCCTCGGCTGCCTCGAAGTTCGGGATCCTACCCCAGATCGGCTTAGGGAACCTCGCCACACCCTTCTGCTCCATAAGCCGCCAAATATGCTCCCTGATCTGCTGTTTCGCTGCCGACAGATCGGTTTCCTGACGCCTATCCAAAACAACCTCGCCTTTCCTTCAACTAATAGAGAGCCTAAACCAAGCTAAGGCGCTCAGCTTTATCAAAGCACCTTAAGCCGGGCGCAAAGGGCCGCCAAAGTTTCACCCAACCCTGTCCGCATCCAATTGAGAATAGAACTGCAATCATGCAACTAGTACACGCACCTACCTCAGCCAAAGCCTATATTTCGGTGGAGTGCAGCAACTCAATCAGGTAAGAACGGAGATGTTTGCTCATACGAGTATCAGAAGCAGCAACATGGACAGGTCAATCACCTTCTACACTAGAATCATGGGGCTAAAACTCCTGTCTCGGCGGGAGATACCGCAGAACAATGCTGAGATCGCGTTCCTCCAAGATCCTGAAGGGAAAGGCGCCAAACTTGAGCTAACCCTCTTCCGGGCCCAGAAGAAGTTCATTCAAGCCGAATATGAGGACCGGCTCTTCGACCATCTGGCATTCGAAATCAAAAACATGGACGAAGCCATCTCGAGGATGAGAAAGGAGAAAGTAACGATTACAGACGAACCTTTCAGGCTGGGCCCAACGGGACCGTTGATAGCCTTCATCGAGGATCCGGATGGAACGCTGATCGAACTGATCGAGAGGAAGTAGGGGCGGATACGGCGTTAGGGCAGACGTACTCACGCAGCAGGCGGGCCAGTACCTGCCTCCTGAGGCTTTATAATGAAGATCCTCTGAGTAGTCCTCCCCATCCTTTTGACGACGATGACCACTGAAACGACAATCGTTGCTCCCACGATGCATACAAGAATAATGACAACCGCCCAGTCAATATCCGTAGTGATTTCAACCCGCCACTGAGCTGTAATAACCTTCGGGCTATCAACAATTATTGTTCCAACGCCTAGCGTTGATTCAGCGGAAACCGAACCTGACGGTTCAACTGTCCACCGATCAAATACGAGATACGTCGTCCTCTTGTAGGCCAACATCACATTACTTACGTCATCTAGAACTCTCATCTCTATGGAGACCGTTGCCTTGCTTCCCGCATCATACCACCCAGAACCTCGAGGGCTCCCATGCCGCGAGGCAACTCTGACATAATGCTGTACTACGTAGAGAAAGGTATGCATTACCCCAGACGAGAACTTGAGTGTGTCCTGTGAGACCGCGTACCGTGTGGTATCCGACACATTGATGATTCGATCAACGCTTGCCGCATGAGTTAATTGATCTTCAAACTCAAAGATCCCTGAAGCGTCTCCTGCGATAGACCTTTTCTCGACACCGTCGATCAAAACCTTCGTAGACATTGAGGCCGGTATTCCCTTGACGGAAACCCTGATTGAATACATTCCCAACGATCTTGGAATAGCATATTTGGCGTCAACCTTTCCGTAACCCCAAACCGCGGAACCCTTCGTCGGATCTATCTCCCCAGTATTCCTATCGCGTCTCCCTGTCAATCGAAGGATCGATTTGGCCTGGCTCGGACCTAGGTGCTGATTGTACTGCAAAACCAGTGCCATTATTCCAGCTACGTGCGGTGCCGCCATGCTTGTGCCTGCTTTGACCGTGTAGAAATCATCTGGATCAGAGTCCCTTGGTTTGACATCAGAAGATCTTGGTGCCACTATGCCCTTTCCTGGGGCGCAGATCTCCGGTTTCAGCCTGCCATCTCGTGTTGGTCCCAGAGAGCTGAAAACCGCTATATCACCCTCGCTTTCACCGGTCGTATATTCCCGTGACCCCCCGTCCTTACCCGTCCATCGCATTCTTGTCACATAGGCCCCAACCGCTATTGTGTCATGCGCGGTTGCCGGAATGCTGACCGTCTTCCGGCTCGTGACTTCGTAACCGAGGCCCGCTGTGAACTCTCCCTCTGAAGCAATCCAAGCATCCCACCTCCCCTCGCCTATAATCGATTTTCCAGTCAAAGTAACCGTCCATCCCTCACGAGGCAAAGCCTTAGGAGAATAGACACGCACAGCCCATGCCTTCCCCTTCTCGGTGGAGTCCTCCGAGATGTAGACTCTGCCCTCCAAAGTCGAAACTCCATCCCAAACTGTTGGCCCGTCTATCCTCCGGCCGCTCGGCGTCCTCAGTGATAAGTCAAAGGCATCTGTACGGGAGAACCATGTTTCAAGGTGAAGTGCCTCTTCGTCTTCACCGACTTTGACTCCGAGATTGATGGATTCTCCTTGACGCAGCCCTCCTTCCGCATGAATCTTCTCAGCAGCAGAGTTCCCAGCAGACACTATGACGACCGCTCCTTGAGAGACAAGTCGGTCGAGACCCTTTTCAATCGGCGCAGTTCCATCGTGGCCACTAGAATGGCCGCCCAAACTGAGGCTTATGACAGCCCTCTTGCCTAGAGCAACCGCCCTGCGCCAGATGTAGGTGACACCATCAAGGATCTCTGAAAAATCAAAACCCCACCCCTTCCTCGTAAGCCTCCCACTCTTGACGAAGATCAGGGCCGATCCGGGCGCGACCCCGACGTATTTTCTTCCTTTAGCCAGCCCGGTTCCAGCAGCTATGCCAGCCACATGTGTTCCGTGTCCATACGTGTCCTTTTCTGTGCAGGCTCCTTCCTCCATCTGGCTTCGAGTCCACTCAGTGCCATAGTTGTATTCCGCAGGGGCTACTCCTTTCTCTGTTTGATCCCAGAGATATAGAATCTTGGACGATCCGTTTTCGAATTTGAAGTCTGGATGCTTCCAGTCTATCCCGGTGTCCACAATTCCGACCATTACTCCTGACCCGTCTACGCTCTTTCCTTGAGCGTCCTTGATTGTTTCCCAGACAAGCTTCGCATTGATTTCCGGAACGCTAACGTCCAGCTCAGGCTTCGCGTAGCTACCATCGACTCGGGAAACGAAGTTTAGAGAGGCGAGGGGCCATATGTTCCTGTACGTAAGCCGAACGGTGGCAATCTCTCCAATTACCGTATTGACCTTACCTAGACAGCTCAATTGCCCTATCTGCGTAGGAGAGAATTCCGAAAACCCTGTGACAAGGACGGATATCAGCCCGTCGCCCTCACTGTGATCAAATTGACTTGCCTCTTCGATCAGTGTTGGATCAACCCAAGCAACAACTCGGAACGCAGATGCCTCATGAAGTGAGGAAGCTAGGAACAGAACCGCAACTATGAAGATTGTCCAGACAGATTCCATGAGGCGACGAGCTATCTTATGCATAAGACATCGACGCTATCTGACGGTCGAAACTGATATACGACTTTCGAAACCCTTCGAGCAAAGCTTGTGCCCAGTTGATTGATGGGGCCTATGACTGATTCAAAGGTCAAGGATATTGATGTCTACTCAATGCCTGCAGATGTTCGAACTCGTTCTAAAATCTCCGTCACTTCCGAAAGAACTTGCCTTTCTCAAGGTCAACTAGGTCGTACTTGAGTCCTGCCTCGTCGATCGACTTTGCTCCAGCTCTCGTCGTGATCATCGTTCCACCTGAGCCCGTTACGACGCCGCTGATCATGATGATCTTGCCCTTTGCTATCCCCATAGCCGCCTCGCCTTTTTCCAGGTCCAAGACCGTAATGTCGGCGTCCGCTCCTTCTCCCAAGTGACCTTTAGAAGTCATACCGAAGAGGGACGCGGGATTCACAGAAACTTTTCTTACAAGCTCCTCGAATGTAAGCGCCCCGTATCGGACCAACGCCAGCCCTGATGTGACCGAGACGTTTCTCGGTATTGATCCCCCGTCCGTGCTTATGGCATCTATGATGAAGTCGCCCTTCTCGTCCTTGCGTGTTGCACATAGAAATGTGCTTGCTGGAACATTCACAGGAAAACTAATTCCGATGTCTGTTTGCGCATCCTTCCAGTGTTGAACGCCTTCTCGGCCTGAGACTAGAATACACTCTCCTCCAGCTTCCACCTGGACCATTGCGAAGCCTTCTCTGATGGCTTTCTCAAGCCCGTCTTGGGTTTCGGGGTATCTTCGTAAACGGAGACAGTTTCTAGTCACATGACTATCCGGCACACCGTTAGTGCATTTGCCTCCAGTACCGTTGATGATTGCAAGGTAGGACTCCGAGACGATGTTGCGTTTTCCTCGGAGTGCAGCTAATCCTTCAAGGCTTTCCTCGACGGGGTCCTTGATCAAGCCTCGCAGATAGCTATTGACATGGGCTACGTGAAGGTGATTATCTCCAGCGAGTTCCACCGCCTCCTTCAACCCGTTCAGGTTGCTGCCTGTAGCTGTTGTTCCAATATGGAAGGCAACGTATGCTCGCTGCTGGTTCGCTACTGCAATTATGTTCCGGGTTGTCTCAGGCGTCAACGGATTGTGACCGCCCGTAATTTTGACTCCTATCGCTCCATCCTCTACCGCTCTCTTCACGATCTTCTCAATCTCCTTCCTGTCTATCTCCGTTCCAGGAGCTGTACCGTAGGAACGTACGTTAGTCAGTGTTGCCACATTCATCCCTGAGCCGTACCCCTTCACGTTGTCACAGATCACGTCCATTCTCTCGCTAAAGTCGACTCCAGTCACTACTCCTACCTTGGCCATCATTCGGTAGCCCGCTCTGTCAGCGTGCATATGCGAGTCGATCACTCCTGGAATGGCCGTCTTCCCCTTGAGATTAACTATCTTGTCGGCACTCTGCCAATCAATCCCGCTTTTCACTTGCTTGATCTTGCCATCGGTGACTCCTATGTCGACGTACCCGTCCAACTTGTTCAAGGGGTCAACGACCCGTCCTCCAACCAGTAATAAATCGAAACGCGCCATGGCTCATCATCGAGTGATTGTTAGCCACGTTCTAATAAGAGATAGCATACAATCTGCGAGTGGGGCATACGCTTGGCAGTAGGGCGCTTCCAAGTAATGGCGACCCTCCAAGCCGCCAGAGCACTGACCTTAGGACTGTCGGAGACCGAGGCAAAGGCCTGGGGTCTCAACAGGGCTATCTTCTACGCCGCAGCCAAGAGGGGGTTCAAGGAGAAAGCTCCTCCTCGCAGACGCGGGTGGAACGAAGTCCTGCGGAGACCAGTCCATGAAACCCGTGAGGTCTACTTTCTTGGCGATGAGATGGCGTACACGGCAAAGAGAGGAGGCAAGACATACTTTACGATTGGAGGAGAAGTTCAGACCGAATCAGATTTTCGTAGACAGATAGAAATCCGTTTCGGGCGAGCTTTCAGCAAAGCGTGGAAAGAAGCTCTCACCATCGTCAAGCAGTTCCCAAAGGATATCCTACTTTCGCAATCCGGATTCTATGAGCAGATCTATAAGCCGAGACGGGACGATTTGGCAGTGAAATGGACAGAAATTGCAGAGCTATCTTAGCGTGAACTCGTTTCAAAGAAGTGATTGGGTTCTGTTGCCGGCGGCCATGGCGACAATTGTTTTGAACTGTTCAGCTAGGTATTTGTCCAGACCTTGATCAGGTTTAGGATAATCTCTACGGCTTTCTTCATGTCTTGGACAGAGATCCATTCAAGTTTCGAGTGATAGTTGTGTCCACCTGTAGCAATATTTGGCGTTGGGAGACCCATGTAGCAGAGGCGAGCGCCGTCCGTACCTCCCCGAATGCTATGAAGTCTGGGTTCTAGGCCAGTCATCCGAACAGCCTCCATAGCCCTCTCAACAACCTCTGGATACTTGTCAAGCACATACTTCATGTTACGATATGACTCCTCAACCTTAAACTCAAAACTCGACCGAGGATAGTTTCGCACAGTATCCTCCGCAAGACTCCTGAGGAACTCCTCCTTCTCCTTGAGACCTTTGACCTCAAAGTCACGGACAATGAACTTGACAGTTGTAGTCTCAACTCCGCCTTGAATAGAGTTCGGGTGAACGTATCCCTCCTTTTTCTCAGTCGTTTCCGGTGACATCTCGCCTCTCGGAAGTTTCTCGACGAAGGCCGAGGCGATCTTGACAGAGTTGACCAGTTTGCCCTTAGCATATCCCGGGTGGAAGGGTACGCCCGTAAATGTGATGATCACCGAATCCGCGCAAAACGTTTCATTTTCAACTTCGCCGATCGTTTCTCCGTCAAGAGTGTAGGCATACTTCGCTCCAAACTTCTTAACATCAAAATACTTTACACCCGTCCCCACTTCCTCGTCAGGCGTGAAGGCTATTTTGACGGTTCCGTGCTCGAACTCCGGATGCTTGACAAGATAGTGAACTGCATCCATTATCTCTGCTATGCCTGCCTTGTCGTCTGCTCCCAGAAGGGTCGTCCCGTCGGAAGTAATTATGTCATTTCCGATCTTCTTCGCCAACTCCGGACTTTCGGATGCTCGGATGATTTGGCTACGCTCTCCAGGTAGAACTATGTCTCCGCCGGAATAGTTCCTGTGAATCTGCGGCTTGATGTCTTTCCCAGAGACCTCCGGCGAAGTATCCATGTGCGCGGCAAGACCTATGATCGGAATCGCCCGTTGCGCATTTGCAATGAGCGTGGCTGTTACGTAGCCATACTGATCCATCGAAGCATCCCTAAGGCCAAGTTTCTTCAACTCCTCCACGAGTAGCTTCGCTAGTTCCTTTTGTTTCTCAGTGCTTGGGTAGGTTTCCTTGCCTTCAGCTGACTGAGTGTCATACTTCACGTACTGCAAGAAGCGCTCAACCACTGTCTCCCCAATTTCAACTTCCTTCATGCTAGGCCACCTATCTTCGGGTTCACAACATGAGTTGTCGTGCGGATATAAGAAATGAGGATTCAAGGTTGCTCGGGTATGTGAACACATTTGTGCTAATGCCGGCGCCTTCGCCAAAATACTTTTTATTCAAAATTGAGTCATTGAAACCCATTGGTTTCGTTTAGCGGGACTTGTTGGAATAGAAGTAGGGATCCGTTCTGTTGGAGTGGTGAGGGTGTCCGGGCCGAAAGAAGCGTGTGGAGTCGTCGGTGCACACAGTGCCGTCGACGAAGTGGTCGATGACTTGTGGCACGCGATGCTTGCGCTCCAACATAGAGGGCAAGAAGGAAATGGCGTATTCACATTCGACGGATCGAGATTCTATCATCAAAAAGCACTGGGCCTGGTAGATGAACTTGAGAGCTACCGGTCTCTGCGCGGGAATTGTGGAATAGGGCACGTCAGGTATTCGACAACGGGACTGTCGCCACTTGATCAAAGCAAGCAAGGAGAGCAGCCTCAGCAGACCGCTGAAAACTCGCTCCAACCTTTCTTCCTGAGTTATCCAAAGGGCGGGATAGCGCTCTGCCACAACGGAAATCTGGTGAACTATGTTGCTCTGCGTCAAGAACTAGCGCGGCAGGAAAGATTTCTATCCTCAGACTGCGACGCCGAGGTCATCCTTGGATATCTTGTGAAGGAATTGTCTGAGACTGGAGATCTTGAGAGAGCGGTCTCAAGATCCATGGCGGCCCTTGAAGGAGCGTACTCGGCCGTAATGATTACAGGTGAGCGGGAATTGGTCGCGTTCAGGGATCCTCACGGCTTCAGGCCACTATGCTACGGAAAAGCAGAGGACATGACCCTCTTTGCCTCCGAAAGTGTGGGCCTTGACGCAGCTGGCGGAGAATTGATCTCTGATGTTAAGCCTGGAGAAATGATCATGGTCAACTTTGAAGGAGAGGTCGAAAGGAAAAGTTTCGCACCTTGCAAACGAGCGGCACACTGCATGTTCGAATACGTGTATTTCAGCAGACCCGACTCAGTCATAGATGGAGGCGAGGTCTACCCAGTTCGCATCAGGCTGGGGCAAGAACTGGCTAAGGCATATGAAACGGACGCAGATGTGATAGTTCCTATCCCTGATACGGCTCGGCCAGCTGCTGAAGGCATAGCAAGAGTGACTGGAATCGAGATCTCTGAAGGATTGATCAAGAATCGCTACATTGGCCGAACGTTCATAATGCCAGGTCAGAGCCGAAGGGAGAACTCTGTCGCTGTCAAACTCAACCCGGTCAAGTCGATCCTCAAGGATAGAAAAGTGATACTTGTGGATGACAGCATTGTGAGAGGGACTACTTCCCGGAAGATCGTAAATCTGGTGAGGGCTGCAGGACCGAAGAGTATTGAGTTCTGGGTTACCTGCCCCCCAATCATTTCCCCTTGCTTCTACGGAATAGACATCTCCACTCATGAGGAGCTCATTGCTGCGAGGAAATCAGTTCCAGAGATAGAAGAAACTTTGAACGCCGATCGAGTATGTTATCAGACGCTCGACGGCTTAGTCAACGCCTTAGGATTCGATCGAAACGAACTATGCATGGCTTGTCTCACAGGAGAGTATCCGACTCCGCTGGCGCAGAATATCGCTGATAAGATGAGCAGTCGACTGGGAGAAGGAGACAAGCGTAGATATTGGGAGCGCGAACTTCCTTCATGAAGAGAAGAGACATCCTTGTCGTTGGGTCAGGGGGAAGAGAGCACGCCTTGGTATGGAAGCTCCAACAGAGCAAGAATGTTGGCACAGTGTTCTGCGCGCCGGGCAATGGTGGAATCTTCAACAGCGTTCCGGTACAAGCAACGGACTTTGACAGCCTAACAGAATTCGCCCTGCAAAACGAATGCTTTACTGTTGTAGGCCCAGAAGAACCCTTGGCCAAGGGAATCACTAACATTTTTCTCTCCAAGGGCTTGGAGATATACGGAGTGAGCAAAGAAGCTGCCATAGCTGAAAGCAGCAAGATATGGGCAAAGCTGTTTATGAAACGGCACGGCATCCCAACGGCCGAATTTCAAACTTTCGTGGATCCGGCAAGCGCGACGGACTACGTCAAGATGAAAGGTGTTCCAATTGTGGCCAAGGCAGACGGGCTTACCGCAGGAAAAGGCGTAGCGGTATGCCGCACTGAAGCTGAGGCGCTCAGAGCTATTGATGAGATGATGGTTCAGAAGAGGTTCGGTAGTTCCGGGGAGCGAGTCATAGTTGAGGACCTGTTGGTCGGAGAAGAAGCTTCTTACATGGCTATCGTTGACACCGAAAGCAGGACGTATGTACCCTTGGCTTCTTCGCAGGATCATAAGCCGATCTTCGACGGCGATCAGGGACCTAACACGGGAGGAATGGGCGCCTACTCCCCAGCACCAATAGTCACAGAAGACATGGAGGAAGAGATACAGAGAGGCATAGTTGTGAGATTCATAGACGGAATGAGGGAGGCCAACATAGGGTTCAAGGGCACCCTTTACCTTGGACTTATGATCTGTGAAGGGCAACCCTACGTACTGGAATTCAACGTCAGGTTCGGCGATCCCGAAGTACAGCCAATAGTTCTCAGGATGAAATCAGATCTTTTCGAATACCTCGAAGCATGCGCGAATGGACGCTTGGCTGAAATGGGAAAGATCGAATGGTCCAGTCAAGCAGCAGTTTGCGTCGTCATGGCATCATCTGGGTACCCTGGCCAATATCATAAAGGAAAGATAATCACCGGCCTAGATCAAGCAGCAAAAGCTGGGCAAGTAGTTGTTTTTCATGCAGGCACAGCTAGGAAGGGATCAAACATTGTTACGAATGGAGGACGCGTTCTAGGTGTTACGGCTCTAGGCGACACGATACCGCAAGCAATCGAAGAGACCTATCGGGCTGTCGACAAGATCCACTGGGATAGAGAATATCATCGAACCGATATAGGAAGAAAGGCGTTGAGGCGCCTTCATGCCACCTAGAAAAATATTCGACCCGAACCGCCGCGCAAAACCAATGAGAGTAGCCTGCTTCATGTCAGGGTCCGGAACAAACGTCGTCAAGATACTTGAGAACCAGCTCCGGAAAGGCAGCAGCTGTCCCTACGAAGTAGTTCTCATATTCACAGATGTACTTGACCCGTCAAACCAGAAATGCAGAGCCCAATCAATATCATCCGAGCATGAGGTCGCCTACGAACACAACGATATCGTGGACTTTTACAAACGTCGCGGTCTGGAATCGAAGAAGGATCTTTCACTTCGACCGGAATACGACAAAGTGACGCAGCAGATAATAGAGAAATATGACGTTGACCTCATCGCACTTTGCGGCTACATGAGCGTAGTGACTCGTCCTCTCTTGGAACGATACGAAGATCGCATTGTAAATGTGCATCCGGCTGATCTCTCGGTAAGAGACGGTGATAGAAGGAAATATACTGGTCTTAACGCAGTTCGAGACGCCATACTTGCAGGAGAGAAGAGGCTTCACTCGACGACGCATATTGTTCGAGACAGGGTGGACTACGGAGAGATCCTGATGCGATCTCCACCAGTAGACGTGATCCTTCCAAGTGGCCTCACGTTAGAGGATCTGCAGAGGCCTGAGAACGCCGCTCTTGTCAAACGAATCGCCAGCGAACATCAAACAAGATTGAAAGAGAGGGGTGACTGGGTGGTCTATCCAAAGACCTTGGAGATGATTGGCGAAGGTCGATTTGCCGTCGACGATCAAGGGAGCGTGTATGTTGACGGCGTGCTGATGCCAGACGGCCTTCGTCTGTAACTAGCGGAGAAGGGTTAGATGGTAAACGTTGGCGTGTTGGCTTCAGGCAGAGGCTCAAACTTCCAAGCGATAGTAGAAAATCAGAAACTGGGTGTTTTCCAGAATGTGAATGTACGAGTGCTCATCTACAACAATCCTGATGCCCCTGTCAGGGACATAGCTCAAAGACATCAGATTGCAAGCCACCTCGTCGACCACAGAGATAGGGACCGAGTGGAGTTTGAACGACAGATAATGGATATCTTGGATTCGCACGGCGTCGAACTCGTCTGCCTTGCTGGGTGGGATAGAATAGTTGGTTCAGAATTCTTCCGAAAGTATCATTGGAAGACGATGAACATTCACCCCGCGCTCCTCCCCTCTTTCGGGTGGAAGGGGTTGAACGCTAGATATGTGCATGAAGCGGCACTTGAATACGGCGTCAAAGTTACGGGCTGCACTGTATACTTCGTCGACGTTAGTGTCGAGAAGGGACCAATAATACTTCAGCATCCGGTCAAGATCCTGGAATCAGAGAGAAAAATGTTCAGAGAAAGTCGAGAGGATGCGATTCAATCTCTTTCAGATAGGGTTCTCATTCACGAGCATAGAGTCTACTCGAAGGCAATCCAACTCCATGCCGATGGAAGGCTGAGAGTCGAAGAGTTTGCCCGTCGTGACGAAGGAGAAACCCGGGTGAGCAGAGTCGTCGCCGTAGACATGAGCGGTGACTGGGAGAAGAAATGGAGCGAGAGGCAGCGCATCTTCATCGAGTCCCAGAAAGCCGCATGGACTGCGAGTGGAAAGCACATCGTGGAGGAGTAGCGTTGACAGTTGTTATGAGAGCTGAGCACATCTTTGATGAGACGAAGGAGAAAGTCGCGAAAGAAGTGCGTGAGCTGAAAAAGATAGGAATCACACCCGGGCTGGCAGCGATTCTCACAATGGATGATGCAACAGCCAAGATGTACGTTTCAATGAAGCAAGGGGACTGCAGAGAAGTTGGCATCTACTCCGAGGTCTGTGAACTTTACAATTTTCCGCCTGAAACGAGGGAGAAGGAACTCTGCAGGACGATTGAGGAGATGAATATCAGAGACGACATTACAGGTGTACTCATCCAGATGCCATTACCCGAGTTCGTCGACAGATACAAGCCTTTCGAAGTTCTCGTGCCTGAGAAGGATGTCGACGGATTAACTCCACAAAACAGAGGAAAACTCATGAGTCGCTACAACTTTCAAAAAGATGTCCTCCCTTGCACGGCAGCCGGCATACTTGAGCTTCTTGATAGGTATGGAGTTGAGATAAGAG
>Ga0315309_1001895_pt1 | contig 12435 bp, 12 predicted proteins | sample TDP4_MG_FD_203080 | JGI IMG/M metagenome (GOLD analysis project Ga0315309, IMG submission 203080) | Freshwater sediment microbial communities from Lake Towuti, South Sulawesi, Indonesia - TDP4 | ecosystem: Environmental > Aquatic > Freshwater > Lake > Sediment | place: Indonesia: South Sulawesi...
AATAGAGATTCTGGGAAACCATTGCGGATATTATTGGTCGGCGATGTTATTGGCAGGCCTGGCAGAAGAGCGGTACGCAGCTTGGTGCCAGGCCTGCGCTCTGATTTGCGGTTGGATGTAGTTATTGCCAACGCTGAGAATGCTGCTGGTGGGAAGGGCTTAACCCCGGCAACGGCTGAAGAGCTTCTTCAATCTGGTGTTGACGTTTTGACTTCGGGCAATCATATCTGGGCACAAAAGGAGATTATCCCCTATCTTGATGGTGAGTTACCTATCCTGCGCCCCCTAAATTATTCTCCCTATGTCCCTGGTCGAGGCTGCTTATGGTGTGGAAAAGTCTTGGTGGTTAATTTGGCCGGACGCACTTTTATGGGCGATGCTGATTGCCCCTTTAGGGCGATGGATCAGTTGCTGGCCGGGCTTCAAGAGGAGCCGGCGGCTATTGTGGTTGACTTCCATGCTGAGGCAACCTCGGAGAAGAATGCTCTAGGACGTTACCTCGATGGGAGGGTTAGTGCTGTGTTGGGAACTCATACCCATATAGGAACTGTCGACGCACGCATCTTGCCTCATGGAACGGCTTTCATCACTGATGTAGGTATGGTAGGTCCCTCTAACTCAGTTATCGGTGATGATGCTCAGGCGGTGATCCAGCGCTTCCTTACCCAGATACCGCATAGATTATCTGTAGGGGAAGGGCCGGCACTTTTCAATTCAGTATTGGTGGAGGTGGAGCCAAGTTCGGGGAAGGCCATAAGCATTGCTCGCATTGATAGAGAATAGACTAAGCCATGAAGATTGACCTTCACCTCCATAGCACTGCTTCAGACGGGCGTTTTAGCTCTCAAGAGCTGATAAGCATGGCAGCCAGCTCGGGATTAGAGGCCATTGCTATTACTGATCACGACTCTGTAGAAGGAGTGGTCCCTGCATTGCTAGCAGCCCAGAAATTCCCTAGCCTTAAGGTTATCCCTGGTGTGGAGGTTAGCACTGATGTTCCTCATGGTGAGGTTCATATTTTGGGTTATTTCATAAATTACCGCGACCCTGAACTAATAGGCAAATTGGAGAAACTTCGTAGTACACGGCGGGTGCGGGCTCGCAGAATGCTAGCTAAATTAGCCAACTTGGGCATCCATATTGAGTGGGAGAGGGTTCAGGAGATAGCCGGGGATGGTTCCATAGGGAGACCTCATATTGCGCAGGCTATTTTTGAGCGAGGGTATGTTTCCTCTCCTAAGGAAGCTTTCGTTAAGTATATTGGCCGAGAGGGACCAGCTTATGTGGAGCGAAAAAAGATGACCCCTGAGCAGGCAGTGGAATTGGTGGTGAAGACGGATGGCTTGCCGGTGCTTGCCCACCCGGCTGAGATTGACCACCTGGAGGAGCTTATCCCTCGGCTCCAAAAGGTAGGACTGGTAGGCATCGAAGCCTACTATAATGGCTATCAATCTAAATTGGTAAAGTACCTTGCCTCTTTAGCTCGCAAGTATGGTCTCATTGCTTCTGGAGGAAGCGATTATCACGGACTGGAGGGTGTTAGCGAGACCACGTTGGGTGGGGTGGCAGTCCCCTTTGAGTGTCTAGAGCAGCTTTTTGCTCTTGCCAGGCAGAGACCCGTTGTTTAGAGTTTCACTCCACCCTATAGGCGAGCCTTTATGTTGTCACCTATAGTATATTTGCCGACTAAGCAGGTACTCCACTTCAGCCAGGGTTTCCTCAACAACCGAGATAGCAAACCGGGAGAGCAACCTCTCCGGTAGGGTGGGTCGAGGTCTGACGTAGGTAACCCGCCGTGCCACTTTGCCTAGCTGAGCTGCAAGGTCCAGGGCGGTATCAAAGTCGCCAACCTCGTCAACCAGCCCTAAAGTCTTGGCTTTCTCCCCCAGAAAAACCTCCCCTGTTGCTAGCTCCTTCACTATCCCTTCATCAATATGTCTACCTTTAGCTACAGCTTTGATAAAATAGCTGTGAAAGCTATCGATGAGCTCTTGCTCCTTCTTCTTTTCCTCCTCGGTTGGCTCCCGGTAAGGGGCACCCATGTCCTTAAGGTGACCACTTTTGGTGACCGTAACATGGACACCTACTCTTTGCAGAAGGTCTTGTAATATTGGTCTAATTGATAGAACCCCTATAGAACCAATCACTGCGGTGGGGAGGGCCACTATTTTTGTGGCCGCACAGCTTACCAAGTAGGCACCTGAGGCGCTTACCCCGCTGATGAAGGCTACTACTGGCTTCTTAGCCGATAGCTTATACACAGCGGTGTAAAGGTAGTCAGAAGCAGTAGCCAAGCCTCCGGTGGAGTCGATATTGATGATCACTGCCTTGATCCGGCGGCTTTTCTTTAAGCCATCAAGCATATCGACATAATCTCTCAGCTTGCGAAACCCTGTTATGGGACCGAACAGCTCTAAGACCCCTATTTTTGCGCCCAATGGTAATGAAATTCCCATTGTTTATCATCCTTTCCTTACTACGGTGAACTCCGTTGCTGACATTATAACAAAATCAGGGTTTGTTTGAATAAGTTCTTGCTTGGCGCATCCTTTTCTGGTAAATTAAGGTAGCTTGGGGCTGTAGTTTAGAGGGAGAACGTGTGACTGGCAGTCACAAGGTCGGGGGTTCGAGTCCCCCCAGCTCCACTGTGAGAGACTTGAACTCCCACCTATCACACACTTAGCCAGAAAGTGTAGCCCTGTCTATCTCGATTACCTGGACACAATACACCCCAATCAATCCCCTTTGAAGTCAATGTCTAGGTGTGGCTTGAAGGCTTTTGGCAATGTGAGGAAGGTTGTAACCTTCGCACTAGCTTGAATCTGCATCCAAGCCGAGTGCGGTAAAATGTCGGAGAGGATTCTCCCCACGACCCTAAGCTATTAGAATGGGAGCGAACATATAATGCGATAAGACTGCATCAGTCCCTGGGCTACTTAACTCCACTTAAGTTCCTGGAGGAATGGAAGGAAAATCAGAGAAAGGAGGTGGTGTGTCACTAAGGTACTGGACGAGTACAGGTATGGATCGCGGTCGGCATCGCCGCAGCCCTTGGAGTTGGTGTTGTGGCATATTTGATCCGCAGGAGGGTGGGGGCAGGGTAGTGCCCTTCATTTCGATTACCTGGACACAATACGCCCCACTCAATCCCGTTTGAAATCGCTGTCTAGTCGCCTGAAAGCTTTGGTAGCTGATATTACACCGTTCACCAACCTTGAATCTGCATCCAAGGTGGGTGTCATACTGTAGTACCCATATTTCCTCAAAATCACCTCCTTCCTCAGTAACGTTTGTCATTCTCGCTCCGGCTCCTCCGGTGATATATAGGCAGTAGGATCACATGCATTATTTGGGTCAAAGGCGCGCTTTATCTTTCGCAGCCAGATGTGGTAGTTACTACATGCTGGACCAAATACACCGTGCTTTTCACCGCCTACTTGAGCAAGTTGAAAGATGGGCACCCCAAGTGCATATTCTATGCATGCCTCGTTTGTCTCCTTCAAGTATTCCCAGGCTCCCTTCAAAGATTCGGGATCACGATGGTCAAAAAGGATAAGCACCTCCGTGTAGCCGAGGGCGCCGTTTTCAAATAGCAGTGTAGCGCAATTGTCAGCGCCATCGTCCATAAGTAGGCCCCTTTTTATATATTTTTCCTTAATTTTTGTTCCCTTTTTGATTTGAGTTATTGCTAAGTCTGGCGCATCCATAGCCCCGAAGGACGTATTGAAGCCTCCTCCAGGGCGAAAGCATGACCTGGTAACGGTGTCTATCTTCAATGCTGAGGTAGCGTTTTGACTTTGCATCTCAGGAGTCTCCCCTATGGGCGCCACTACCCCCCCTGTTTCAGCCAAGATTTCATCTAAAGCCTTCTTTTGATATTCAAATTCTTTCCGAGATTTACCATGTATTCCAAGGGCAAGAGCATATTTAAGCATCTCCTGTAGCATGCCTGTTTTCCATAAATCATAGAACTCTTTACCCCTCGCCATCTGGAGCCCGGTGAACGATGGGCTAAGCCTCGCCATCCACCATCCTATTTCCGCTTCACCGATTTTATAAGCCGCTTCGGTAAGCTTCTCTAAGTTTGGAAAACTGAGAAGGGAAATCTTAAAGTCTTCCAAAGGCTTCTCTACAACATAAGATGCTGGTGTAGTTTTCATTTGAATTGTTGGCGGCCCTGGCCAGTGATAAAGCTTAACAGCACACTTTGTAAATACACCGAGCCCTCCCCATGCTCCCTCCCAGCCTCTCATTATGCCTCGCAGGCTTGGGCCCGGTCCATCGCCGCAAAACCATCCAGCCCCTGACCCTAATGAGCCCAGCTTTAGTATCTCACCCGTGGGCAAAACCCATTCTACGCCTAAAACATTGCGACCACTAAAGCCCATAATCAGCCCATCTGGTCCATAACCTACCACAGACGTGGCACTGGCAAGGGCCGAAGTACTAGAGCCAGCTCCTATTATGTGACAGTTAAGCCCTCTTTTCATTGCTTCGACCTGAAGCTGCGCACATATAACATATGGCTCTACGACGGCGTACATGTTCTTCTCGTCTATCTCAAGAATCCTATTCATCCTTCTTAGATCTAGCTGTACTACACCCCCGACTCCGGGTGCATTATGAGCACCCCAGCCTGTGCTAAGCGCCTTGAATTTTATTTTGTGTCTATTGCATATTTTAACTATTGCTTGTACTTCCTCTGCACTTCCTGGCAAAACTACAGCTTCAGGCGTAAACTCGGTCCATACCCCCCCTCTTGCTCCAAAGGGTTGGAAGGCGTATACCTGTAGCATTGCTGGGTCCTCAGATACATTCTCTGAGCTGACAACATCTTCTAACGACCTGTATACATTTCTTGATAGCGCCATTACTAACCTCCTCTTTCAAATTGCTTGCTGGACAAGCTCTATAAGATCATAGACAGCAATCTTCTGCCCGCTCTCCTTAATGGCATCCTTAAAGTTCCTTTCACACCAGGGGCAGGCAGTTACTATTGCCTCAGCTCCGCTAGCCTTCGCCTCCTCCACTCTCTCCAGCGCAGTCCACAGGGCAAAGTCTGTGTAGGCCTCTTTCACCCCACCACCAGCGCCACAGCACCAGGCATATTCCTTGATCCGCTCCATCTCAAAAAGCTCCAAGCCAGGGATGCTATTAAGCACATCCCTTGGAGGCTGGTAAATGCCTTCTAATCCTCTTCTAACCTCTTTCTCGGGCTCTTTTAGAATAAATTGACCGAGGACTTTTTCCTCCCTCCCCTTCCAGGGAATGTACGGTTCTGAAAGTCTTCCGAGATGGCATGGGTCGTGATATGTTACTTGTATGGGTATTTTCTTGGTGAACCTGATTTCACCCTCTTTTATTAGCTGATCAAGGTATTCCGTGACATGTAGCACCCTAAACTTCATCTCTTTGCCCGCTGTGGGATAAAATTTCTTAAATGTGCCATAGCAATCAGCGCAAGAGGTTACCACCGTTCTTACCCCAGCGGTAGCCCAGGTCTCTATATTGCTCTCGGCGTATTTGATGAACTCGCCTTGGTATCCCATCTCATAGGCGCGACCTCCGCAGCATGTCTCCTCCCCCCCCATGATCCCTACATCGACACCTGCCTTCCTTAAGATGGTTATCGTATCTCTGGCTATATCCTGAAGCTCTGGGTCGAAAGAGTACTGACACCCAGCGTGATATACTACATCCGCCTTCTCCCTGGTCAAATCCTTCACATCTAATCCTTCAGCCCATTTGCCCCGCTCAGCCTTCAACCGCTGCAGCATGTTGTCTTCCTTCCTCAAGCCCTCAATTACAAACATGTGAGCTGGCAAGAGCTGGCCATCTTCTACACATTTCGCTCTTAATTCATAGACTACTTGTAGTACCTCCAAATCCGCATTATATTTACACGAGGAATCACAAGCGCCACATGTAGGACACTTATATATCATGTCTAGCATTTCATCCGTGTATTCAGTTATCCTGTCTTCTAACATTGCCAATCCTATGGCTAGCTTTCCACCCCCAGAGTAGGCATGGAAATTACTCTTTACTATGCTGGGGCAGACGTTGGAGAACCGCCAACTCTTTATTTGGGCTAGTGGTGGCCACTTGCATAGTGAGCATCTGGCACAACGCTCCATATCTCTCTTATAATCCTCTAGCGCCATTGTTACACCCCCTTAGAAGCATAATTTACCCGGATTCATCACCCCATTTGGGTCGAATATCTCCTTAACCTTTCTTAGAACTATAACAGTATCTGCACATCTACCATAGGCCATATCTGCCCAGGGGCCATAGGGCCTGGAGAAGAACCCCCCCATGTTCACGAAGGTCTCACTGGCATCGGTGAAAAGAGTGCCAACCTTTTCCATCTCTTTAGGACTGTTTGGGTTGCAGGTCAGATTGAACTCAAAGTGACAGGCGCACCCTTGCATTACTGGCTGGATGTAGACCCCTATCTCGGTGGTGGGGTGTCCCCTCTCTTCCGCCATCCGATGCATGTCCCCTATAAACTCTGGAGTTCTGTCCAGTGTGGACAGGAAGAAGATGTCATGGCACCCGCCTTTAAACCTTAGCTTCCAGTAGGGCTCTGCCGAAGGTTTCGATAGTACCTCTAATACCTCCCCTCCACTAACCCCTGAGATTGCGCTCACCGGCTTGACACCGAATTGCTGAGCAACGTCCATGATGTCCTTCTCTTGATATTCAATCCTCTCCTGAGGGAGCCTTTCATAGCCTGCGATGCAGAAGATGAGGATCCATGGCGGCAGGACCTCCCGCAGTGCCGCGATCTGATCAGCATCCTCTCTGAGAAGTGCCGCTAGATTAAAGCTGTTCAATAGGAGCAATTCATCTCCTAACCTGAGCCTTAGTATCCGGTAGGTTAAGTCTATCAATTGCTCAACGCTTTGGGCTGGTACAAAGAAGAGTTTTTGAATGCTGGGCAATAGCTCACATTTCACTGATGCCCAGGTGACTATCCCCATTGTTCCTTGGGAACCCTGAATAATCCTAAAAAGGTCACTTTGTGATGGTCCTAAGGGGTTCTTCTGGGCTTGACCGGAGGCCCATTGCTCCTCTAATGTACCTGGTCCTGCAGCTGAGCCAGTCCTGAACATATCACCAGTTCCAAAGACCACCTCGGTGCAGAGCAAGGGATCGGAGATGTCCCACTGATACTTCGGTATTGTAGTGGGCTCCCTTTCAAGGCAGCTACCCATTACCGATTTCGAGCTGCGGGGACACAAAGGCATAGGAAGCCTTAGGCCTTCTTTTTCCAGTTCTGGCTGGAGTTCGGCGAAGCTTATCCCTGGCTCAACCATTGCTACCCTATTTCTGCGGTCAATCCTTATGATCCTTTTCATCCGGCTCAGGTCCACGACAACTCCTCCCAAGCTGGGGATGGTATCGCCCCTGAAGTGAGGCGGGCCAGAACTCACTGGAATAAGGGGCGTGACCGTCCTATTGGCCCACTTCACTATCTCCTGTACCTGCTCAGCATTCTGTGGCCTTGCCACATATTGAGGCTTCATCTGGCGAACGAAGCTCTCATCCCTAGAGTAAGCCTCAAGGAGCTCCGGGGCATCGAAAACGTTTGCAGAGCCAACGATTGCTATTAATTCCTCTTTTTCGGACACTATTGGCCTCCTTCCTCTCCTATAAGTTTAAAGGATTTTGGCCTCCCTGAGCCTGAGGGCTAGATTTACTGCCGCTTCCTCATCTGTCTCGCCCTCCACGATTTGACATCTCGCTTCCTTGGCTGGGATGTATAGCTGGAGCATTTTCATCCGCCTCATCGGGGATGACTCTATGCCCAGATCCTGACACCTCCAAATGGTGACCTGTTTCTTTTGAGCAGCCATAAGTTCTTGCAGCGGAACACTCCGCAACTGACCCAGCTCATGGCTTACCGTAACTAGGGCAGGCAGTGGAGCTTCGACCACCTCATAGCCGTCCGATACCACCCGTTCCACCCTCAACCTGGCCTCGGTCATTTCTACTTTCTTTGCCACCGTAACGCTAGGGATATCCATGATCTCGGCAATGCCTGAGCCGACTACGCCGGCTGCGGTGTCAGCTGCCAGCCTTCCGGTAAGTATCAGGTCACATTTGCCAATTTTTTTGATAGCGACGGCCAGTATGAGAGCGGTAGAATAACTATCAAGGTCTCGGAAAACGTCATCCTCCAGGAGAACTAGCTCATCGGCTCCTGCTGCTAGACATTTCCTCAGCACGGCCTTGGCCAGCTTTGCTCCCAAGCTGATTACGGTTACCTTACAATGATGCACATCTTTTATCCTGAGGGCAGCCTCTAGAGCATTCTCATCGTAAGGATTTAGCACAGGAGGAACGCCAGGAGTGGGCAAAGCTCTTTTCGCCTCAGTGTCGACCTTGAAGGTAGAAACAGGGGCTTCGGGATCAAGAACTTGCTTAACAGTAACGACGATATTTAGCACACGTTGACCTCACCACCACCACATAGAGGGCCGTAATACGGGTAGTTCTGTTCGGCCATCCCACCAATAGTGCCACCGTCCGCTGTCTGCACGGCCCCCTCGGCATAAGCATCGCCAGCGATGTGGGCCCATTTGTACACTTGGACATTCGCCTTGGCATAGGCACTACCCAGGATTTGGGTTCCAGCACCTGTCAGCTGGATATTCCCCCCCTCAGAACAGGCAGAGCCGCCGATGACAGAACCAAGCTTCAGTTGCACATCCCCCCTGCAATGACATGGCCCTCAATAGTTGAATCTGATATCTCTAATTGAGTATCCCCGCTGGAATAGACGCTACCTGTGATTAGGGCGCCTGCGCCTTTGAACTGAACATTCCCATTGGCGACGTAGACATTGCCATCGATTACTGCGTTCTCATATAGTTCGACATTCCCGTTGGTAACATAGACGTTGCCTACATGCTCCTCATTCGGGCTCACTATGAAGTTCCCCCCATCGTAAGTCTCCTCCTCTGTGTATTCCTCTGGATCCATGGAGTTAAAACCAGCGGAGCCATCGGCAGGCAGCCAACCGACATAAGCCAAAACGGTAGTGCTGGAGTCTTCATTGGTAGTGGCAATGGAGGTAACCCTGTAAGTATCGGTCTCTGCTTCTTCGATGGTGACGTTTACCGTCTTGTCGTTCAACGTGAATTGATATTCCCAAGGCGCACCGTCGCCCCGTCCTGTAGTAGATACCACATGCCATAGTTCCCCCCTGAATCAGCGGAATAGAGTTCCTGGCTTCTGCGCTCATGAGTCTGCCCGGCTTCGAGACCAGTGCGCATATAGGCGAGGATGGGGGTGATAACAAGGCCGCCAAGGACGAGCAGTATCAACACGTTTGTCAGGGTAGAATGACCTGACTCTCGTCTAGCAAAATGGATTAGTGTCTTTCTTGCCCTTGCTCCCATTCGTTCCTTGACTATCGCAGTAGTATATCAGGGCACGTGACGAATGTCCAGTGCACGTAGAGCCTGCTGATTTCCACTATATATTAGTCGGTTAGGACTCCTCAAAACCCTCGCACTGCTGACTGAAGCAATGCCATGGGAGACAATTACAGCTACTCCCAGCAGGTTAGAGGGCACTCGGACCGGGGGATTCCCAGCAGGAAATGCAAGCGGTTGTTGGGGACTATGTCCAGCTGAGTGCTGACCTGCCGACATTTTGCCGACAGACTCTTTAGCACCCCGTGGCATAGGATACCACTAGCAGGCACGAAAGTCGCCCTGACGCAAAACGAGAAAACACCGATTGCTATCTGGAACGACGGCGTGACACGTTGCGCCTCTTACTTTTGAGCAGGCTGTTGGGAGCAAGGGATCTGGCCGCTATATCGGCACAAGGGTATGGACCGGCTTGAACATCCCCTCGGATATTGGGAAAGGCAAAGGGGACACCAGCTGAAGGAATGGAAGGAAAATCAGAGAAAGGAGGTGGTGTGTCACTAAGGTACTGGACGAGTACAGGGTATTGACAAGGCATAGGCAAACTCGTATATTCTTTTCAGTGACGCAACTCATATTCGCAAATCTTTCCCATTTGAGTGTGGCTATGAGGGTAGCTCTTTTGGCAGTGGCCCTTATCTTGGCGGCTCTGCTTGCTGGCTGCGCTGGGGGCGACTACGAAGTGGACAGCTCTTCTGGCCACCTTTATTGCCTTGGTGTCCTTACTGGCTGGCTGCGCAAAATCAAGAGGGAATTTGACCCGAACAATACGTCTGATCCTACCGTCTATGCGTCGCCGAAAGGACGACATTAGCTACCCTGTTCAGCGCTCGACCGCAATCCGCGGATAGGCTCAGGAGGAGGTGGCCAGATGAATAGCTATGATCTCATTGTGGTTGGCGGTGGCCCCGGAGGGAGCGCCGCAGCCAAGGAGGCCGCTGATAGCGGCCTCAAGACGATCGTCTTCGAGCGGGGAAGATTCTGCGGCGAGAAAAACTCATCGGGCTTCGGATTGTCGCCCAAGGCCGCTCGAGATTTTGACTACATAAGTGAACTCGATGTGCCCTCGCTCTGGCCTACCAAATTCGGTGTCATGCACATTGTGGAACCGCAACCCTCAAATTCAGATCGGATGACCTGGGGCTTGACACCGCCACGGCGTAGCAGCTACCCACAGGCGAACGAGTACATGGTGCAGATGATGTACCGGCCTGAGTTCGACCAGTGGATGATGGAGAAGGCCACTTCAGCAGGAGCAGAGTTGAAGCTTACCACTCTCATCACCAACGTTATTCGGGATGGCGAACAGGTGGTCGGTGTGTTAGACCATGAAGGCAACCGATATCGGGCACCAGTGGTGATTGCGGCAGATGGCGCTCACTCCTTGGTGGCTCAGAAGGCAGGGTTGAGAAAGAAATGGGACAAGGATCAGGTCACAGTGCTGGCCACCATTGATTTCGAAGCGGACCCGGAGCGTATTGCTGAATACTGCGGCGACACGAACGTCCACATTTTCATGGGGCCAGACCGAGGAGGTTATGTCTGCGTTTTCCGAAACGGATTCCACATAGGTTCGCGCCCTGCGAAGACGCTGCTCAGTGAAATAGACGCAGGCCGCAACTTATCCAGCTCATCTGTCATTGACAATGCACACCTGGATTTTGTCCAGCGCCTCATCAGGGCTACTAGAGCCAAACCTCGAGAATTCCAGCTTCACTTTCTGCCTTGGTTGAAGAAGTTCAACGAGAGGATCTATACCGGGGGACTCATGCTCACTGGCGACGCTGCGGGAGTACCTGAACCGTTTATGGCAGAAGGAGTCTGGCAGGCGATGTATTCGTCAAGGCTTGCCGCTCAAGTTGCTGTGCGAGCACACAGTGACAAGGACTTTTCCAAAGCATACTTCAAACAGTACATGGAGGAACTCAAGGTATCGCCCGTAGGGGTTGATTTCACGGCTGGCGCGGTCCTCAGAGACTTCTTCTCCGAATGGACCTCCCAGACATTCTACGATCTGTTTGACAATGTGGCAGATGCCATGTTCTACGGAATGCTCACCATGGCCGAACCTCATGCTCAAGGGATGTTGCGTGTACCCGCAATACTCGTGGATATGATCCCACAACTGCTTTTCCTGGCGCGCTACTACTTCCCGATAGCGGAGGAGGCCTCAAGGGAAAAGACAACTAACTTCCTAGCGGGGATGAAGGCGATGGCCCCTTTGCTTAAGAGCATGATACCGCCAGCAGCAGGAGGAAAGTGAACCATGGAGAAATATCCTATACGGAAGAGAAAACTAGTTACAGTGATTGAATCACCTGTCGATTTCATCAGGGTCGATCAAGAGAAGTGTGTCGGCTGTAAGAACTGTGTAATAATCTGTGGCATGAATTTGTGGAGAATAAGTGACGGCAAAGCCCTGTTGGCCTCCGACTACAAGAAGTTCTGTACGGAGTGTGCATCGTGCTACACCGTCTGTGATTACGATGCAATCGAGTTCACCTTCCCGCCGCCAGGATATGGCATTGTGTATGAGAAAGGCTGATGCGACCCTAGACGTGGCCACGCCCGAAAAGAAAGTAATCATTCTTAGCGGAGATGGGTCGTTTGGTGACTAGTTCCCCATAATATGGACGGGGGCCCTTTCCTCTTCAGCCTGACAGCTCTCTGAGTCCTATTCCTGACTCCTTTTCTGCACTTCTACAGTGGGTAAGGCGTTGCCTATCGGTTGCATTTGCCATCCTTCGTTGCTACAATTGTCTTTGCTGAGGGGAGCAGAGGCTAGATAGTAAGACTGAAAGTCAGTTTGAAAGTTCTACCTATTGTAACCCCAGCTCCAGTGGCATCGTCCAAGTTCATCTCCACAGATAACTGCGGTTCAAGTAACCCCAGGTGGACCAATTCGTTCATACGAGGTGACGAGATGTCAGAACGTGACGACTTCGCTTTCATGGATGCCACAGCCCAGGCCGAATTGGTACGTCGGCGC
>Ga0315309_1001896_pt1 | contig 12435 bp, 10 predicted proteins | sample TDP4_MG_FD_203080 | JGI IMG/M metagenome (GOLD analysis project Ga0315309, IMG submission 203080) | Freshwater sediment microbial communities from Lake Towuti, South Sulawesi, Indonesia - TDP4 | ecosystem: Environmental > Aquatic > Freshwater > Lake > Sediment | place: Indonesia: South Sulawesi...
GCGATTTCGCAGCCTCCGCAGCTAGCAGCCCAGTAGAAAGCAAATTTCAGTTTTTCCTTTTCTTTTGCCATACAATCACTTCTCCACAATTATTTCAGCTAAGATTTTAGACGCATCCACCCTAAGCTGTTCCAAGCCTAATTCTTCTGGATTGAAGCCCATAGCCAACCCCAAAAGTTGGGTATAGTGAAGAATGGGAATACCGAATTGTTCGTTAAAAGTTTTTTCTATTCTAGGCTGATTAAGATCATACATCATGTGACAGAAGGGACACACTGTGATCAATGCCTGTGCCCCTACCACCCTAATGTGACTAAGTTTTTCCCTAGCCAACTGAAGCGGGATTTCGGCGTTTACACCGATTATTGGAGCGCCGCAACACTCCGTTTCGTCCATGTAGTCCAAGCATTTCGCGCCAGTTGCTTTGATTAAGTTTTTGAGAGTTGTGGGGTTTTCCGGATCATCGAAACCTACGACCTTTCCGGGGCGAATGACGTGGCATCCTGTATGCTGTGCCACCCGGAGCTGAGTGAGCGGCTTCTGAACTTTCCCCTTTATCTTTTCAAAGCCGATGTCTTCTGCGAGAACGTGGATAAGATGTTTAACGGTTGTTGTTCCATTGAATTCCATGCCGATTTCCTTTAAGTATCCATTAGCCTTCTCCTTGAGTTTTTTATCTTCCTTGAGCTCTTTGTTTATATGGTTTAAGGTGCCGAAACATCCGTTGCAGAGGGTCATGATGTTTAAGTTTCGTTGCTCCGCTAAACAAAGGTTTCGCGCCGCTAGGGTGACCATCATGTCATGGTTTACTGGATCCAGTGGGAATCCACAGCAATTAAACTCCGGCATCTCCACCAATTCTACGCCAAGTTTATCAAGAACTTTTCTGGTGGAAATTTCGTAGCTGGAGATTCTATAGGGGATAACACATCCTAGAAAGAGTAAGTACTTCACCTCTGGCATTTTACGGCCCCTCCTTTTGAAGTGTCTTAGAAAAACCTGTGATGTCGAAAAGTTTTGCGACGCTTTCTAGGTTGGCTTTCGGCAATGTAGGCAGTCCTTGCTCCTCCCTCCTTTTGAGGCGCAGTTCTGGGATCACATATGCATAGCCTGTTTGAAGGATGTTAGACGCTAGCTCCTTGAAGACTACAGGCATGTCCCTTTCTTTTACAGACAGATTTCGAATAGCCCGTACAATGTCGGCGATTCCCACATCTTGCGGACAACGGTCGATGCAGGTGAAGCAGGTGGAACAGAGCCAGATGACATCGTTTGAAAGAAGTTTCTTTTTCAATCCCAACTGCGTCATCCGTATTAGTTTTCTGGGTCTGTAAAAGTCGTTGAATCGCGCGATTGGGCAGTCAGCTGTGCAAGTGCCACACTGGAAACATAACATGACCTTTTCTGCGCCAGGAATCTTGCTGATTTCATATTTGAATTTGGGATCCATGTCTGTGATTTTGAGCACTGCTCTTTGTGCGGTTTCCTTAGCCTCTCCTTTTTCAGTCTCAGGCATAGATTAAACCCTCCGTCTGCACTTTCAGTGGGCTCGGTCCAAGCTTCTTTATGTCTTCAACCATTTCCTTGACAACCGCCGCGAATTTGGCTCCCTCAGAAGCGGAGACGAATTCTATTCTAAGTCGTTGGGGCTCCACACCAAACTGCTCTAGAAGTCTTTTTAACAAAATGCCTCTTCGTTGCGCCTTATAGTTGCCTGCGATGTAATGGCAGTCTCCTGGGTGACAGCCCGATATGAGGACTCCGTCTGCTCCGCTTCTGAAGGCTTCAAGAATGAAGGCTGGGTCAATTCTGCCGCTGCACATTACTCTTATGATTCTCAGGTTTGGGGGATACTGAATTCTGCTGACTCCCGCTAAGTCAGCGCCAGCGTAGGAGCACCAGTTGCAGAGGAAACCAACGATTTTTGGCTCAAATTCTTCAGTCATGTTTTCGCTACCTCCTTTACCACCTGTGGTGCTGCTTTAATCTGAGCGATTAGTTGATTGTCTGTAAAGTGACGCATGGTTATGGCTCCAGTGGGGCAAGAGGCGCCGCAAGTGCCACAGCCTTTACACAAAGCCTCAAGAACCTTCGACGTGAGTTTTCCTTCCTTCTCTTGCATTTCAATGGCGCTGTACTCGCAAACCGCTTCACAGATTCTGCATCCACTGCAAAGATCCTCGTCCACCAGGGCTGTTATAGCCTCGGTTTTTAGCCGTTTGAGGGCCATTGGAATGGCTGCCTTTGAAGCAACCCCGAAAGCCTGCGAAACACTTTCCGCCGTGTCTTTTGGACTGTGGGCCGTGCCACATACGTATATTCCGTCGGTTGCGAATTCTATGGGTCTCAGTTTAACGTGGGCCTCGAAGAAAAATCCGTCTGAACCAAGTGGCACCTTAAGCATTTTGGACAGTTCTTTTGCATCCTCGTGCTGAATTAGAGGCGTCGACAACACGACGAGATCGCTTTCTATTTTGAGTTGCTCACCGAGAAGAGCGTGATAGATATTAACTTCAAGTTTTCCATTTTTGCCAGCGGAAACTTCTGGCGATTTTTCCAGAGCGTATTTGATGAACCTAATGCCCTTGTCTTGGGCTTCTCTGTGATGGTGTTCGTAGCGTTGTCCATAGGTTTGTAAGTCGCGGTAGAGGAGATAAACCTCTGTTTCTGGATATAATTCCCTTATGAGCATGGCGTTTTTGAGGGCGGTCATACAACATACTCTGGAGCAGTAGGTTCTTCCCTTTTCTTCTCTGGATCCCACGCATTGAATCATGACTACTCTTTCAGGTTTCTTTAATTTGCCCTCCTTAAGGAGGCGTTCAAGCTGAAGTTGGGTTATTATGTTTTCATGTTCCCCATACCCGTACATCCCAACAGGCTCGAATACTGTGGCTCCTGTAGCCACAACTATTGTGCCTATGTCAAGATTCGCTGTTTCAGAGTTGCCTTTTTGAAGGGTAACTTTGAAGTTTCCAATGAAACCCTTAACTTCCTTAACGACAGTTGACGTAAACACGTCGATGCTCTTGTTTGACTTCACAGCTTCGATAAAGTGTCCCAAACTTTCAGAAGCATCTTGCATGGTTGGATATAACTTGTGCAAGTTTCTGAGCATGCCGCCAAGTTCTGGCTCTTTCTCGACTAAAGAAACCTTAAAACCTTGATCGGCGAGGCAGAGAGTCGCGGTCATTCCGGAGATGCCGCCGCCGATAACTAGGGCTGAAGGTGTTACGTCTATTTCAGGCTCTGTCTGGGGCTGAAGTAGACGAGCCTTAGCCACAGCCATCCTCACGATGTCCTTAGCCTTCTCCGTTGCCCTTTCATGCTCATGCATGTGAGCCCAGGAGCAATGCTCCCTGATGTTAGCCATCTCAAAAAGGTATTTGTTTACGCCAGCTTCCTCGCAAGTGGCTCGAAACAACGGCTCATGAGTTCTAGGCGTGCACGAAGCCACTATCACCCTGTTAAGATTATATTTCCCTATGCCTTCCTTAATTTTGTTTAACCCATCAGAGGAACAAGTGTAAAGATTATCCTCTGCGTAAAAGACGTCCGGCAACGTTTTGGCGTAAGCCACTACCTCAGGTACATTTACAACGCCGCCTATATTGATGCCGCAATGGCATATGAACACTCCGATTCTCGGAGTTTCCTTTTCGCCTTGTTTCATTTAATGGGCCTCCTTGCCTGCCGCCACCACTATTGCTTCAGCAGCCCTTGCAGCTGCTCCACTGGCTTGGGCAACCGATTCAGGAATGTCTTTGGGGCCTTGGCAGTATCCGCATATATAAATGCCTGAAAGGTTTGTGTCGACTGGTGCGAAGAGAGGGTCTTTAGATTTCATGAAACCGAATTCGTCGAGCTCTAATCCGAGGATGCCAGCCAATTCCTTACTGGTTACCCTTGGAACTAGAGCCGGGCAGAGAACGACTATATCTGCTTTCATATTTTTTGTTACGTTCTCCGTAGTGTCTTCGTACCAGATTGTGAGCTCGCCTGTTTTCAGGTCTTCTACGATTTCTCCGGGAAGCGCCCTGACGTATTTTACGCCCCACTCATTTTTGGCTCTGTTGACAAAATCTTGGAATCCTTTACCGAAGACTTTGAGGTCGTTGTAGAAAACGTAAACCTCGCATTCAGGATTGTGCTCCCTAATCAATATTCCTTCCTTTGTGGCGTACACGCAGCACGCGCTGGAACAGTAGGAAACCCCGCCTTTCAGGCTTCTGGAGCCAACGCATTGGATGAAAGCGATTCTTTTAGGAATTTTGCCATCTGACAGCCTCAACAGGTGTCCTCCGGTTGGTCCGGAAGCGGAGAGCAATCTCTCAAATTCCATACTTGTTAAAACGTTTGGGTACTTGCCATAACCATACTCGCTTCTCGTTCTGGCGTCAAAAAGTTCGAAGCCCGTTGCCACAACGATGGCTCCAACGTTAAGATCGATAGTTTCAGGCTGTTGGTCATAGTTTATTGCTCCAGCCTTACACATCCTTTGGCATAGCCTACATTTTACGCAGTGTTCGTCATCAATCGTGTACTTGAGGGGAACCGCTTGGGGAAACGGAACATATATCGCTTTGCGGACGCCGAGACCCATGTCAAATTCATTTGGAACTTCAACTGGACAATGCTGGGCACATTCCCCACAGCCAGTGCATTTCTCTAAATCGATGAACCTCGGTTTCTTGAGAACCTTAACTCTAAAATTACCAGCTGAACCCTTGACTTCCTGCACTTCAGAATAGGTTAACAACGTGATGTTCGGATGGCGGAAGCACTCGATCATTTTGGGCGCTAGGATGCACATGGAGCAGTCCATTGTTGGGAAGGTTTTGTCCAGTTGCGACATCCTTCCACCAATGCTCGGTGTTTTCTCCACTAGGTAAACTTTCATCCCGCGGCTGGCAAGGTCTAAACTAGCCTGTATTCCAGCTATCCCGCCACCGATGACCAAAACCGATTTGTTGGCTTCCATTTTTTCACCCTCACACCAATTTCAATGCCTCAGCCACCAGCACCGATAGGTCACGCATTTCCATTGTTACTTCGCTGGGGTCAACAGGCAGTTTTTCGCTTGTAACGCATTTCCAATGAATTCGGCACTTATGACATGCCGTTACCAGCAAATCTGCTCCAGTGGCTTTCGCTTCTCTCAACCTGTCTATTTGGACTCCCTTGGAGTATCTGTTGCAGGATAGCCAAGAACTCACTCCACAGCAAAGAGCGTTTTGTCGGTTCCTCTCCATTTCCACGAGTTCGGTTCCAGGTAGACTGGATAAAACCTTTCTGGGAGGTTCATACACGCCCATGTGCCTCCCGAGTCTACACGAGTCGTGGTAAACAACTTTCCTCGCAATCTTCGTGTCGAATTTGAGTTCTCCTTTATCGATTAATTGGGACAAGAGTTCAGATATGTGTAGAACTTCAAAATCAAAGTTTTCGAGGAATTTGGGGTAATCCTCTTTGAAGGTTCTATAACCTTCGGGACAGGCAGTAACTATTTTCTTTGCCCCAGTTTCTTTGAAGTCAGCCATGTTTATTTTGGCCAATTTCTCAAAATTTTCCAAGTCCCCCGTCCACAGTAGATCATGGCCACAACATTTTTCGTTTCTCAATATTACTGGTTTGATCCCCACTTTGTTAAGTATCTTAACCACACTTTGAGGAGTTTTTATGAGGCCTAAATTGAAATCTTCAAAATACACATCCAGATACGGGGCGCACCCAACGAAGTAAAGTAGGTCGCCTTTTTCGGAGATTTCTGCTCCGTCTGGAAGCCAGTCCATGCGCTCCTGCTTAATTTTTGGATTCGTCATCATTCTTGATAGAGCCATGGGTATTCCTCTATGGGCGCAAAGTTCTTCTTTTACATCTACAGGGGCTACGCGTCTACAAGCTCTGACAAAATATGGAAACTTAACGTCTGATGGGCACCTTTCGGTGCATGTGAAGCATGTTAGGCATGTCCAAAGGTCCGCGGTGGGCAATACTTTGTTCTCAAGGCCAATCAAGAATTTTTCAACGGTACGCCTTGGTGAGTACGCCTCGTTGAGCCTCGATATTGGGCAACTACCAGAGCACTTTCCACATTCTAGACAGTATTGAACGTTTGTTTCGGCGATCGCCTTCTTGATAACCTCTTGAACGTTTAGAGGAGTTTTCGGAACTTTTGGATTATTTTCACTCTTTAATGGACTCGGTCCCATTTTGCGCAGTGTTTCTGTAAAATCTTTTACGGTTTCTGCGAATTTTCCACCCTCAGAAGTTGAAACCCATTCTAACCGAAGCCTCTCGGGTCCAAGCCCAAGCAACTTTACAAGTTTCCTCGTTGTCTCAATCCTTTTTTCAGCTTTCAGGTTTCCACTTATGTAGTGACAGTCGCCCGGGTGGCAACCACAGACTAAGACCCCGTCCGCTCCGTTTTCGAAGGCTTCGATAACAAAAACGGGGTCAACCCTTCCGGAGCACATTACACGTATAATCCTTACATTTGTTGGATACTGAATTCTACTAGTGCCCGCCAAGTCAGCTCCCATATAGCTACACCAATTGCATAGAAAAGCCACGATTCTTGGGTCATATGCCATTTTCAGTTATCCTCCTGTTGCAGCCGCGACCATGGCGCCGATCTGCTTTTTGGTGAATTGCCGCATCGTTATGGCTCCAGTGGGACACACGACGGAGCAGGAGCCGCAACCCTTGCACTTGGCTTCAGTTACCTTTGCGACCAACATTGGCACCATATCAAAGGGCTTAGTTTCTTCCACTTTGATGGCGTCGTATTCACAGACTTCTTCGCACCTAGCGCATCCCTTACATAAGTCCTCGTTCACGGTGGCGATCGTAGGTTCCACATTAACCTTGCCCCTGGCCAAGGGAATTGATGCCTTCGCGGCCGCCGCGCTTCCTTGGGCAGCGCTGTCAGTGACATCCTTGGGAGCTTGCGCCGTACCAGCCAAGTATACCCCGTCTATAGCCGTGTCCAATGGCCTAAGCTTGGCATGGACCTCTTGGAAGAATCCGTCAGCACTTCTAGGAATTCTCAGTATACTTTGTATGTCAGGAGCATCTGCGCGCGGTATTATACCAACATTTAAGACCACCAAATCTACGGGTATCGCGAAGGTTTCATTATTGGTGAGTACGTCTTGAACCGTGACGACGAGACTCCTCTCCTTTGAAACTACTGGCGGCACTTCAGGCTTGTATTTTACAAACACAACCCCGGATTCGCTGGCTTTTCTATAGAGTTCTTCATGTCCCTTTCCAAAGGTCCGTATGTCACGGAACAGATAGTAAATCCTAGTGTCGGGGTATTTTTTCTTTATTGTTAATGCATTCTGGAAAGTAGCTGTACAACACACGCGAGAACAGTATCTATTAAGTTGCTGATCTTTCTCTACTGGTTGATAGATTCCTGGTTCCTGCCTTGATCCAACGCAAGAGATGAAGGCCACACTTTTAGGTGTGGAGCCATTAAACTGTAGTTGACCCTTTGTTGGCCCGTTTTCATCCAGCAACCTCTCAAGTTGATGCAGCGTTATGACATTATCATAAACCTTGTAGCCATACTCACCTTTTGGAGGCTCGTATACGTCATGACCCGTCGCAACAATGACTGTTCCCACATCAACTTCCATCTTCATTGGCTGTTCTTTAAGATCAATTGCTTTTCTTTCACAGGCCTCTATGCATTTTCCACATTTGTTACAATTTTCATAGTCAATAACATATATTCGGGGTACGGCAGTTATGTAAGGAAGATAGATTGCTTTTCTTTTGTTCAGCCCGAAATCGAAGTCATTTGAAACCTCAACAGGACATACGGTTTCGCAGTTTCCACATAAATCGCATTCATTTGTAACATATCTCGGCTTTACGACAATTGTCGCCTTGAAGTTTCCAATAAATCCGTCCAAAGCCTCTAATTTCGAATTGGTGAATACTTTAATTTTCGGATGAGACATAACCGCGTCCATAACCGGCTTTAGAACGTCTAACGCATACTCACCGGTCGGATACAATTCGTTTAACTGCGCCATCCTTCCCCCGATGCTGGGCGCTTTTTCTATCAAATAAACTTCAAAGCCTCTGTCGGCTAAATCTAAAGTAGATCTCATACCAGAGATACCGGCGCCAATTACCAAGGCTCGTAATGTGACGCCTGCCTCTTTTCTCTGAAGCCTTTCTAATAGTTGGGCTTTAGCTACTGCCATCCTAACTAAGTCTTTTGCTTTTTCTGTTGCTTTTTCTGGTTCCTTTGGGTGAACCCAGCTGCATTGTTCGCGTATGTTTGCCATTTCAAAGAGGTATGGGTTTAGTCCAGCCTCGGCGACGCACCTTCGGAAGGTGGGTTCATGCATTATTGGAGAGCAAGATGCGACGATTACTCTGTTAAGTTTTTGTTCTTTGATGTCCTCCTTAATCATTGATTGACCTGGAGCGGAACACATATAGATATAGTCTTTTGCAACAACAACATTCGGTAATGTTGCCGCATATTTTGCGACAGCTTCAGAATCAACCGTGGCGGCTATATTGACTCCACAGTGACAAACATATACGCCGATTCTAAGCTCTTCTTCTTGGGGCATCCCCTTCATCCCTTAGCGATTATTGATGCCTTCATGGCTGCAGCGCTCGCTTGAGCTACCGTATCAGGAATATCTTTTGGTCCTTCCGCCACACCTGCTGTAAACACACCTTCAAGGGATGTAGTAACCGGATCAATCTTCGGATGGAGGGGAGTGATAAATCCGTCGTCGTCGACTGGTACCGGCAACACCTTTCGCATTTCATCTGTTAAGGCTGGAACTATACCGGCACATAAAATCACCATGTCCACTTCTTCTTCAACAAGCTCATTGGATTCCATATTTTCGGCTCGGATGAATAGATTCTTAGTCACTGGATCTTCAAGAATCTCTGCAACTCGACCCTTAACATATTTGATCCCGTATTCTTTTTCGGCCCTCCTATAGAATTCTTCATATCCCTTACCGAAGGCCCTAATGTCCATGTAAAAAATCGTCACCTCAGCGTCGGGAACATGCTCTTTAATCAATTCTGCTTCTTTTGTGGCGTACATGCAGCAAACTCTAGAGCAGTATTGGATTCCAACCCTCTCATCTCTAGACCCAACGCACTGCAAAAAAGCAACTCTTTTGGGGATTTTTCCATCAGAAGGTCTCAACACGTGTCCCCCAGCCGGTCCGGAAGCGCTCAAGAGTCTCTCTAATGCTAAAGCTGTTATCACATTGTCATAAATGCCGTATCCATATTCTTCTTTTTTCCTTGAGTCAAATAAATTGTAGCCAGTGGCAACAATGATGGCGCCAACTTCTAATTCAACTTCTTCTGGTTTTTGGTTGTGATCGATGGCCTTCGCTCCACATATTTTTTCGCAGAGGCCGCATTCTATGCAATTGTCCTTGTCAATTGTGTATATGAGGGGAACAGCTTGGGGAAACGGGACGTATATTGCCTTTCGGAGGCCTAGTCTTTCATCGAATTCGTTTGGGACTTCGATTGGGCAGTTTTGTGCGCAGATACCGCAACCAATACATTTTGTCTCGTCCACGTATCTTGGCTTTCTAAGCACTTTAACCTTAAACTTCTTTCCAACTCTGGAGATTTCCTTTATTTCAGAGTATGTGAGCAGTTTTATGTTGGGATGCATTCCTACTTCAACCATCTTAGGGGTGCCTATACAGGAGGCGCAGTCCATTGTTGGGAAGGTTTTGTCCAGTTGCGCCATCCTTCCACCAATGCTGGGGTTCCTCTCGACAAGATACACTGTAAAACCTTGGTCTGCAAGGTCAAGAGACGCTTGCTCCCCTGCTATTCCACCGCCAATGACAAGAACCCCTTGGTTCCCACCCAAGTTTGCACCCCCCTAATTCCTAAGAACCCACCAATGAAAGGAAACCATCCCTTCAAACCGTTTTTCTAGAAGTTTAACTACTTTCCCTAACTCACTTATTAACATAGCGCCAACTTCTCGAATTCAGAAGACTTACCTATGTTTTCGTTAGTATAAGCCTTTTGGCATGGATAGTATGGACAACATAACACGTTTAACGGTGGCTCAACTTGAATGTTGGTTGATTAAAAAGCTGAACGCTGGCGCAGAATAGTTGAAAAGCAAGTCGCGATGCCAAATCTTTGACAAAAAAGCAAAAAGGCAAAAAGTATATTAGGTTTTAGCGTAAAGGAGTATACTTCGACATTGTAATAGATGAGGAGAGGTAACGGAAAATTGAGTCTGGACTCTAATTTCATGCATGAAGTAGCGAACACCCCAAGGGGTAGAGGTGTTCTAGCGTGTATTCAATGCGGAAGATGCTCAGGTAGCTGTCCAGTCGCAAGATTGGTCGCCGACCATAATCCAAGACGACTAATGGAAATGATCATCTTAGGTTCACGAGACGAAGTCATACGTAGTCAATTGCCATGGTACTGCCTATCCTGTTTCACCTGTTTGGATAGATGCCCCCAAGGCGGCGATGTTGCTGAAGTCATGTTCGCCATCAGAAACCTTGCTGTTAAGGAAAAAAATCTACCTGACGGATTTGCAGCTCAAGCAAAAAATCTTGTTGAAACAGGACGTGTTGTACCTACCATTGCGAGCATGGTCAGCAAAAGAGCGGAAGTGGGCTTGCCGAAGGAACATTCAACAGCGACAAAAGATGTTCAAAAAATCCTGAAAAAGACAGGGCTTAGCAAAATAATTGCCTCTAAGTAGGATAGTGAGAGAATGAAATACGCCCTGTTTTGGGGATGCCTCATACCTGCAAGAGAACTCAGCTATGAGGTTTCGGTAGAAAAGGTTATGCCAGCTTTTGGGGTGGAGTTGATTAAAATGGAAGATACAAACTGTTGTGCGCCATTCGGTATCCAGTCGCTGGACTACACAAGCTGGCTGGCGCTGGCCGCAAGGAATCTTTGTATAGGGGAAGAGATGGGTATCGATATTATGACTTTATGCAATGACTGTTACGAGTCACTTTTGATGGTAAATACGATCTTAAAGGCGCATCCGGAGATTAGAAATCAGGTGAATGAGATCCTTGCAGAAGTGGGAAAGGAGTACAAAGGAAAGGTAGACGTGAAAAACATGATTGATGTCCTCTACGATGACATAGGGATGAAGAAAGTCAAAGACGCTGTTAAGAAGCCCTTCACGGGACTAAAGGTTGCAACACAACCTGGATGCCACTTAACTAAACCCAAGAGGATACATTTTGGTGTAAGAGAATTTGATGCATTGGATGAACTTGTAAGGGCTACTGGTGCTGAAACGGTTAGTTATGAGCGGAGGGAGATGTGTTGTGGAGGACCCCTAAGAGGCATAAACGACGAACTCGCCAGAGATGTGGCGAGAGTAAAGCTTGTTAACATGAAAAATGCAGGTGCAGAATGCATCGTTACGGTTTGTCCCTTCTGCTTTGTAGAGTTTGATTTAGGTCAGTTGGAGATCAGAAGGCACTTTAAAGAGGAATATAATTTACCTGTTCTGCACTTTGCAGAACTTCTTAGGATGGCGATGGGAATGAAGTTGGATGACTGGGAAATAAAGTCACATAGGACTCCGTTGGAGCCTATTCTAAAAGGTCGAGTAAAGGAGGGATAACGTTGGAACAACCAGCTGTATTAGTTGTTGGTGGCGGTATATCAGGCATACAGGCTTCCTTGGATCTGGCGAGCAGAGGATTCAAAGTCTATCTCGTAGAGAAATCTCCAAGCATCGGTGGAAGGATGGCTCAACTGGACAAGACTTTTCCAACACTGGACTGCTCAATGTGCATCCTAGCGCCCAAGATGATCGATTGTTCTCACCATCCGAACGTTCAATTGCTTACGTATTCCGAAGTGAAAGAGGTTAAGGGTTCAGCCGGCAATTTCAGAGTTAAGATTCTCAAGAAGCCGAGGTTCGTCGACTTAGAGAAATGCACTGGCTGCGGAACATGCGCAGATAACTGTCCAGCAGAGGTTCCAAACGAATTCGATGAGGGACTTGGAATGCGAAAAGCCATCTACATGCCCTTCCCCCAAGCGGTGCCTAGAGCAATGACAGTTGACAAAGACAACTGCATAGAATGCGGGCTCTGCGAAAAAGTTTGCGAAGCCAAAGCAGTCAATCTTGGCCAAGAACCAGAGGAAGTTGAATTGAAAGTTGGCGCCATCGTCGTTGCATTGGGTTTCGATCTTTTTGACTCCTCTCAAATTCCGCCATATGGTTACAAACGCCACAAAGACGTGATAACTTCTTTGGAGCTGGAGCGCCTGCTTTGTGCCTCTGGGCCAACCGGCGGACACTTGATAAGACCCTCTGACGGAAAGATACCGAAAACAATTGCTTTCATACAGTGTGTGGGTTCAAGAGATAGGCGACTTGGAAACGCTTATTGCTCCAGCATTTGCTGCAAG